>ERZ779894.2795-NODE-2795-length-14706-cov-4.694560_pt1 | contig 14706 bp, 11 predicted proteins | sample MGYA00511587_ERZ779894 | MGnify/ENA primary metagenome ERZ779894 (study PRJEB29588, sample SAMEA2160490) | human gut metagenome | biome: human gut; feature: human-associated habitat; material: faeces | place: Denmark | collected 2008/2010 ... | reverse complement strand
AAAACAAGAAAAACGCTTCTGGAGTGCTGACCAAAAGCGTTTTGTCTACAGTCTGGGGAAAGTAGCGAAGCTACTTTCCTATGCGGGATCGGAACGGGATATTTCGGATCCATGGTATACGGGAGATTTTGGAACGACCTACAATGACGTTCTGGAAGGCTGTACCGCGTTCCTTGAATATTTACAACAAAACAGCAAAATCGACACATGATCTGACACTGCCAACACTGTACATATGACAAATATGTCATGCGTGAAAAGTTCACAGAATTACCACATTTTTCTCACAATTCCTTTGCAGATGTCCTTTATCATAAGAGGCAGATAAGGGGAAAGAAATGTTCATAAGATTTTAAATGGAACAGGAGGAATGAGAATATGAGAAGATGGAATTTACCCCAGGTGAATACAAAAGTAATGTGTGCAGTGTTGACAGCTGCTATGGTGATGACGGGATTTACGGCATGCGGAGGAACAACATCTGCGGGTACGGAGAGCGTAGCAAGTGAATCAGCAGAACAGGAGGAGACGATCGCACCGGAGAGTACGACGGAGAGCACGGAGAGCGGTGAAGAGAAGGTGGAATCTTATCTCGGCCAGATCACTGCCATTGATGGCAATGTGATCTCCATCGCACTGGCAGAGAAGCCGGAAGCTCCCAGCGGAGAAAAGCCGAACGGTCAGACTCCTGATGGCAATGGCGGCGCCCCTAATGGTGAAGCTCCCAACGGTCAGAAACCCGAGAAAGACATGCTGGATGAGATGACCTTAACTCTCAGCGGAGATACTATGACTATCACAGTCAATGACGATACGATCATTACGATTGACGGAGAAGATGCCACTCTGGATGAACTTCAGGTAGGTGATACCGTATCCTTCTTCCTGGATGGTGAGATCGTAACTTCTTTAAGCGTTGGTATGCCGGAGCCGACACAGCCTATGCAGGCCCCGGAGCAAAATTAAGCTGACGTAAGAGCATGGTACCGAGAATCTCTGCCATTTCTTCCGGGGACTGGGGATCGGATTCTTTCAGCCAGGTCTCTACGACACCGACACAGCCGGTGATGATGAAGGAGCAGAGATATTTATAGTTGGCATCGGATTGCGCACTTTCCAGAACCTGGAGGGTGCGCTTTTCAATCTGATCTTTCAGACGATTGACGAAAGCCAGATCCCCATGAGGGCCGATCATGACCTTGGCCAGATCCCTGTTTCGGTCCAGAAAACGGAAGAATTCCAACAACGGCCCCTGAGAGGCCAGAGAATTGGTAACGACCGGTTTCTGCTCCATGATTTCATTAAATTCCAGGAACATTTCATCCTCGACTTTATGGAGCATATCGTAGATATCATCGTAATGCAGATAAAAGGTTCCACGGTTGATATCCACCAGTTCGGTCAGTTCCTTGATGGAGATATCCTGAATATCGTGGGTTTCCAACATTTTTACCAGACCCTGTAATAAGAGAGCTCTTGTCTTGCGCACACGGCGATCCATTTTTTCCATAGAATCCTACACCAGCCTTTCTGAGGAAAAATGAGAGGGAATCATTTCCTATATGTAATACAAATCTGAATTTTTTCTAAAATAATAGACGAACATCACGAAAATGTCTAAAAATAAACAATTACAAAAAATCTGTAGCTTGCTTTTTCTTCCCCATTATTATATTTTGCATGTGGCAGAAAATCAACACAAGTTCATTAAATGACATTAATACAATTTCTCATCTTTGTAGTAAGTCTTTACAGATGTTCAAAAACATTTTAAACTAGAGGCGTATAAAATCAAATACATAAATAAGGGTACAAAGAGAGAAAAAGCAGGAGGGAACTATGGCAGACAACGCAGAAAAAGACAAAAAAGATAATTCCTTTATGATGAAACTTGCCACGCTCATTGTAGACAAACGAAAAGGATTTTATCTGATCTTTATTGTTTTATGCATATTTTGCGTATTATCCATGAACAGAGTCAAGGTTAATAACGATCTGACCACTTATTTGCCGGACACAACAGAGACCAGAAGGGGACTGGATCTGATGGATTCGGAATTTACCACGTATGGCTCCGCCCGGATCCTGATCTGTAACGTGACGTTTGATGAGGCACAGAAACTGGCAGATCAGGTGGAAGAAATGGATGGTGTCAGCATGTTGGATTTCGATGACACCGAGGATCATTACCATGACATGGAGGCTTTATTGTCTGTCACTTTTGATGAGGAAGCGGACACGGAAGCCACACAACAGCATCTGAATGAAGTACTGGATGCACTGTCCGATTATGATGTCTATTATTCCTCCGATATCGGTCAGGAGGAGCGTGATGCGGATGACCTGAATAATGATATGATTGTCATCCTGCTGCTGGCAGCAGTGGTTATTGTGGCTGTGCTGTTATTTACGTCAACAACCTATGCAGAGATTCCGGTTTATCTGACCACGTTTATCGTGGCAGCTATTTTGAATAAAGGTACGAACTACTGGTTCGGAACCATCAGCTTTGTAACGAACTCTATTGCGGTGGTACTGCAGTTAGGTCTGGCGGTAGACTATGCCATCATTCTGGCCCACCGTTTTATGGAAGAACATGAGGACAAGGATGCCAGAGAGGCCGTGATCGTGGCCCTGAGTAAGGCAATCCCGGAGATTTCTTCCAGTTCCCTGACCACTATCTCCGGTATGGTAGCCATGATGTTCATGCAGTTTAGAATTGGTTATGATATGGGTATCATTCTGGCAAAATCCATTATTTTCAGTATGGTAGCCGTATTCTTCCTGATGCCCGGACTGTTGTTGACCTTTTCCAAGGCCATCGACAACACCCATCACAAGAGCTTCGTTCCGAAGATCACAGCAGTCGGTAAGTTTTGTGTGGCTACCCGCTACATTATACCGCCTATTCTAATCGTAGGTGTTATTATAGCATTTTTCCTGTCCAATAAGGCAAACTACGTGTACGATACCAACACTCTGGAATCCAGTACTATGAGTGATAATAAATTTTCCGTCAGCATGGTAAATAAGGAATTCGGTATGGTGAACCAGTTGGCGGTCATTGTGCCCAACGGTGAGTATGAAAAAGAGGCACAGACACTGAAAGCTCTGGAAAAGCTGGATGTGGTGAAATCCTGTCAGGGACTTGGCAATATCGAGGCCATGGACGGCTATATGCTGACGGATAAGCTGACCCCCAGGCAGTTTGCGGAACTGATCGATCTGGATATTGAAGTGGCGGATATGTTGTATTCGGCATATGCACTGGATCAGAGCGATTATGGTGCGCTGGTCAGTGGCGTCAGTGAATACGAAGTTCCGTTTATTGATATGTTCCTGTTCATTTATGATCAGAAAGAAAGCGGCAACATCACACTGGACGATGATCTGGAAGAAACTCTGACGGATGCTTATTCCAAGATCTGTATTGCGAAAGATCAGCTGCTGGGTGAAGACAATTCCCGATTTGTTCTGGAATTAAATGTTCCGTATGAAGGTGAGGAAACTACCGCAGCATTGGATCAGATCCGTAATACTGTGGCGAAGTTTTATAATATAGATGACATTCTGCTGGTCGGTAACGCCACCAGTGATAAGGATCTGGGCGATTCCTTCGCAACGGATAATACAATCATCACGGTGCTGACAGCATTGTTCGTTATGATCATCCTGCTGTTCACCTTCCAGTCTGCCGGTCTGCCGGTACTGTTGGTTGTAACGATTCAGGGTAGTATCTGGATGAACTTCTCATTGCCGTATCTGTTGAATGAAAATGTATATTTCCTGGGATATCTGGTAGTATCTGCGATCCAGATGGGTGCAACGATCGACTACGCTATCGTTATCACCAGCCGTTACATGGATCTGAAGACATATATGCCGATCAAGGAAGCCGCCATCGAAGCACTGAACCAGGCGTTCCCTACCATTGTTACCAGCGGATCCATGCTGGTATCTGCGGGATTTATTATCAGCTATGTATCTTCCAATGCAGCGGTAGCGGCCATCGGACTGGCTCTTGGTCGTGGCACTCTGACATCTATTTTGTTGGTACTGCTGGCATTGCCGCAGACACTGCTGATCGGAGATATCATTATTCAGAAGACAGCATTTACACTGAAACGGGATCTGGCAAAGCCCTTGCCCTCCGCCGGAAGAATCCGTATGAACGGTCACATCAAGGGTTATGTCAATGGTGTGTTGGAGGGTGATTTCATCGGTGTCATTGATGGTGAGATGGGTGCGGTGGTGCGTCCCAAGGATACCGTGACGATGGAGGAGCGGGACGATGCCCCGGAAGAAAACTATCCCAGACTGGAAGCCCAGGAGCTTCTGGAGCACGAAGCAGCAGGACAGGAAGAACCGGTTGGAGAAAATACAGTGGAAGCAGCCGGAAAAGACGGGGAAATTTCGGACAACAGTGAGGACAGAAATACGGAAAAAACAGCAGAAAGCGAGGGAACAGAAGATGAACAGTAAGAGATTATTATGTTTCCTGCTGGGAGCAGCACTGATCCTGCAGACACCGGCCACCGCCTATGCAGCAGAAACTTTGACCTATGAGCAGTACAGAGGCGGCAGCGGTTATAGCAGCACGATAAAGGAGCAGGATTATGCAGTCATAGAGATCAGCACGGAGGAGGATCTGCGGAAACTGGTGGAGAACTGTGTACTGGACAGTTGGTCCAGAGATAAAAAAGTAGTGCTGCAGAACGACATTGTTCTGAGTATGACAGGTGAACTCAGTATTCCTACGTTTGCAGGAATCTTTGACGGCAGCGGTTTTACTATTTCCAATGTGAAACTGACCGGAGACGGTTCGGCAGTGGGATTGTTCCGCTATGTGCAGGAGGGAGCAAAAGTCCGCAACCTTACGGTCACGGGGGAAGTATCTCCCTCTGGAAGTCAGGATCAGGTCGGCGGTATCGTCGGTGTGAACTATGGCAGCATTGAAAATTGTAAATTTACCGGAAATGTGGTCGGTGATACGGATGTCGGCGGTATTGCCGGAGTCAATGCCGAGAGCGGAGAGATCCGTCGGTGTGAATCCTCCGGAAATGTGATCGGCAATCATTCCGCAGGCGGTATTGTGGGCAACAACCACGGTATTCTGAATAACTGCAGCAACAATGGCAATATCAATACGTACAGCACGGAAGTGACTTATGATCTGGAAGATATCACCATGGACAATCTGGAGCAGATCAACAGTACCTCCAATGTGGCAGCTCATACGGACACCGGCGGTATCGCAGGTATTTCGGATGGTAAGATTTATTATTGCTCCAATTCCGGTGCCATCGGCTACCAGCACGTAGGCTACAATACCGGAGGTATCGTAGGCAGACTGCATCAGGGCTATCTGCAGAACTGCACCAACACTGGATATGTGCAGGGCAGAAAAGATGTGGGCGGTATCGTGGGTCAGATGGAGCCGTTCCTGGAAATCCAGTATCTCAGTGACAAGCTGAAGGAACTGGATACGGAGACAGACAAATTCCTGGATATGTTGGATGCCACCCAGAAAGATGTGAGTAGCTATAGCAAACAGGCATCCAGTATTGCCAAGAGTATCAGTTCGAACCTGAAAGATGCCAACAATGCGGGAAGTTCTCTGACCGGGACCGCTCATGATCTGTGGTATATTTACAATCAAGAGTTGAACGGCGTCAGCAACGATCTGAAAGTCCTGAATGACGATCTGAACAAGCAGGCGGATAATGACAAGAATAACGGCAACAGTCATGACGTTACCATCAGTGGAAATGACATTTGGAATGGTAACTGGGGTGGCGATGGCGATCATGACGTCAGTGGCGGAAACATTACCATCACCGTACCGGACGATACGGAGAGCTATAAATCGGCACTGAAAAAATTCGGAGAGAATGCCACCAAGCATCTGGATAGCATGACGAATGCTTCCACGGATCGCAGTGGCGGTATCAAAGATAATCTGGATACACTGAATGACAGGCTCGACAAGGCTTTTGAACAGTTGGGTCAGTTGGGGGATGTACTGGAAGCCGGGACAGACAGCACCAGTGCCCACATGGATGAGCTGATGGATCAGGCCAGAGTTCTGCGGAATCTGGTCAGCGAAATCCGGGATGATCTCTTCCGGTATGAAGGAATTTCTGTAGAAGATACTTCGGATGAGTCAGCCAGCAAGGAAGAGGTGAACCCCGGAGATCCCGATGCGGAGGATGACACCGCAGAACCGGAAGGAACCGAAGAAGCGCGCTATGATACTTCCAGCTTCCAGAAGGGAAAGGTCACCTTATGTGTGAACCGCGGTACGGTGGAAGCCGATACGAATGTGGGCGGTATCGTTGGACAGGTGGCAACGGAATACGATTTTGACCCTGAGGACGATATCACTTTAACCGGAACGGAGAGTTTCGATGTGGAGCAGACGGTCAAGGCAGTCATCAGAGACAGCCGCAACCTTGGAGACGTGACCGGTAAAAAAGACTATGTCGGCGGTGTGGTCGGTAAAGCAGAATATGGCGCAGTCATTTCCTGTGAGTCTTATGCACCCGTAGAGAGTACCGGAGGCAGCTATGTGGGAGGAATTGCCGGATCTGCCAGCTATGCGATCCGCAGCTGTTACAGCATGGGCAGGATCACCGGTAAAAATAATATCGGAGGAATTGCCGGAGAAGGCTGTGATATTTTCTACAGCTATGCGTACAATGATCTGGATATGTCCGGCGAAGGCCAGGGCAGCATTGCCGGAAAAGTCAGTGATGATGGAACTCTGTATGGCAACTATTATGTGGAAGGCGGAGCCGGTGGCGTAGACGGCATTGGTTATCAGGGCGGTGCTACCCCGTTGTCCTACCAGGAATTCTGCAGCAAAGACGTTCCGGACGCTTTCTCACAGTTTACCATTACCTTCCAGGCGGATGGTGTAGAAGTGGCTTCCTATAAATGCGGTTACGGGGATTATCTGTCGGCAGACCAGATTCCGGAAGTACCGGAGAAGGATGGCTATTACGGTGTATGGCCGGATTATGATTTCAGTGATATTACCGGTAATAAAGTGTTGGAAGCAGAGTATGAGGAATGGACCGCATCCATTGCTTCCGCAGAGAAAAACGATAACAATAAGGCACTGGTTATGGCAGAAGGCAACTTCTATCCCAATGCAGCATTGCATCTGCAGGTAGAGGGAAATACTTATACAGTATCCATGACCAATTCCATGGAAGAGGATGCACCGGACTATACCGGAGAAGCAACCTTGCGTGTCTACTGTGAGGATGCGGATAACACTGTCATAGAGGTAGCACAGGATGGAGAGTACACGGAAGTGGAATCCGCTGTGATCGGCAGCTATAGACAGTTTACCATGGAAGTGCCCGGCAGCTTCCGCACGGTAGAGGTCGAGGGCAGTCATACACTGCTGATCGTACTTTGCATCGTCGGTGGTGCAGTCGTGATCCTGTTGATCGTATTGTTAGGGAAAAAAGCGGCAAAACGCCGGAAGACGCGCAAGGCGGCAAAACGTGACCGGAAAGCCGGAAAAGCTGACGAGGACCAGAGCGGCACAAACGAAAGTGATTCAAAGGACAGCCCAGCAGAAGGTACTGATGTTACGGATGCAGCAGAAGATGCCGGACAGACGGCTGACGCAGAGGAATAACAATGATTCAGGCAGTTTTATTTGACATGGACGGTACGCTGATCGATACCGAAAAATATTATCGTATTTTCTGGCCGAAGGCACTGGCAGCCTGTGGGTATACCATGACAGATGAGCAGGCACTTACGATGCGCAGTCTGGGACGCCCCTTTGCCCCCAGACAGCTCAAGGACTGGTACGGTGAAGATTTTGACTATTATGTGGTGCGTGACAAACGAAAAGAGATGATGGAAGAAACACTGGACCGGGATGGCATCAAATGCAAGCCCGGTGCCGTGGAGCTTCTGGAAGATCTGAAAAAAAGGCATATCACTGCAGCGGTTGCCACAGCGACGGATCTGGAGCGGACGGAAAAATATCTGGCGATGGCAGGACTTCGGCCGTATTTTGAGAAACTGATTTCGGCCACTATGGTAGCAGAAGGTAAGCCGTCCCCGGATATTTATCTCTATGCCTGCAAGCAGCTGGGACTGGCACCGGAAGAGTGCATGGCCGTGGAGGATTCTCCCAACGGAGTCATGAGTGCTTACCGCGCCGGCTGTAAGGTCGTGATGGTGCCGGATCAGACACAGCCAGATGAAAAATTAAAAAAATGTCTGTACGCCTGCGTACCGACCCTGGCAGATATCAGCCACCTCATTTAGAGGTGGCTATATTTGTCATAGTAGCTTGATTTTTGTATTCCGGTGTGTTATTATTTTAACGATTAGAGTGACTATTCGGAAGACAATGAAATCAAGCGGGACTGCTTTGTCATGCTTGCATGTAAAAAGCAGTTTTGCTTGATTTTAGGTGACTCGAATAGAGTCACCGCCACACATATGAGCAAAAATAGCTGCGCAGCAGCGAAAGCACGATTTATCGTGCGATTTTGCGAATAATGTGTGGAATGTATTCATACTTGGAGCCCACGAGGGGCGGAAAGGAATGGAAGAAAATGAATTTTGATGACATCGTAGCAAAAGTAAAAGAGTGTGGGAAGAAGACCGTCGCAGTCTCCGTTGCACAGGACAGTGCAGTACTGGAAGCTGTACATGAGGCCAAGAGACTGGGCATTGCAGATGCAATCCTGGTAGGTGATGAGGCAAAGATCCGTGAGATTGCAGCCGGACTGAATATGGACCTCTCCGATTATGAGATCATCAATGAGCCGGATATGATCGAAGCTTCCCTGAAAGCTGTAAAGCTGGCACATGACGGCCGTGCAGATATGTATATGAAGGGCCTGATCGACTCCAAGAACTTCTTAAAGAGCGTACTGAACAAAGAAGTAGGCCTTCGTACCGGTGGAACCCTGTCTCATGTATGTGTATTTGAGATTCCCGGCATTGACAGACTTCTGTTCCTGACCGATGTTGCATTCATGACCTATCCTACACTGGAGGAGAAGGTTCAGATCATCAAGAACACCATTCCGGTATGTAATGCCTGCGGCGTTGCAGAGCCTAAGGTAGCACCTTTAGCAGCAGTTGAGGTTGTAAATCCCAAGATGCCCGTTACCGTAGATGCGGCAGAACTGACTAAGATGTGCGAAGAAGGACAGATTCCCGGCTGTATCGTAGACGGCCCGCTGTCTCTTGACCTGGCGATCGATCCCGAGGCAGCCAAGCATAAGGGAGCTACCGACCGTAAGATCCAGGGTGATGCAGATGTATTGCTGTTCCCGGATATCCATGCCGGCAACCTGGTATACAAAGCAATCGTACATATGGTAAAAGTAAAGAACGGATGCATCCTGACCGGTACCAAGGTACCCGTAGTCCTGACCAGCCGTTCCGATACCTTCGAGACTAAGGTATACTCCCTGGCACTGGCTGCAGTTGTAGCAGAAGAGATGCAAAAGAATCAGAAATAAGCTATGGATATCGTGATCGAAGCCGCTGTGGAAGCTGCGGGAGAACTGCTGTCGGCAGGTATAGATGCTGTAGTGGACAAAGCGGTAAAGCATAAGAGCGAATATAAGAGTGAATATAGGAGGAAACACACAATGGCAATCAAGAGTCTGATCATCAACCCCGGTTCCACCTCCACCAAGATCGGTGTATTTGAGGATGAGAACTTATTATTTGAAGAAACCCTGAGACATTCTACCGAGGAGATCTCCAAATACGATACTATTTTCGAACAGAAGGATTTCCGTAAGAAGATCATTACCGATCTGCTGGCAGAGAAGAACTGCGATCTGAAGAGCTTCAACGTGATCGTAGGACGTGGCGGTCTGTTAAAGCCCATCCCCAGTGGTACCTATGCGGTAACCGATGATCTGCTGGAGGATTTAAAAGTAGGTGTACAGGGTCAGCATGCTTCTAACTTAGGCGGTATTCTGGCAAGAGAGATCGGTGATGAGATCGGCGTTCCCTCTTACATCGTAGACCCCGTTGTAGTAGATGAGCTGATGCCCATCGCAAGATATTCCGGTCTGGAAGAGATCCCCAGAGGAAGTATCTTCCATGCCCTGAACCAGAAGGCAGTTGCCAAGAGATATGCAAAAGAGGCCGGCAAGCCTTATGAGTCCTTACGTCTGGTAGTCGTGCACATGGGCGGCGGCGTATCCGTAGGCGCACATGAGGACGGCAAGGTTGTAGACGTATTCAGTGCATTTGACGGTGATGGTGCATTCTCTCCGGAGCGTGCAGGCGGTGTGCCTTGTGCAGCACTGGTAAAAATGTGCTTCTCCGGAAAATATACCGAGAAGGAGATCAGTGCAAAGCTGATCGGCAAGGGCGGACTGAATTCTTACCTGGGTACCAACGATATGCGTGAAGTTACCAAGCGTGCCAATGAAGGCGATGCCAAGGCAGCGGAGGTGAAGCAGGCATTCCTGTTACAGGTAGCCAAAGACATCGGTGCTATGGCCTGTGTGCTGAACGGCAAGGTAGACCAGATCGTTATCACCGGAGGCATTGCATATGGTGAGGATGTAGTGGCTAAGCTGAAAGAGAGATGCGGCTGGATCGCTCCTGTGACCGTATATCCCGGTGAGGACGAGCTGTTAGCTCTGGCTCAGGGGGCTCTGCGTGTCATGAACGGCGAAGAACAGGTGAAGCAGTACTAATTTAGAAATTTAGAGTAAAAATATAGAACTCCCGGTGGAATGATTCCATCGGGAGTTTTTTACTTTAGGGAATAGACTTTCTGTCAGCATTATGATTTTAACTAAAAATCAGCTTTGACAGAATCCCCAGTACCAGCATGTGTACCGGATAAAAGGCATAGCAGGCAAGCTGGATCTTGCGGTTATGCGCGCCCTGGCGTCCATGGTAGCACCACAGAAGCGGCAGACACAACAGCGCCAGTCCCTGTTCTGAAATCTCGAAGGCATGACCGAAAAGCTGTAATGGAATCTGCATTCCTGCCAACAGCATGACATTGATCCAGTAGAGCCCGGCAAACTGTCCGGCAAGCTGCCACCAATTTTTCCCATGGAAGAGATAGAATACGATAACAGTCAGAACGCCTTCTCCGTAATAGTCGAACATGAGGAGGGTTGCCAGCACGTAGCCCACTGCAGATAGCAGCAGGATCGACGGAATCCACAGCCAGACCGGACATTTTTTCCGTAGGGTATCTATTGCCCAGATACACAGGAAGCCTGTGAGCAGTGTCCAGATCACGTTCTGATGAAACGGGTAGAATAACAGCCCACTGTACATCAGATTGATGGGAAGCTCAGAAAGAATGGCCAGAAGAAGCAGGCGCATACAATATTTTTTCCTATCATGGGTATGGAAGAAGCCTTCCACCAGGAAAAAGGCGAACATGGGAAATGCCAGTCTGCCGATGCCGGTCAGCCACCAGGCATCTCCGGCGAGGGTAGCCCACAGATGATCACAGAACATGAACGCCATAGCGAGGATATGCAGCGTCAGAGCACTGAGATCCGGTGGGAAAATAGAACAATGGGATACTTTGTTTTGCAAAATAAAACTCCTTTCAAAATTCCTTACGGAAGGATATAGTTGCATTATATCTTGTTTATGCGCTATAGTAAATATATCTGTGAAAGAGTATATGAAATTCCAATGATGGCTTACCCGGCATTTATATGCCGCAAAGCCTGTCGGGCGCACAGATATTGACAGAAAAACAAAATGCAGCACAGGAGGAATACAATGCGTCGTAACGATCGTGAGATTACAGAATTTTCGGAAATGACAGATGTCATGAAGAGGTGTGATGTGTGCAGACTTGCACTGAATGATGAGGAAGGCTATCCGTATCTTCTGCCGTTGAATTTCGGAATGGAAGAGACGGACGGCAGAGTGACACTCTATTTTCACGGGGCAAAAGAAGGAAAAAAATATGACTTGATCCGTAAGGATGTCAGGGCAAGCTTCGAGATGGATTGCTCCCACAGACTGGTGCTGTCGGAGAAGGAAGACGGCTGTCAGTGCACCATGGAATACGAGAGCGTGATCGGTCAGGGAACTATAGAGATCCTGTCGGATGTGGAAAAACAGAAAGCATTGAATCTTCTGATGAAGCAGTACTATCCTGACAGAACGGAGAATTTCGTATTCCGACCGGAAGTCGTAGACATGACGGAGATATTCTGCCTGAAAGTGGAGCATATGACGGGGAAGAAACGTTTCAAAATGTCGTAGAAGATATCTTCTATTGATATCCCTACGGGATAGGGCAGCAGGAAAATAGAGATAAAATAGAGAGGATGAGGGACAATTATGTATACAGACGGACAGATCTATATGGGCCTGGCAGATGGTCAGCGTGTGAATATGCCGCTGAATATGAGTAACCGCCATGGACTGATCGCAGGAGCCAGCGGCACCGGCAAGACGATCACTATGAAGGCTATGGCAGAATCTTTTTCAGATGCGGGAGTGCCGGTATTTTTGTGTGATGTGAAGGGGGATGTCTCCGGAATTGCCACAGCCGGTGTGGCTTCGGAATCCATGGACAGGAGGATTGATAAATTCGGTATCCGCAACAGTTTTTCCTATAAGGCTTATCCGGTCTGCTTCTGGGACATCTATCAGGAGGGCGGCCATCCGGTGAGAGCCACCATCTCCGATATGGGACCGGAGCTTTTATCTCGTATTCTGGGGCTCACCGCTGCGCAGGAAGGTGTATTGAATATTGTCTTCCGGATCGCGGATGACAAGGGACTTTTATTGATCGACTTAAAGGATCTGCGTATTCTGCTGAATTATGTGGCAGAACACAAGGATGACTATCTGACCACCTACGGAAGTATCTCCAAGCAGTCCGTGGGCGGTATTCTGCGGGCGCTACTGCCTCTGGAGAATCAGGGCGGAGATCTCTTTTTCGGAGAACCGGATCTGGATATTTATGACTGGATGCGTACGGATGTGTACGGCAAAGGTATTGTCAATGTGCTGAACTGCGTAAAACTGGTGCAGAATCCCACACTGTATGCCAGCTTCCTGTTATGGATGATGTCAGAATTATTCCAGAAGCTTCCCGAGGCGGGAGATCTGGAAAAGCCGAAGCTGGTATTTTTCTTCGATGAGGCACACCTGTTGTTTGCTGATGCACCGAAGATACTGGTGCAGAAGATCGAGCAGGTGGTAAAGCTGATCCGTTCCAAGGGCGTGGGTATCTATTTCGTGACTCAGAGCCCCAGTGATATTCCCGATTCCGTGCTGGCACAGTTAAGCAACCGGGTACAGCATGCCCTCCGGGCGTACACTCCGGCGGAGCAGAAAGCTGTCCGGGCAGCAGCACAGTCCCTGCGGGCCAATCCTGCCTTTAAGGCAGAAGAAGTCATCATGGAACTGGGCGTAGGTGAGGCACTGACTTCCTTTCTGGATGAGAACGGCGTGCCCGGCATTGCCCAGCGTACCTCCATCATCTGCCCCCAGAGCTTTATGGGACCTGTGGATGAGACGGAGCGCAGGAATCTGATGGCGAGAGACGGCATGGGACGCTACGATGAGGCGGTGGACAATATTTCTGCCTACGAAGTGTTGACAGATACCATGGAGCATGAGGCGAAGGCAGCGCAGCTGGCCGCAGAGCGGGCACAGCTGGAAAAAGATAAGGAAGCGCTGGCAAAGCAGCAGGCAAAACTGCAGGAATCCACCGTAAAGCAGAAGCAGAAGGAATGGGAAGCCGCACAGAAAAAGAAGGAAAAGGCAGCGGAACGCAGACAGGCCCAGATCGAGCGTCAGCTGATCAATACCGGTGCCCAGGTCATCAAGAGAGGAATTTTGAGTACACTGTTTGGAAAGTAATTAGGAATAAAATTCTTTTGATGCTTATTCTGCCATCGTCAGCGGACGGAAAGATTATGCAAAACGATGGAAAGGCTAGAATAACTGGAACCAGAGAAAGTGTCCGCCAAAGATCAGCCAGAGGACGGACAGAACCGACAGCAGGATACAGACGATGGTCTTCGCCGGCTGCCGGGGGCGTCTGCAAAGTAACGGCGGTAGAGCGATGGCAAGCAGAAGGATCGGAATCCCGTCCCGGAAAAGCATAAGCCCGATGGCAAAGGCACCCAAAGCCAGGGTGAAGAGTGCTTCGTCTAAATTTGCTTCATTTTGTATAAATAAGAACGCACCAGTAAAGAAGAGAAACGCAAGAAGGATCACGGAAAAAATACTAAGACAGAGGATGCGAAGCCATTTCGCGGCTCTGTCTTTTTTCTGTTGTCTTACCTCGGCGATGACATCGCTCAGGAGTGTATTGGTGTCAGCAGCGGGCAGGGCAATCCGCTCACCGCGACAAAGCTCTTCAACCGATACCGACAGCGCAGCCGCCAGATCGTCCAACAGAGAAATGTCGGGGTAAGCATTGCCGGTTTCCCAACGTGAGATTGCCTTGTTCGTAATATGTAACTGTTCGGCCAGCTGTTGCTGCGTCATTCCAAGAGCCATCCGCTGTTCCTTGATGAAAGTTCCCATTTTGGCCTTATCCATGTGCTTCACCAGCCCCCCTTTATAGTTTTAATATTTGATTTCAGTATAGAAGAATCCGGGGAAATTGGCAATCTACCGAAGCGAGAATGCCGGGAAATTAACTGGAAAGTTAGTTAAATACATTGGCAAAATCCACGAACTCCCGGAGCATGC
>ERZ779894.2793-NODE-2793-length-14711-cov-3.837814_pt1 | contig 14711 bp, 20 predicted proteins | sample MGYA00511587_ERZ779894 | MGnify/ENA primary metagenome ERZ779894 (study PRJEB29588, sample SAMEA2160490) | human gut metagenome | biome: human gut; feature: human-associated habitat; material: faeces | place: Denmark | collected 2008/2010 ... | reverse complement strand
TACAATAAAAAGACATGCTTATGTCCATTATACTAACAAAAAAGAAAGGTTAGGATGGACAATGCAAAAAGATTATGCGGAAAACTACAAAAAATTGGGACTGAAAATTGCTTATTTCCGAAAACTCAAAGGACTGACACAGGAACAGCTGGCAGAAATACTGGACGTGGACACCAGTTTCATCGGGCAGATTGAAGCCCCCAACATTTATAAGCCAATCACACTGACAACATTATTCCGCATTGCGGATGCGCTGGAAATGGCACCGGGAGAACTTTTGGACTCTTAAAAAGGAGCAGATTTTGATGGAAAACGATTTTACAGAAGAATATAAAATCATTGGTCTAAAAATCGCTTATTATCGCAAACTGAAAGGGCTGACCCAAGAGGAACTAGCAGAGAAAATCCATGTTGCAACCAACTTTATCGGTATGATTGAAGCGCCCAATATCTACAAATCTATTTCCCTCTACACGTTATTCCGCATTGCCAACGCTTTAGATATTCCACCACACAAATTTCTGGAATTTGACTGATTTTTTCACACAGAAAAGACATGCTCTCATGATTTTGAGAACATGTCTTTTTTATTTCTTTCATGTTGGGACTTTTTGGGACTCGGAACCCTTTACTCTTAGGGCGTAACCAAAAATCAAAGAGAAAGGAGAGAACACAAATGGCAACATTCACAGAGCACTATGACCTCATCAAGCCCGGCACCGACGACTACTACGACGTGGCGGACTTCAACGAGAACATGGATGCCATCGACACCCAGCTGTATCAGGCGGAGCAGGACATGGCAGGGGTCAGCGAAAAAATCGGCAATCCCGGCGACGAAGGAGAGGATACCCTTTTCGGGCTGCTCCATCCCAACAACCAGCCGGAGGAAAAAGCGGATTTGTACCGCTACTCCAAAACGGACATCCAGAAACGAATTCAAAACTGGACAATTCCTGCAGTTTCCGGTCTGATTTATGGCAAACTGGTCACTGTACTGGCAGAAAAAAATGGTTCCATCTATGTGAAACTTGATTTCACAGCCAAAAGCGACATAGACTTTGTTGTTTTTGACAGGGTCATTTCTACCATTTTTGATTCACCAGATCAATCCACATATGGCGGCAAAATGCCTGAATATCTGAATCCAAAAGATTTTTCATGGTTTTCATGCGGTTTCTTTTTCGAAAACACCGAAACACAAACATATGAATGTATTCTGCCTGTCACAGCCGGAAGCGCTTATTCATTCTTTATTTACGGCACACCCGGTGCGGCCGGTGTTACCATCAACGATTTCATTGTGGGCTACACCGACACCAAAGAAGCATAATCGAAAGGAGCGAAAATATGTTAGTGAACTTTGATAAGACCAGACGTGTCATCTGGTACAACCTTTATGTGAGCAAAGAAGCGGCAGAAAGCTGTCTTTGTGACAACACCATCTGGCTGGATACCGCCCTGCCCCCTTTTCCAGAACCAAAGGAAGGCTTTGTGGTATATCTGAAACTGAATGAAGAAAATCAGCTCATTTACGACTACGAACCACAGCCGGAGCCTGTTTACACAGACCTGCAAATCATCATGCAGGGACTTTCTGACCTGGAACTGGCAATCCTGGAAGGAGGTATGTGAGATGTACGAAATCCTGAAGAAAAAATACAAACTGGGTTATGTCCGCCAAGACCAGCTCCAGCGCTATCTGGCTCTGGGCAAGCTGACAAAAGAAGAATATGAGGACATCATCCAGTCCTGACAAAAACAAAACCGGAAGTTCCAAACAACTGGAATTTCCGGTTTTTTATATTTCGATTTCTATTTCCATTTCTTTTGGTTTATCGTAGGTGGTTTTCAGCGCCACGTTAAACACTGCCCCCATGAGCATGGCAATCATGCTCCAGTCCATCCACACCAAGAGGGCGATGATGACCCCGATGGAGCCATAAATGATGGAATACCGTCCCATATGGTCTACATAGTAGGAAAATATCAGGGAAAAGAGCATCCACACACCCATGGAAAGGATGGCTCCCGGCAGGATATACCGGGCTTTCTGTATTTTGGAAGGCGAGAAGAAATACACCGCCGACAGCATGAACAACAGCGCGGCCGCCATGGGCACAAAACGCATACGGCTCCACCCGCTGATGAATTCCGCAGAAATGGGGATATATTCCCCTACAAATCCCAGCACCCTTTCCCCCAGCAGCAAAAGCAGCAGCATGGCAGGGATGAGCACAATGGTCAAGGCTGTCAAAATGGCAGTGCGGATGGAATGGCTGCCGGATTTTTTTTCGCCGTAAATATCGTTGATGGCCTCCATAAGGTTAGAAACTGCCCGGAGAGGAAACCACACAGAGAACACCAACCCGAATGTCAGCAAAGCATTGTTGCTGCTCTTTGTGATATGCTCAATGGCAAGATTCAGAAAGGCCACCACATCTTCCGGCAGAAAACGGGTAATCTGTCCGTCCAATGTCAATGTGGGCAGGTGCAGAAGCCCCAAAAGCGAAGTCACAAAAATAAAAAACGGGAACATGGCAAACAAGAGGTAGTATGTCATGGCGGCAGCATTACGCCCCACCTTATTGTCAAAATACCCCTGTATGGTCAGCAGAATCACTTTCTGCCAGCCTTTCCGTTTCTTAATCTGTCCATGTAAATCCAGTTCCATGTTAGTCCTCTTTTCGCTTTTGGATGGCGTAGGTCAAAGGCAGCAGGCATTTTTCCGGCAATATCCGCTGCATGAGCCTTGTGGCGTAGGTGCCGCCATCAGGCAGTATCACCGTTTTTCCCGCAAAAACGCCTTTCAGTCCTGCGGCAGCGGCTTTCTTGGGAGAAATGCCCTTCACAGCAGACTTGGCATTGGCGTTGCGGTTAAAGTCCGTATCTACAGGCCCGGGACAAAGGGCAGACACCCTTACCCGGCTGCCTTCCTGCCGCAGTTCTTCCGCCACTGCCTGTGTCAGCCGCAGCACATAGTTTTTTCCGGCATAGTACGACGCCATGAGAGGGCCAGCTGTGAACCCAGCCGACGACGCCACATTCAAAATATATCCATAATCCCGGCGGACAAAATCCTGCAAAAACAGCTTTGTGAGGATATGTACCGCCCGTACGTTGAGATTCAGCATATCCAGTTCTTTTTCCAGCGGGATTTCGGCAAATTGCCCTACGGCTCCCATGCCTGCGTTATTGATGACAAGGTCAATGGGCGTATCTTTCACGGTTTCGTACAAATGATAGCAGTCCCCTTCTTTGGTCAAGTCCACAGTGACGATATCCACATGGGTGGGCAGTATTTTCTGTAATTTCCGCATTTTTGCCGTATTCCGGCTGGCTAATATCAGGTCAAAGCCCCTCTGGCTCAAAAGCAGGGCAAAGGCCTTGCCGATGCCGCTGGTGGCTCCGGTGATGAGGGCACGCATAGCCCCGCCTCCTTTTTTCTTTGTTTCTTTTCATTATACCTGTAAAACAAGGGTTTTTCAATGTGGGAGAAATCGCAAAAAGGTACAAAAAAAGAGCCGGAGCCCTTTCAAAGGATTCCGGCAATTCTTTTTTTTCATCAATATTTATGCCTCTGCATCTTCCAGCAGATTTACCACCAGTCCGCTGACATCGGCTTCTTTTGTGAGCACGCCAACTTCATACATCCAGTCAGCGTTTTCCTGCCATACGGATACTTCCTGATGGAGGAAAGGCGCGGATTCTGTTTCCATATCGGGCAGCAGGATTTCCATGCTCTGTCTTTCTACATTTTCAGACAGAGGGAAGTTTGCTTCGTTCTGGTTGTCCAGCAGAATCTGCAGCACTTCGTCAGGGTTGTTCTTCATGTCTTCAAAGCCTTTCTGGCAAGCGCGCAGGAAGCCCTGATATTTTTCAGGATTTTCCGCTACAGCGTCTTTGTTTGCCAAAAATACCAGTTCATAGCCCTGAGGTACGCCAAAGTCTGTAGGATAGAAGTAATTTACTTCAAAGCCCTGTTCTTCCATCTGAGGCACTTCATGGTTGACCATGTTACCGATGGTAGCGTCTACCTGACCGGTTGTCAGTGCGGACATCAGGTCGAAACCAACGTCGATGCATTCGCAGTCGTCAGCAGTCAGGCCTGCATTCTGCAGCATTGCCTGAATCTGTGCTTCAGACAGGACAGTACCTGCATAGCCAATCTTCTTGCCAGCCAGATCTTTTGCTTCTGTGATGCCGCTGTCTTTCAGGGAAATGACAACGTTCATGGATTTCTGTGTCACCGCACCAATGGAAACGATGGGCACATTTTCTTCACAGGAAGTCATGATGGCATCCTGCATGTAGTACACGCCGGCATCTGCTTTGCCAGCAGCAGGCAGGGAAATGCCGTCATTGGTGTTGGCAGGGAACTGGATCACCAGATTCAGACCTTCTTCTGCAAAATAGCCTTTTTCAATGGCATCATACAGGAAGGCGTGTACCGCATTGGGGTACCAGTCCAGCACAATGGAAAAATCCTCCAGTTGGGCTTCGTCGCCAGTGGTTTCGGCTGTGGTGTCTGCGGATTCTCCACTTCCGCAGGCTGTCATGCCGAATACCATGGCTGCTGCCATGAGCACTGCAAACAATTTCTTTTTCATCACTTAGATCTCCTTTCTCCATTTGATAAAACGATATTCCAAGACGGTAATGATCCCAACGGCAAGCATAGCCGTTATGGACAACAGCACCACAGGCGCGAAAACGCCTGCGCCGTCCAACTGTGTCATCATACGTTTGCTGAAGTAGCCCAGACCTTCCTGCGCCCCCAGCCATTCGGCAATGGCAGCCCCGATAACGCTGAGGGGGATGGCCATTTTGATGGCGGAGAAAAAGTTGGGCAGAGCCGTAGGCAGTTTCAGCTTCCAGAAAATATCGGCTTTTGTGGCACCGTAAGTCTGCAATAATTCTTCCATTTCCCGTTTGGTGGCTTTGAAGCCGTCAAAAACGGTAATGGCAATGGGGAAAAAGGTGATCAAAATGGTTACCAGCACCTTACTCCAGATGGAATAACCAAACCAGAGGATGAACAAAGGCGCGATGGCTGTGGTAGGGATGGTCTGGGACGCCACAATAACGGGATACAACGCCCGTTCCACTTTTTCATTGGCATCCATGGCAACTGCCAGCAGAATCCCCAGCACAATGGAAATCAAAAGCCCAATGGCTGTGACTTTCATGGTTGCAGGCAGATGCACCAAAAACAGGGGTTCCCTAAGCTCCCACAGCCGCACACAAATCTGTGTGGGTGACGGCAAAATATAAGCCGCGTCAATAATCATGGCAATGCCCTGCCACAGCAGCAGCAGAACCACAGCCAGAATCACAGAAGGCAGATGTTTTTTCATGGATTCATCACGCTCCTTCTGAGTTTTTCAATGAGTGTTTCTTTCAGTTCCACAATGTCAGGACGTTTCAAATCCTCACGATTGCGGGGATAAGACAGGGGCACTTCCACCCGTTCCATCTGGGAGAAAGGTCTGTCCTGAATGATAAAAATGGTTTTGGAAAGGAAAATAGCTTCCTCTACGTCGTGGGTGATGAACAATATGGTTTTATGGTAATGCTCCCACTGATGCAGCAGCCATTCCTGCATATCCACACGGGTCAGATAGTCCAATGCGCTGAAAGGCTCGTCCAACAGCAGCATATCTGCGCCGGACAGCAGTGTACGGGCAAAGGCTACCCGCTGCTTCATACCGCCAGACAGGTCTTTGGGATACTTTTTGGCATATTCAGACAGTCCCACCTGTTCCAGCACTTCTTTGCAGCGTTTTTCCTGTTCTGCCTTAGGTACTTTTGCCAGTTCCATAGGCAGGCAGATATTCTTTTCGATGGTGCGCCAAGGAAACAGCAGGTCTTTCTGCGGCATAAAAGCACTGTAGTTCTTCAGTTCCTGCACAGGGCGTCCATCCACCAGTATCCGCCCCTGCTGTAACTTTTCCAAACCGTTGATGAGGCGGAAAATGGTGCTTTTGCCGCAGCCGCTGGCGCCGATGATGGACACGAATTCCCTGTCCTCCACCTGAAAATTCAAATTCCGCATCATATCGAAGTCATCTTCGGCATAACGGAAGGATACATTTTCAAATTGCAGCATAACTTCTTTCGCTCTCCTTCTTTACATCTCCATGGCATAAGCCATATCCCAGAACAGTTTTTCATAGCGGCTGCATTTTACGAAAATATCAGTCAGATATGCTTCCTGTTCGGGAGTGATGTTTTCGCCCAGAGCGTCTACGCAGTCAATGATTTCTTTGGTGCTGTCCGCATATTCCTTGCTGCTGTAGCCCTGTACCCATTCGCCGTAAAGAGGATGTTCCACAGCGCCGGGCACCTTCACATGGTGTTCCCCAATGACCTGATAGCTCCATGCACATGCCAGCACTGCCATGAGGATTTCCAGCGGGCCCCCTTTGTTTGCCACATCCAGCATATAGGAGGTATAGGACTGGTTTGTCAGAGCGGAAGGGGTCTTTGCCACTTCTTCTTCGGTGATGCCCAGTCTTGCCATGTAAGTCTTATGTACGTTCATTTCGCCGTCCAGTACGTCATGCACCATACCGGCAAAACGGCGCATCAGTTCCGGGTCTTCTGTTTTGATGACGCCGAAAGCAAACACTTTGGCATACTGCAACAGATAACGGTAATCCTGAATCATGTAAAAACGGAATTTTTCCACATCCAGTGTGCCTTCTGCCAGTTCTTTTACGAAAGGCTGGTCTAAATAACCCATCCAGATATCTTCCACACTTTTATAAAGACGTTCTGTCAATTTCATGTCCATGTTCCTCCTTTTTTCCACAAAAAAAATTCTTTCCCTCTTAGAAGGAAAGAATCTTATAATTTCCATATCATCTTGTATTGCTTCCCTCCGATGGTACTAACCACATCAAGTTCAAAGGGTTGGAATCTGCATTCCTCTCAGCCGCTCAAAGACGGCACCCCCAGCTTTGTATTCATTTTCTTTATTATAGTACAAAAGAAAAGCAATGTAAATGACTTTTTTGTATACACCATCCCTTTTTTCACACTTTCGCACAAAAAAAATAATTCGCAGGCGAAATAATTTTACAGAAAATTCCCTTTACATTTTGCAAAAAAAGAATACACTTAGTATGACAACAACGAAATTTACAATGTTTGGAGGTAAAAGGTAATGGACGACGATACCAAGCTGCTGAATCTGGCACTGGACGCCGGTGAGATCATGCTGACATCGGGCGCGGAAACATACCGCGTACAGGATACCATGCTGCGTATTCTTTCCGTCAGCGGACGAAAACACGTAGAAGCCCTGGCGCTGTCTACCATGCTCATTGTGAGCCTGCCCCGTGAAGAAAAGGGGCCTCTTTCCATGGCAAGAGGGGTAAGTGACCGCTCAGTTAATTTTGAGAAAATCTGTGCCGTCAACAACATGAGCCGCTCTTTTGTCGCTGGGAAAATCACCTTGGAAGAAGCCACACAAAAAGTGCTGGAAATCCACTACGCCCCGTCTTTTGCGCCATGGCAGCGGATTTTGGGCTATGCCCTCACGTCCGGCGGTCTGACCATGGTATACAACGGCACCTTCTGGGACGGCGTCGCCGCCTTTTTCATCGGCACCCTCCTGGGCATTATGACATATATCATGAGCAAACGAAAAACATCTTACTTTTTCAGTTCCTTTACCGGCGGTCTGCTGACAGGGTTATTGGCCTGCCTGTTCCATTTGATTCTGCCTTTCACCCAGATCGATATGATGATTGTCGGCAGCATCATGCCCATACTGCCGGGCATTACCCTGACAAAAGGTATCCGTGACCTTTTGGAGGGCAATTTCATCAGCGGTAATGCCAAACTGATGGAAGCCTTCCTCATTGCCTGTGCCATCGCCGCCGGCGTCGCTATGGCCTTGAGTATCTTCCCCAATTTTTAAGATGTGCAGGAGGTTATTATGACAGACATCACATTGAAAATGATTGTATTTCAGGCAGCCTTTTCCTTTGTGGGCAGTTGGGGCTATTCCATCATCTGCAACGCTCCCAGAAGGGAACTGCTTTACAGCGGCATCAATGGCTTTTTGTCCTGGTTTGTATATATGATTGTCTTTTCCTATACGGAAAGCGCCACAACCGCTACACTCATTGCCACCATGGCCATCACTGCCACAGCGCGGTTCCTTTCCTACCACAGACAGGAACCTTCCATCCTGTACCAGATTCCCGGCGTACTGTCACTGGTGCCCGGTGCTGCGGTTTACAACACCATGCAGGCTGCCATCAAAGGCAATATCCTTTCCACCTATTCCAATGCTCTGACAGGGTTCAAACTCTCCGGTGCCATTGCCATCGGTTCTCTGATCATTCTGGTATTGCCTTACAAAGCCTTTGAAATCTTCCCTCGTTTCGGGAAAAAGAAACAGGGCAACTGAAAAACGAAAGAAAAAAAGCCGAAATCCTTTCTTGATAAAGATTTCGGCTTTTTTATTTCAAACATTTCTTACAGTGCCATGGATTCCTGAGGAGCTGTGAAAGAATCGATTGTTACACTGCCGCCGCCCAGATAAAAGACTTCCATTTTGCCGTCGTCTTCACTGTACATGCTGCGCAGGTCGGGATTCTGTTCCAGCATAGCAACTTTTGCTTCACGGCTGTTATCCCAAATTACATTGCCGTTGATACGAATCCATGTGCCGTCGGGATGCATGGCACATACTTCTGCCAGAGGGTTTTCTTTCAGCTGGCGATATACTTTTTTGGTATTTGCAGTCATCAGATATACGTGATTCTGGTACAGAGCCACAGCGCCGAAAGGACGTACACGGGGCTGGTTGCGCTCACATGTTGCCAGATAAAAAACTTTACATTCTCTCAGATATTCTACAGGATTTTTCATACTTCTACCGCCTTTCTTCTGTTTTTTACGTTTACCATTTCATTATCTTCTGTTATGATAGAAAATACAAGTACGATTTTTTTCTATACCTAGTATAGGAAAAGATACCAAGGAGGCATCCCCATGGAACCAGAAAAACAAATCCCCTGCCCTTTTGTCACTGCCCAGAAACTGCTGGCAGGGAAATGGAGTATCCTCATTCTGCACCTGCTCCACGGACGAACCCTGCGGTTCGGGCAATTACAGAAGCAAATGCCTAAAATGACCCATGCCACATTGTCCAAACAGCTGAAATTGCTGGAAGCCAGCGGCTTGATTGTCCGCACAGAATACCCCGGCGTGCCACCGAAAGTGGAATACAGCGTCAGCCAGATTGGAGAAGCTTTTTATCCCGTGCTGGATAGTTTAGAAGCCTTTGGCAACGCCTATACCCAGTGGCAGAAACAGCAGTCAGACGAAAAAAAGCCCGACTCTCTATAAAGCAAATTTCCCTTTAGAAAACAAATTCCAGTCAAAATAAAAAGCTGAAATCCCTATGATACAAAGGATTTCAGCTTTTTTGTTTTCTTATAATTCCCTTCTGCCTTCCAGCGCCCGGGAAAGGGTCACTTCATCCACATATTCCAAATCGCCGCCTACAGGCACGCCATTTGCAATACGTGTCACCTTGACCCCCATGGGTTTCAGCAGACGGCTGATATACATGGCCGTTGCTTCCCCTTCCACATTGGGGTTGGTGGCAAGGATGACTTCCTTCACATTCTCGTCCATGCGCTTCACCAGTTCCGCAATGCGGATGTCATTGGGACCTACGCCTGTCATGGGAGAAATGGCGCCGTGGAGTACATGATAAACACCGTGGAATTCTCTGGTGCGCTCATAAGCTGCCATATCTCTGGGGTCTTCCACCACCATGATGGTGCCGTGATCCCGGTTCGGATTGGCGCAGACGGGACAAGGGTCTTCGTCTGTGAGATTACAGCAGACAGAACAGTAATGCACCTGCTGTTTCGCTTCCAGAATGGCGCCCGCAAGAGCCGCCACTTTTTCCTCAGGCATATGGATAATATGAAAAGCCAGACGCTGGGCTGACTTGCCGCCGATGCCCGGCAGACCTGCCAGCTGCTCAATAAGTCTGGTAATGGGATTTCCGTAATAATTCATGGTATCCCTCTTTTTCTTAGAACATGCCGCCCATGCCGCCTGTCAGTTTGCCCATGGCATTGTTGTACATTTCGTCTGCCTGACGGATGGCTTCGTTCACTGCGGACAGAATCAGGTCTTCCAGCATTTCCACATCATCGGGATCTACTACATCAGGGTTGATTTTCAGTTCTTTGATTTCTTTTTTGCCGGAGATGACAACTTTCACAGCACCGCCGCCGCTGGTCATTTCCAGTGTTTTTTCGTTGAGTTCTTCCTGCATGGCAGCCATCTGTTTCTGCATTTTCTGTGCCTGTTTCACCAGATTGTTCATGTTCATGCCGCCCATGCCGGGGAATCCGCCTCTTGCCATATTTCATAACCTCCTAAAAGTTTTGATTTTTACCATATCGTTTCTATTTTATATAAAAAGTGCCGGAACTGCAAGTGTTTTTAGGGTTCCATATCCGCTTCGGGGAAATATCCGCTCATGATGCTTGCCCATTCGGGGTCGTTTTCATCAGAAGCTTCTTCCTCCTCACTGCCATAGTTAGCTTCCCGCCACTGGTCGTAAGCGGCTTTTTCCAATGTTTGCAGCTGGAATGTTTTGCCTGTTGCTTTTTCCAACTCCTCGGTGATCTGGGGCAGATATTTCTGCACCATATCCGCCAAGGCGCCGTATTCGCAGACCAGATACACATTATCGTCCTCTTTGAAGCCGATTTCCACACGGGAAAGCTTGCTTTTCAAAATGGGGTCGCCGATTTCATTGCGGAGCAAAGGCCATTCTTTCTGCAAATTTTCCTTATCCTCCGGCAGTGCAGGCGGTTTCCGCTTTGCCTTGGGCTTTTCTTTCTTCACAGCACCGTCAGAAACCTGTTCTGTGACAGTCACAGTGACGCCTTCCGCCACTTTCCGCTCCAGTCCTGCCAGTCTTGCCGCCAATGCAGTCAAATCTGTATCTGCCCATGTGGAACAAAGGCGCAGGATTTCCACTTCCAGCAAGATGCGTTCATTGGAAGCATATTTCATGTCATTCTGCAAGCCGGAAAAACGCCCAATCCAGTAAGTCAGTTCCGCAGGGGAAAGTCCCTTTGCCTGCTGCTGCAAACGGGCTGCGTTTTCCGCGGACAAGTCCAGAATACGGGCATTGTCCGGCACCGTGGATGTGACCAGCAGATTCCGCAGATGCACCAAAAGTTCCGTCACAAACTGCTTCACGTCACGGCCCGCCAGCAGCATTTCCTCCACCAGTTCCATGGCTTTGGCGGCGTCTTTCTGCTTCAAAGCCTCTGTCATGTCAAAGAACACCGTTTTGTCAACGGCACCCACCACATCCTGTACCTTTTCCAGTGTCACTTCTTCGCCGCTGTAAAAAGCAAGACACTGATCCAGAATACTCAAAGAGTCACGGAGAGAGCCGTCCGCCAGCTGTGCCACATAACGCAGAGCATCTTCTGTTGCCGCAAGGCCTTCTTCGCTCAGATATTTCATCAGTGTATGAGCAATATCGTCGGCAGTGATGCGACGGAAGTCGAACCGCTGACAACGGGAAAGGATGGTTGCAGGCACTTTCTGAGGGTCGGTGGTGGCCAGAATGAAGATAACGTGTGCAGGGGGTTCCTCCAATGTTTTCAGCAATGCATTAAAAGCACTGTTGGACAACATATGCACTTCGTCGATGATATAGACCTTGAAGGTACCCTCTGTGGGGGGATATTTCACTTCTTCCCGGATTTCACGGATATTGTCGACGCTGTTGTTGGAAGCGGCGTCGATTTCCATGACGTTGACGCTGCGCCCAGCCAGAATATCCTGACAGACTTTACATTCGTTGCAGGGTTCCCCATCTTCTGTGGGATGCAGACAGTTGATGGCACGGGCAAAAATTTTCGCTGTGGATGTTTTGCCGGTACCTCTGGTGCCGCAGAACAGATAGGCATGGGACACGCGCCCTGTTTTCATCTGATTTTTCAGTGTTTTCACAATATGATCCTGCCCCACCACGCCGGCAAAGACGTTGGGGCGGAATTTTCTGTATAACGCCGTGTAAGACATGGCGATTCCTCCTTCATAACGCCTGAAAAAACAGGCGGAAATGTCCCAAAGGGACAGATACAGTATAGCATAGGGCAGGGGAAATGAAAAGGCAGGGTACCGCCCATTTTCCTCCTTATGATGATAATCAAGAAACTTTTCTATTCCTTCAAGAACGCGGAAGGGCTTGGGGAACAAAGGGTTCCCCAACTGGAATCCGCAGTCGGAATTTACTTCCGACGAGGAAAAAGCAGGAGTTTCAAGGCTCTCAGCCCATGGAACTCCTGCTTTATACCTCTGTCTGCTTGTCAAAGGCTTGAATGAAATGAGCCTTTGACAATGAAAAAAGACGGGATTCTCTCCCGTCTGATTTTTATAGGAATCCGTGCATCTGCTGTTGTCACTGCCAACCATGCGTTACCTCCTTCTGAAGCTCCATCCAAGCGACCTTGCGACACACGAGAAGTTGACTGCTTAGTGCTGCTGCCTTCCGACCCTGACACGGTTCACAGGCTCCTGTTGTGCAAGACTTGAACTTCAACGCCCCTTCCAAAGGGCAGACCATTTTTGGACGGCGCCGAAAGCAGACGTCACCCCCACTGTAGCGGATTGTGGGTGCAGGGTACCGCTAATCCCCCGGCTAGCACGGAAATTTTACCGTTTTCAAAAATGCCATTATAGTATACATAACAACGGGCTTTCTGTCAATGGAAATTTCCGCAAAAGGCGTATTTCCGGCAAAAACCCTCGATTTTTCTCTTTTATGCTTCCGTTTCCGGCTGTTTTTCCGCCGTTTCTTCCGCGGCTTTGTTTTTGCGGAATCTGCGGAAAAACCGCTTCATGATCTCGCTGCATTCCGGCTGCAAAAGACCTTCTTCCACTTCCACCTGATGGTTGAAGCGCGGCTCATTGAGCAAATCCAAAATAGACCCAGCGCAGCCTGCCTTGCTGTTTCTGGTGCCAAATACCACGCGGGGAATCCTTGCCTGGACGATGGCACCGGCGCACATGGGACAAGGCTCTACGGTCACATACAATGTGCAGTCCTCCAGCCGCCAATCCCCTACAATGCCTGCCGCCTCGTTGATGACGTCGATTTCCGCGTGGCGCAGGGGATTTTTTGCCGTATTGCGCATGTTATGACCACGGGCAATGATTTCCCCATTCCGCACCATAACGGCGCCAATGGGCACTTCCCCTTCTGCCAGAGCTTTTTCCCCTTCCAGCAGGGCTTCTTTCATATAATACAAATCCTGTTCTGTCATAGTATTTCCTCTTTATGTTATTCCGCAGCCTGTTCTGCCATGCAAAGAGAGCCGTTCCGCTCCTCAATGTCTGTCACCAGCCAGTAATCATCCAGCCCATCGCTGTTCAAATCGTAGGGATAGATGCACTGTCCGTACACAATGTCCTCATTGGAGGAACGCAGGCCTTTTTCTGTCAGCAGATAACGGATGGTGGTGCCTGTCATATCGCAGACATAGACTTCTTTCACACCGTCGCCGTTCAGGTCGCCGCTGGTAATGGGGCCATAAAGGCTTTCCACGCCCAGATGGGTAGACCAAATCTTGCGGAAGTTATTGTCGTTTTTCTGATAGAGATATAAATCCATGCCGTCACTCATGAGATATTCTTTCACACCGTTGCCGTCCAGGTCGGTGATATGGATGTAATCTACGTTATGTTTCAAACGGGTAAAGCCTGTGTTGCTCCAGCCGCCTTCTCCCCGTTCATAATACTGTATGGTCTTATCGTCGGAAAGTATGAGCTTGCTGCCTTCTGCTGCCAAAGCCCCGGCATCGCTGGATTCCAGCGGGATTTCCTCAGATGTTTTCTGCATATTGGCGTCGTAGAACAATATTTTTTCCGAACGGGTGAAAACATGTTCACTCTCGCCGCTGCCTTCTTCGGTGATGCTGGAAAGCACCACTGCCAGTTCGCTGCCTTCTGCGCCGTCAAAGAACGTTGCAGATGTGGCTTCCAGACCACTGCCGAATGTCAGTGTCCGCCACAGACGCAGGGCACCTTTCTGATAACGATAAACCTGTACGGCACCATCCTGCAAAGATGCTGTCAGCACATTGCCGTCCTTGTCTTTCCCTGCGGAAAGGAAGCCTTCCTTGGGAAAAGAAGCCGGTGTCATGGAAAAACTGGTGCCCATGCCTTCCCAGTTTTCATAAGACTGGAAATTGCCGTTGGCTTCGTAAGGATTCCGGGCATTGAGGCTGTACCAACTGTTATCATATCCCCCCTGATAACATACGCCGATGAGGCTGCTGCCGGAAAAATAACACATCAACTGACCTGCCGCATCCCCGTTGTAATGCATCAGATTGGCGGTGCCCACCACCACTTCTGTGCCGGCATAACTGGTCATATTATGGTCGGTTTCCGCACAAGCTGCAAAGAAATCCGCATTTTCCTCTGTATTTTCAGGAATCACACCTGCGGAAAAACGCAGACTGTCCCCGTCAAAATCCCAATAATATTCCTCTGCCACTTCTTCCATCTGTTGTGTATATTGCTCCTGCTGAGCGGCTGTCAGTGTAAAGACCGCTTCTTCCTGCCCACAGGCAGAAAGGGTCAGCGCCGCCATGATTACCGCGCAGAGTAAGTGTTTCTTCATGTCTGTCCCTTCCCTCTTT
>ERZ779894.2782-NODE-2782-length-14759-cov-3.004149_pt1 | contig 14759 bp, 11 predicted proteins | sample MGYA00511587_ERZ779894 | MGnify/ENA primary metagenome ERZ779894 (study PRJEB29588, sample SAMEA2160490) | human gut metagenome | biome: human gut; feature: human-associated habitat; material: faeces | place: Denmark | collected 2008/2010 ... | reverse complement strand
GCCGCATCCGCATGCGCCATTTCGTAACGTCTCACACGATTTTGAAGCAGATAAACGGTCAACAAAACGGCAACAAGCAGCAACACCGTTACGGAGAACCATAGGGCCCAAAAACGTCGATTCTTTTGCTTATCTTGGACAATTTTGGTTTGTTCATTCATGATTGTTCTCCCGCTTGTGCCAAAAGAATCCGCTGTAACTCCGTGTCAGATAAAAATAGGGAGGGAACCCAGGCGCTGATCGTATGCTCCCGCAACACACGTACCGTTTGATTTCGAAGTGCGGGGGACGGCCCCCGCAACAACAACCCAAACGTTCCGAAAAAGATTGCCGCCAAGACCAATATCGCTGAAAACGATACGGCCAATACATGTGCCGTACGCGATGCAAACCATTTGTTGATTCGTTGGGTTTTTGCCGATACACGATGTTTTGTTTTCTGTTGTTTTTCGTTTGTTGATACCCCGGCTTCGTCAAATAGCGTACCCTGTACCAAGGTTGTCTGTGTTCCATTGCGCCACACGCGAAACGCCACCGTATCTCCACGCATCGCTTTGCGCGTCAGTACTTCGACTTTTTCATCCGGCTCCGCGTTTTGTTCGGTATCGTTTTGCGCATGCGTCGGGGTGTCCGGCGTGCGTGTTCCAATCTCTTTTTTTCTGTTGGCTTGCATTTGCTTTGCGGCAACGGACGTTGTATCAGTCCCCACATCAGCACCCGACTCCGTGCCTCTATCGGTACGCGAATTGGTCTGCATATCTGTCGTATCAGATTGATCGGACTCGATTTTCTCCGCCGTATCAAGATGCGAATCCGTATTCGCAACCAAAACGGCATCGGTATGTGAAGTGGTTAATGCGGAAAACTCCGCCGTGTCAGATTTCTTCCAATCTTTGTACAAAGGCACAGAATCGCCCATGGACACCGTTTGATCTTGCACCTCAGCCGATGATGGCTGCTTTGTTTGTAGGGTTTGTGAAAAGGCGGATGAAGACGATACTTGTCCGGGAACCGACTCGGAATACTGTGCAGCAAAATCGTGTGGTGGCACGGTGCTGTTTTGCATCCCCGCTTCTCGTTGCTGCAAGGTGCTTGCGTGCTCCGATGTGCTTTCATTTTGGGAAGACCCATCCGATGTCTGCGCGGTATGTATCGCTTGTCCCGACTCATCCGTCCGCGTCGTGCCGGAACCTGACAAAATTTCCTCCGCCGCATTTGTCGCATCTGCATCTGCTGCCGCATGCGTTACCTCATCATGTGTTCCGTCGGCATTGGACACCGACAAATTTGACGCAGTTTCATTGCGTGCTGCTTCAACGTTCGGCACAACCACATGCGGCGCAACTTCATCAAAGATTATCTCATCCTCCAAAGAAATATCTGACGTACCCACGTCCCGCCGGCCAAGATCTACAGCACTGTCGTTTTCTTTCGCCGTTGATGTCGTTATCCCTGTCGTCTCAGATTTTAATGTTGTTTGATTTGCTTCTACCGATTCTGTATCTATATTGATATCTTTGTTGTTTTTCGCGGTTTGTTCTGGCGGCGTGTTAGAATCATCAAATGCCGTATGATCTACGGTTCTAAAACCATCGCTGTTTGTATTTTCGTTTGTCTCCGGCGTTGACAAAGATTCCAATTGTGCGTCAATCCAATGCTCCGCGCGGAGCAACGATTGCAGCACCGCATCATATTCATCTTTGGAAATAGACACATCGCTTGCAACATCTCTGTTCGCAGCAACGCGGTCATCCGTTGCAGTATCACTTTGAGATGACCCGGTTGAAATTGGTTTGGATGAAAGCGGCAAGGGGTCAGCCGTGTCATAAATCGTCTCCTCCACGGCAATCTCTTCATCTGTGAAAAGATCAGGGTCCGTTGTCTTTCCACGCCCGGATGTTTGCCTTACCGCATCAGCGTCCAAAGGGGTCTGCTTTGGCGCCGATAGGTTTTGATGGTCTATCATGTCTCACACTCTCTTTATTGCATTCTGATGTCACGGTACGAATGGTTGTGCATCGCGCAACATATGTCGTTCAATCTTACCACGTGCACGCTTCACGCTGCGTCATAAATTATGACACTGGTTACAAACGTTATTTGATCTCTTTTATTTATCACTTATTTGCCGGCAACTGCTCCAATGATCTCAAGCATATAAATGATCTGAAAACATCCAAATCGCGGCAAAAATGAAAAAAATGACAAAATTCCTGTTGCAAATATTATACCATATTTGGTATAGATTGTAAATACTATGACTGACGTTTCCATAACCGGACAACTCTTTGAAAAATGGAATGCTTTCCTGGTTTTGCAACCCATTTTTTGTTTTCAATGACCACGTACCTCTATCAAACCCGCAGACTGTTTGTAAAACTTTTTTGATTTTTGTACAACCGTTGCCCATACGTGCAAAATGTGATATAATAGAATGACAATAAATAACAAGTACAAACCATCCTGATAAAACAAGAAAACATTGCTACCTTATACGGCAAAATATTAGCCTTCTATCGGCAAACACAGCCGACACATAGAAGAAAAACACCTCAAAAACACACAGAAAATAAATAAACTGACATAGATAGAGGGGATCATCATGTGGCAAACACCGAAATCACCAGCAAAAAAACAATATCCCTTTACCGTTGACCCGTTTTCCCGTGTCTTTCTGGAAAATGAGTCACTGTCCTTGGAAGAACGCATCGGCCTTGGCATGATGGAAGTGGCAACATATACCGATATTCATATTGATGAACCGATTGTGCTGGCGCACGCCTTTCCGCTTGCATCCGATTCCGCAGCCTGGTATTTGTTTGGCAGCGGGATTGTTGCAGTAGAAAGTCGCTTTGACGACAATATCCGGCAACATCCGGAATATCGAGAAGCATTGGAAGAAATCAAGGAAAAAATGTTGCCGTATTCCACACAAAATAAAATCAACGCCGCGATGTCCGAAGAAGAACATGCATTTACCGACCAATTTTTCGGCTGGGGCGGCGGCTGGGGCGGACACGGCAACCCAGATTACGGCCCCATCATTCACATGGGAACGGACGGCATGCGAAAAAAAATCGCAGAAGCTTGTAAGCACAACCCACAAAAAGAGTCCTTTTATCAAGGATGTTTGTATGCGTTGGGTGCCATCGACGTGTTAGGCGCACGCTTTGCCGCACTTGCAAAAAAGCGTCTGGATCAGTGCAAAGATCCCGAAATGCGCAAAAAATACGAAAAAATGGTGGAAGCGTTCGCCGTGATTCCCACCAAACCCGCTTATGATTTTCACTCTGCGGTACAGTTTTTTTGGATGCTGTTTACGTTTGACGGCATTGACTCACCCGGACGATTGGATCAGTACCTCGCCGATTATTATGTGCGTGCAAACAAAGCGGAAGCGGATGATATTTTGGATCGGTTGTGGGATGCATTTCACAACACGCGCACATGGAATCTCACCATTGGCGGCTCCGATGCACAATGGCACGATCAGAGCAACCCTTTGACCTATGCCATATTGGAAGTTACCACGAGAAAAGTATATCATACGCCAAACCTAACGCTCCGCGTACACCGCAACACACCGCAAAAAATATGGGAAATGGCATCACATTGTCTGTCCACCGGTTGCGGTCTGCCGGCAATCTATAACGACGAGGTGGTCTGCCCGGCACTGGAAAAAATCTGCATTTCTCCCGATGATGCACATGAGTATTGCCTGAACGGATGCAATCAAATCGATATCATGGGCAAAAGCCACATGGGACTGGAAGACGGGGAAGTGAATTTTCTCAAATGTCTGGAGTGGGTATTGCGCGAGGAACAAGCGGAACATTATACCACTTGGGAAGAATTGAAAAATGCCTTTATCGATACCTTGCACCGCGCATGTGACATGGTATGTGAAATGGCCAACCGCAGCCAGAAAATTTATGGTACCGAGGCACCAAACCCGCTGCGTTCGCTGTATTTTGAAGACTGTATCAATACCGGAACCGATTACAAATGCGGCGGACCACGTTACGGACACGGACAGATTTTGGCGGAAGGGATTGCCGATACCGCCGATAGTTTGTGGGCTGTCAAACACCTGGTATTTGACACACATCAATATACCATGGCGCAAATACGCCGGGCATTGCTTGAGGATTTTGCCGGACAGGAAACGCTTTTGGAAGATTGCAAATCGTGCGACAAATTCGGCAATGATCTGGACACTGTCGATCATATCGCCGTTGAGATTGTTGACGATTATATGCGTTACTTGCACACAAAACCGACTTGGCGCGGTGGAATCTACACCGGCGGATGCAGTCCGTATGACCGCGCGGCGCAAAACGGTGCCGCTGTCGGTGCAATGCCAAACGGGCGGCGTGCAGCAGATTCGATTTTGGCAGACAGCATTGGGGCAGTACCGGGAAATGACCGAGAGGGACCAACAGCACTTTTAAATTCCTGTATGAAATATCATCAGACTCTTGCAGGCAGCGGATTTATCTTAAATTTGAAATTTGATAAAACACTGTTTGGCACGCAAACCGGTCAAAAGGCATTTATCGATCTGGTCAAAACCTATTTTGCAAACGGCGGACAAATGGTGACGGCAACCGTCGTCAGCCGGGCAGAATTGTTGGACGCCAAAATACATCCCCAACGTCATGCCGACCTGATTGTTCGTGTGGGTGGGTACAGCGACTATTTTATCAATCTCACACCGGAATTGCAGGACAACGTCATTGCCCGAACCGACATGATGGCTACCTGATCAATCCCGGAAAAACGAAAACCATTGAACCACAAACAAAATCAAATGACCGGAGAAATCATGGGTATCAAAGACAACAATCTCGTTTCACCACAAAAAGTGCCCGATACAACCTTGCAACCAACCAAAGGATACGTCTTTCGCATCCAACGCTTTTGCGTACATGACGGACCGGGGATTCGCTCCACGGTGTTTTTATCCGGGTGTCCGCTGCGCTGCGCTTGGTGTCACAACCCGGAAGGTTGGGAAGTGAGAAAAGAAGATTGCTTATATGATGTGGACACCGTCATGCAGACAGTCTTACGGGACAAAGCATTTTACCGACAAAGCGGGGGCGGTATGACATTGTCGGGCGGAGAGCCTTCTGCACAACCTGCATTTTCTCTTTCACTGCTGCGTGCGGCACGTGCAGCTGGAATTGCGTGTGCGATGGAAAGTGCAGGAACCGGCGATGCGTCGTTTTACCACGCGGCAATGGAGATTGGATGTCTGTTTCTTTATGATATCAAGCATATGGATCCGGTCATACATCGCGAACTTTGCGGTGCAGACAACCATCAAATTTTGAGCAATCTTGATCTGCTATTTACATATGGCGCGGATGTCACGGTGCGCATGCCACTGATCCCCGGTGAAAACGACACAGAAGAAAATATCGCCTCATGTAGTGCATTTTTACAACAACATCATTGTCATGCAATCGAGTTAATGCCTTATCACAATACCGCTCGCGGAAAATACGCGGCACAGAACCTCAAACCGCGCTATGATAGAGACAACGCCACACCCGAACAAATTTCTGCCGCCTGTGAACGCTTTGCCTCTCACGGAATCAAAACGAAAGTCAGCGGGAGATACTAATTTCTTCCCAACTGTGATTTTGATTTGCTTGGTATATCATGGTGTAAACATACAAACTTACGCAACAAAGCAAAACGTCCGATACGTTTGTGTACCTTTGCATACGTTCATATCGATCACCATGCAATCAACAAACAAGTCCCAAACTTCATGGAAGTACGAAGTTTGGGACTTGTTTATTTCAATTCCTCTTTTTCAGATTGTTGTGCTTCTTCTTTTGTTTTATGAACCGTGCCGAATGGATGTTTTGGCGGCGCATAAACGGAATACAGTTTTAACGGTGTTTTTCCGATATTGACAATATTGTGCCATGTTCCTGCCGGAACGATCACAGCATCGTTGCCATTTACCCTTTGCTGTTCGTCCAAAAGCGTCTTACTTTTCCCCATCATCACAAGCGCATATCCGTTTTCAATACGGATAAATTGATCGATATCCGGATGCATTTCAAGTCCAATATCACCACGGACAGGAATACTCATGAGTGTTACTTGCAGATGATCCCCCGTCCACAATGCCGTTCTATAATATGGATTTTGTTTTGTATACCGATCCATGTTTACAACAAGCGGCTCGGGTCCATAATCCTTACTAACAGGGGTACGGTTGCGATCGTTATTTCTATTCACATGCATGACCTCCGCAAATGTTTTCTGTTTTAGTATATGAAAGCATCAAAAAACCGGTGATTTCTGTGTGAAACGGAACCGCACTCCCAATATATATTATAAAACATAACAACCAGACAAGGAAAATACAATGATGCCTTGTCTGGCCGCTTATTCAATCAATGTGATACTGCAATGTGATAGATGTCATTCCATCCACTTTTGTTTTCAAACAAACGAATAAACATGCATGGTCTCAATGAAATGAACCAAAGAAGAACATCCTAAACGATGTTGTCTTGCTGCATCGTGTCGAAAACATGTGTCGCATCGATGGAATTATTTTGTTTGATATGTTTCGAGGCATATGAACAATCTTGCCCTGTTAACGTCTCCGCCGCCGCTTTTACCTGCGGCATTGTGGCTGTGATGGTGGCAGCATCATTGCCTCCCACAACGCTGTTTGAAACAGATTCCTGCGGCAGGTGCAACATGGAGACAAAGGCCTGTTGTTCTACCAACGAAAGCTGGGAAAAAGCCACCAATGCGCGTGGTTGACACATGAGTGCATAATCCAATGCCCAAGGCAGCGCCTCTCCGTTTTTCATGTACATCGCAAAAGCCCCCTTGTCGTGCGCTTATTTGTTTGTGTTAGTTTGCAAAGAAGCTGCATATTTTATTTTATGGAAAAGTAGACATTTGCGGTACAATGTGGTAAAATAAAATCGTTGTAAAACAGCCTAATTGGATGATAAAATCGGTCAAGCACAGAAAAAAACAAAAGGCTGTGCCTGTTTTGTTCCACACAAACAAACCACATCAAATCGCCGGAACAATGATCGAAAACATACCCGGCAGATATCAAACAGGACAATCACGGAGGAAACACTATGGCAGCAACAGAAACGTTCACATCGTTTCGTCAGCGTATGCAGGGCAAACGCGTCACCGTCATCGGCATTGGTATCAGCAATCGACCGGTGATCGATTTTCTGCTGAAACTGGGATGCCGTGTCAGTGCGCGCGATCGGAAAGACGCACATGCACTGGGAGAAACTGCACGACAATTGCAGGCGCGGGGCGTGGAGCTGTTTTTGGGCGAGCATTATCTGGATCACATTACCGAAGAATATATCATCAAAGCGCCGGGAATCCGCAAAGATCTTCCCGAACTGCAAAAAGCGGTACAAAACGGCTCTGTTTTGACCTCAGAAATGGAACTGTTTCTCTCTCTTTGCCCGGCACCCGTATGGGCTATCACGGGTTCAGACGGCAAAACAACCACGACGACACTCACCTATCTTTTGTTACGGGAAGAATTTGCGAAAACAGATCCCACACGCCGGGTGTTTGTGGGAGGAAATATCGGCACACCACTGCTTGCCCAGGTTGAAGAGATCAAAGAAAATGATGCCGTCGTGTTGGAACTGTCCAGCTTTCAATTGCATGCCATGCGCTGTGCCCCCGCTGCCGCAGCCATTACCAACATTTCTCCCAATCATTTGAACTGGCATACAGATATGGCAGAATACATTGCAGCCAAATGTAATATTTTTGCAAATCAACATGCCACTGACCGCTTGGTGTTGAATTATGACAACGAGATCACGCGGAACATCGGTCAAACCGCGACGGAAGCCGTGGAGCCGCACCCACCGTTGTGGTTTTCGCGCACCCGGACACCGCCGCAAAACGGCCAACCTGCCATCCTTTTGCAAAACGGGGACATTGTGGTGCGACAGGCAAACGGTACTTGCAATGTCATTTTACCCACATCAGACATTTTACTCCCCGGCGTGCATAACATCGAAAATTATATGACCGCGATTGCTTTAACATTTGGATATGTCAGCACCGACACCATCGCACATACGGCGCGCACCTTTACGGGTGTGGCACATCGATGCGAGCTGGTGCGGGAAACGCGCGGCATCCAATTTTATAACAGCTCCATTGACTCCTCTCCCACACGTACCATCGCAGCCATTGAATCATTTCCGAAAGAAAAAAAATTGATCGTCATTTTAGGAGGATATGACAAAAATATCCCCTTTGACACACTGGGTACCCCGCTCTCTCAACATGCACGTGCCGTGGTACTCACCGGTGCCACCGCGCCGAAAATTGCTGCCGCACTTCATGCCTCTCCCGCATTTTGCGCCGCCGGCGTGGCCGTTGTACACGAACCTGATTTTGAAAACGCCATCGATCGTGCCGTGCAATTGGCACGTCCCGGCGATGCCGTGATTTTATCACCCGCTTGCGCCAGTTTTGATGCGTTTGAGAACTTTGAGGCACGTGGCGAAGCGTTCCGCGCCCATGTGATGCAATTGTAACTTTATTTTCTATGCGTTCCGTCGGTCGTGAGGCGACCGGCGGAACTTTTTTCTATCACAAAACATCCTGTGTTTAAACGGACTTTTATCATATCATACATTTGGTCATATATGCTTTGTTTTACCTCCGTTGCAAGAAAATACCCCTCTAAAAAATAGCGCTATGGCAACAAAAAAGAAACAAAGAAATGCGGAAAAAAACTTTGCAAGAAACAAAAAATGTGATAAAATATAATATCAAACAGCACAAACCGTCTTGTGGTGAAAACAGAACATTCTCACCGCGTCACACAGCCGTGGTATCGATGCGTTTTGACAAGAAAGTGCGGAGATCTCTTTGGAGTGAAAACACACGGTACCTCGCATATCAAGAACACAAATACATAACAGGTGAAATTTTATGAAAATCATTGATTTGATCAACGGGCCAACCCCTGTGCTCTCTTTTGAAGTTTTCCCCCCGAAAACAAATGATGTTTTTGACAAAGTCATGCAGGCTACCATGCAGATCGCTGCCCTACATCCCGCCTTTATGAGCGTGACTTACGGTGCGGGCGGTGGCACCTCTCGTTATACCGCACAGATTGCGACCAGTATCAAAGAAACAGGAGTGACACCGCTGGCACATTTGAGTTGTATTTGTTCCACACGTGCACAAATTCAAACACTTTTGACCGATCTGAAAAACCGCGGGATTGAGAATATTCTTGCATTGCGTGGCGACATCCCTCAAGATTTTGACCGTGAAACCATGGAATATCATTATGCCAGCGAACTTGCGGCAGATATCCGCGCCTTTGGGGGCTTTTGCATCGGGGGCGCATGTTATCCGGAAACGCACCCGGAAAGCGAAAACAGCGCCAAAGATATGGAAAGCTTGCGGATCAAAGTAGAATCAGGCTGCCAATTTTTGACAACACAGATGTTTTTTGATAATAACATTCTGTATAACTTTCTGTATCGGCTTTCCCGCGCCGGGGTGAATGTTCCCGTGATCGCAGGCATTATGCCGGTCACCAACGCAAAACAAATTCAACGGATTTGTTCCATCTCCGGCAATACATTGCCGCAACGTTTTATTCGTCTGGTGGATCGCTATGGCGACAATCCTGCCGCCATGATGCAGGCGGGCATTGCCTATGCCACCGAGCAAATTATTGATCTTTATGCCAACGGCATCAATGCCGTACATGTGTACTCGATGAACAATGTATCTGTCGCAAAAGCCATTCGCGCAAACCTCTCGGAGATTGTCGCATGAACGCCCCCGCTTTGCGGCGCATAGAGATCGATGCCCGCACGCTCACCTGTCATCCCGGTGAATTAAAGGCGCGGTTGATGGGAGCGGTACCGCAATCACTGGATGTATTGCCAGCATGTCTGGAAGAGCTTTATCAGGTCGCAAACCCGTGTGCAATCGCTGCGTGTGTTACCGTCAAACGTTGTGGAGAATCTAAATTAGATCTGGGATTTGGGGCTTTTGAAAGCCGACAGCTGTACAAAGCCTTACAATCTTGCCCCCGCGCATTTGTCTATGCCGCAACACTGGGTGCGCAGGTGGATCGACTGTTGTATCGTCTCTCTCACCTCTCCCCTGCCCGTCACTTCATCACAGACGCTGCGGCCTCCGCCATGATTGAAGCGGCATGCGATCAGGTCGATACCCAATTACAAGCAGAATTGCTTGCGCAAACCGATTTGGCATCTCACACAAACACCCCCGCAACTGCTTCCGACCATTTGTCCGCTGCATCATCTGATGATTCGGTAAAAGATCGATCTGCATACTTTCGCCCGCGCTTCAGTCCCGGATACGGCGACTTGCCGCTGGCGCTGCAGCCGGACTTGCTTCACTTTCTCAACGCACAGCGATGGGTAGGAATCACCGTGGGGAAAACATTGTTGATGTCACCGATGAAATCCGTCACTGCCATTATGGGGATTTTGATATGAGTAACAAACGTCGAACAAATGAATTGCGGAAAGCCATCGCCCAAAGAAGACTTTATTTTGACGGCGGGTGCGGCACCATGCTGCAAGCAGCCGGACTGCCAAGCGGTACACCGCCGGAGACATGGAACATCACCGCGCCCACAAAGATCACGGCCCTTCACACCGCATATTTGGAGGCAGGCTGCGATATCATCACCACTAACACCTTTGGGGTGAACCGCGACAAAACACCGCAATTTGAACAAAACATCCTTGCTGCCGTTCAGTGTGCACAAAACGCCGTGGCAGCATATGAGAAAAAAGACCCGGAACACAAGAAATTCATCGCATTTGATCTCGGTCCCAGCGGACGGTTGCTCGCACCACTGGGCGACTTGAAATTGGAGGATGCCGTAGCACTGTTCGCCGCCAATGTCGAAGTTGCTGCCCGTGCCGGCGTTGATTTGATTCTCATTGAGACGTTTAACGACTCCATGGAAACAAAAGCTGCCGTTCTGGCGGCAAAGGAAGTTTGCGATCTGCCTATTTTCGTGACCAATGTCTATGACAGTACCGGACGGTTGATGACCGGCGCAACACCCGAAGCCATGATCGCCATGCTGGAAGGATTGGACGTGGATGTGCTGGGAATGAACTGTTCCTTGGGCCCCAAACAGATGTTGCCGCTGGTGGAACGTTTCACTGCACACACCTCCCTGCCCATTTTGATCAGCCCAAACGCCGGACTGCCTGTCGTACGAGACGGCAAAACCATGTATGACGTCGATGCCGCACAATTTGCAGCCTTCATGCAGCAAATGGCACAAAAAGGCGCCTGTTTGCTGGGCGGTTGCTGCGGTACGACACCCGAATATATCAAACAAACCATTGCGCAAACTGCTCACGTGCCTTACACACTGCCAAAGCAAAAACAGGAAACCGTGGTTTCTTCGTATACACATGCAGTGACAATCGGCACAGACCCCATCCTCATTGGAGAACGCATCAATCCAACCGGAAAGAAAAAGCTGAAAGAGGCACTGAGATCAGGGGATCTGTCCTATCTGATGGAAGAAGGCTTGCGGCAAGCAGAAAGCGGCGCACACATCTTGGACGTCAATGTGGGTCTGCCGGAGATTGATGAAAAGGAAATGATGCACCAGGTGGTGTTCGAATTGCAAGGTGTGACCGATTTGCCGCTGCAACTCGACTCTTCTGATCCCGACGTGCTGGCGGATGCCATGCGTATCTATAACGGCAAGCCGCTGATCAACTCTGTAAACGGCAAAGCAGAAAGTATGAATGCCATTTTCCCGCTTGTCAAACGATACGGCGGCACGGTCATTGCCCTCACCATCGGGGAAGACGGCATCCCCAATACTGCACAAGGACGCGTCGAGATTGCCCGGCATATTGTCAAGGAAGCCAGAAACTGGGGTATTTCCCCCAAAGATTTGATCTTTGACCCCTTGGCAATGGCCGTTTCTTCCGATGCTAACAGCGCCGAAATCACATTGCAAACCGTAAGGATGTTGCATGAAATGGGTTATCGCGTCAGTTTAGGTGTGTCCAATATTTCCTTCGGTCTGCCACAGCGTGACAAGATCAACGCCGCATTCTTTACCGCCGCATTGGAAGCAGGATTGGACTGCGCCATTATGAATCCTTTTTCGGTGCCCATGATGGATGCATACCACGCCTATCGTGTGCTGCACGGGTATGACATCGCATGCGCCGATTATATCGCCTATGCACAAACAGCGCCAACCCTTTCAACTGCATCTGTTACCACTTTGCCCACCTCTCCCCCTCCCGTGACCGGCACAACGCCAACAAACGATGGGACGCAATCGCTGCATCAGTGTATTGTCAAAGGACTGAAAGCAGCGGCAGGAGCAGCGGCAGAAAAATTGGTACAGACTATGGCCCCAACCGAAGTGATTGATCGTGAAATGATCCCGGCACTCAACGAGGTGGGGGTGGCATTTGAAGAAAAACGTGCGTTTTTGCCGCAACTGTTGCTTTCTGCCGAAGCCGCGACCGAAGCATTTGCCGTCGTCAAAGCCCATTTGCCCCAAAACGGCGGACAAAACAAGGGCGAAATGATTCTGGCAACCGTACAGGGCGATATCCATGACATTGGAAAAAACATCGTACGGGTGCTTTTGGAAAGTTACGGTTTTCATGTGTATGATCTGGGACGCGACGTGCCGCCCGAAGAAGTGCTTGCCTGTGTGCAAAAAACAGGATGCCGCCTTGTGGGACTGAGCGCACTGATGACCACCACCGTGCCTGCCATGGAAACAACCATCGCACTGTTACACAACACCGATCCTACCATCCGCGTTGTCGTGGGAGGCGCCGTACTCAACCAGGAATATGCCGACATGATCCATGCCGATGCTTATGCGCCCACCGCGATGGATACGGTACACTTTGCGCAAACATATTACGATGAAACAAATCAAGTTCGTTAAACCAGTAACATTTATCTTGATCTAATTTGGAGGGATGATGATGAATCACAACAAAATTGGTATCGCTGATTACGGCATGAACGTTTATTACGGCGGTATGCTTGACTACGATACGCGCATGGAACAAATCAAAGCCATTGGATATGACGGTCTGGAACGTCTGGAACCGCTCAACGAAGCGGATCTGATCCATAAAATGACAACCCTTGCGCGACTGGGTATGGATTTCGGAACGGTGCGCTGTTCCAAAATCGATTTGAACATTCAGTGGACGGCGGCCGTGGGCCGTAAATATATTTGGGTCAACAGTCCCGACTCCCGAGACGGGCTGGAAACTCTTTGCCGCCAGGCGAACATTCTTGCAAAAACCTGTGCAAAATACGGCATCAAGTGCGGCATCCACAACCATCTGGGCACTCCGGTTCAAACACAGGAGGAACTGGAAACCTTTTTGGAAAAATGTCCGGAGGTGGGAATTGTATATGACGTCGGCCATATGGCGGTTGCCGGCGGCGACGTCGTAAAAATTGCACAAACCTATGCGGATCGTGTCCTCGCCGTCCATTTCAAAGAATGGTGTTATACCACCGATGCACGTGATATCCCATGGTATGAGCAGGGATATTTCACAGGCCTTGGCCAGGGAACCTTTGCCGTGGACAACCACGGCGTGGCAAACGCACTGTTGGAGCGCGGCTACACCGGCTGGTTTTACATCGAACAGGACACCCATCACCGTGAACCGCTGACCGATTTGGAACAGTCGCGCAATGTCATGCGCAGTTGGGGACTGTAATCCCGATCGCACACAGCGACACGGCAACATCCCGTCGCACGCGTGGTATCAGACAAACAGCGGCTTGACCATGTACTGTAAAACAATGATGCGATATGTGATACGGGATGAAAAAGCGCCGCAATGTTTTACAAAGCGGCAAAAACAAGGCGAGTTCGCAATATCCTCGCCCGGCCAAACGGCCAAAACAAAAACTACGAAAGGGGCACCGCTGTTCTCGGTGCCAAAATGGGCATTGTTATGCAAATCACAAACCAAACCACAAATCAAATAACAAATCAGACGACAAATCAAACCATAAACCAAGCAACGGAACAACCGACCAACCAACCAACATTCCACCCGCAAGCGGATCAAACAAACGATCAAGCAAACACGAGCCGTACACAACCGGCATCTCCCTTGCCAACACAGCGGGAACGCTCACACAAGACCGTGCTGTTCCTCACACAAAGCGCTGTCATTGCCGCATTGTACATTGTATTTACCATGGTATCCGCCGCATTCGGCCTGTCCTCCGGTGTCATTCAAGTACGCATTTCTGAGGCAATGTGTATCTTGCCCGCTTTCACACCGGCTGCCATTCCGGGACTGACCATCGGTTGCTTTATCGCCAATTTGCTCAGCGGCGGGGTGATTTTGGACGCGGTATTCGGCGGGCTGGCGACCCTCTTGGGCGCTGTTGGGGCCTATTTGCTGGGACGCGTGCTGCACAAAAACAATCTGGTGAAAGGCGTTGTGCTTTCCCTGCCCAATCTTGTGGCAAACACACTGATTGTACCCTGGGTGCTGTATCTGGTCTATCAGGCAGAGGGTACCGTGCCGTATTTTATGCTCACCGTGGGAGCAGGAGAATTGATCGCCGGTACCATTTTGGGCGCTGCATTATTTATACCGCTCGCCCGCGCTTGGAACAAACGCCCCCAAACAGCGGCTTAACGAAAACAGACGAACCGTATTTTCCCCCTGCTTGATACGAATCAT
>ERZ779894.2778-NODE-2778-length-14779-cov-2.783822_pt1 | contig 14779 bp, 14 predicted proteins | sample MGYA00511587_ERZ779894 | MGnify/ENA primary metagenome ERZ779894 (study PRJEB29588, sample SAMEA2160490) | human gut metagenome | biome: human gut; feature: human-associated habitat; material: faeces | place: Denmark | collected 2008/2010 ... | reverse complement strand
AATGATCGCCAGTTTGGCAGGTTCTGCTGACTGAAACTGGATCGGACCAATTTTGATCCATCGTTTTGCACCGTTTACCTCGTGACCGATGAATTTGGTAACCAAAAGCAAAAGATTGCTGAAAAGGTAAAAATAGCCGGCATATCTGGCGTAAAAATGGTAATCGATCATGGAAAAAATAAAAATCGCTGCCAATCCACCAACGCTGAACAATGCCTGCCGGAAAAGAAAATATGTATCACTGACAGTAATTATCCTGTTAGGGGCAACGTTCCATGCGTCAGCGCTTCTTATGGTACCGATTATCTTTATTGTGCAGGGGAAAGCATGGAATAAAAAGAGTGTGCTGTGTATTTTAGGATGCATTTTAATACTGATATTTGTAAACAGGTTTACAGATGGGATGAACGATGCGCTGTCAAATACACAGTATTCTAATATGGTAACGGACTGGAAAGAGTGGGAGGATAATGGAACCAATCCAATCAGAGTATTCGTCTATTCTATTCCTATGATTTTTTCTGTGGTTGGACGCAGGCAGATCAAAGAAGCGGATAACCCGGTAATTAACATTATGACAAACTTCTCAATCCTAACAAGTGGAATTGCAGTTGTATCGATGAAAACTTCCGGTATATTCATAGGACGGCTGATTTCCTATGGATCTGTGTATTCTGCGTCCATTTTGCTTCCCTGGGAAATGGAAAATATTTTTACAGAGAATTCGGCGAAAATTATAAAAAGTGCTGCTGTTTTGGGATATATTGGATTCTTTTATTATCAGATGCATTTTATATGGGGGCTTATATGAAAAATCCAGAGATCAGTGTAATTATGGGAATGTATAACTGTGCGGATACGCTGTCAGAAGCAATTGAGTCGATTTTAAACCAGACAATGAAAGAATGGGAGTTGATTATGTGCGATGATGGATCATCCGATGCAACGTACGAAGTGGCAGAGCTTTATATAAAAAGATATCCGGAAAAAATGATCTTACTGAGAAACAGAGAAAACAGGGGACTTAATTATACCTTGAACCGATGTCTGAAAGCGGCCAAAGGAAAGTACATTGCAAGAATGGATGGGGATGATATCTGTCTGCCGGAACGATTTGCGGCTGAATATGAAACATTGGAAACAGAGAAAACAATTTCAATCGTAAGCACAGATATGGGATATTTTGATCAAACAGGAATATGGGGAAAGATAAGCCATCCGGAATATCCAAAGAAAAAGGATTTTCTGTATGGATCTCCGTTTTGCCATGCACCATGTATGGTAAGAAAAGAAGCATACGATGCAGTGGCTGGATACACAGAGAAAAAAAGTATTTTACGGGTAGAAGATTATCATTTATGGATAAAAATGTATGAGGCGGGATACAGAGGTAAAAATATTCCAAAACAGCTTTATCTCATGCGGGATGACAGAGCAGCATATAAGAGAAGAAAGCTTCGATACAGAATAAATGAGGCCTACGTAAAAGGAATAGCGGTCCGAAAACTGGGGCTGCCGATAAGCGGATACCTATATACGATGCGGCCAATTCTTGTGGGAATTTTGCCAGAGAAAGTCTATGACTATTTTCATAAAAGAAAATTAGAAAGCAATGCAAGAATGATAACCAGTGAATAAAAGATGTGATAGAAAGGGATGGATGCATGATACCGAAGAAAATACATTATTGTTGGTTTGGGAAAGGGAAGAAATCCCGATTAGCTTTAAAGTGCATAGAAAGCTGGCATCAGTATTGCCCGGACTATGAAATGATCGAATGGAATAAAGAAAATTTTGACATAGACATGAATGGATATACACGAATGTGCTATGCGGAAAAAAAGTATGCATATTTAAGCGATTATGTCAGACTTTGGGCGGTGGAAAAGTATGGAGGGATCTATTTGGATACAGACGTGGAAGTGATTCGGCCACTGGAAAAGCTATTGCGGGAAGATGCATATTTCGGATTTGAAAATAAGCGGTATGTAAATACGGGACTGGGCTTTGGGTCCATTGCGCATGGAACAGTAATTCAGGCGATGCTGAAAGAATATGATGCACTGTTGGATGGAAAGAATGGAGTAAGAATGTGTCCGGAACTGAATACAAAAGCATTGACAGCATTAGGCTTAAAACAGAATGGGCAGAAACAAAAAGTATGGGAAGCGGCAGTGTATCCGGTGAATGTTTTGAATCCATATGACAGTGCAACGGGAAAGCTGGAAAAAACAGCAGATACGGTTTCTATTCATTGGTATGCGGCATCCTGGATGAACACAGCACAAAAATTACGAGGGAAGATAACAAGACCGATTCATAGGATTTGGGGAGTAGATGTATTTAAGAGGTTTCGAATATGAAGAGAACAATGTTAATTGTATCACATGCACTGGAATTGGGTGGTGCGGAAAGAAGTCTGATAGGATTTTTAGAAGCACTGGATGAAAGCAAATGGGAAATAGATCTTTTTTTGCTTCGTCAGGAAGGAGAATTAATGGATGCGATTCCGGATAAAGTCCATCTGCTTCCGCCAAAAGCTGCGTATACAGTTTTGGCGCACCCAATGAAGGCAACTTTAAAAGAGGGACATGTTTTATTAACAATGGCAAGGCTATATGGAAAAACAGCGGCGGTGATTTATGATCATAAGCATAATTACCGAGACAGTGATGTGAATTTAGAATATAGCCATAAATATACCAGCCCTTTTATGCCGCGAATACAACCCCAAAAGGAGTATGATCTGGCGGTAAGTTTTCTGACACCACATTATATTGTAACGAAGAAAGTAAATGCTAAGAAAAAAATCGCATGGATCCATACGGACTATTCCCAGGTGCAGATTGATATTTTATCCGAAACAAAAATGTGGAAGGCATATGATTATATCGCATCTATCTCAGAGGCAGTTACAAAAGAATTTTTGAAGAAATTTCCTACATTAAAAAATAGAATTATATTGATAAAAAATATTTTGCCGGAACAGCTCATCAAAAGACAGGCAGAAAGTTTTTCGGTGGAAAAAGAAATGAATGCATCGGGGATAAAAATATTGTCAATTGGCAGGTTCTGCTATGCTAAAAATTTTGATAATGTGCCGGATATCTGTCGGCAAATCAGGCAGAATGGATTGGAAGTAACCTGGTATTTAATTGGTTTTGGAAAAAATGAAAAGCAAGTCCGTAAAAGAATATGTGAGACAGGAATGAAACAATATGTAAAAATTCTGGGGAAAAAAGAGAATCCATATCCATATATCAGGGCGTGTGATGTTTATGTGCAGCCATCAAGATATGAGGGGAATTGTGTAGCTGTAAGGGAAGCTCAAATGCTTGGAAAACCGGTGATTATTACGGGATATCCAACAGCAGAAAGTCAGCTGAGAAACGGAATAGATGGAATCATAGTGCCGCTGGAAAACAGAGCGTGTGGAGAAAAAATCAGTGAAATATTACGGGAACCGAAATGGCTTGAAAAGCTGGTGCAGGAGTGCAGGAAAAAGGATTATTCTAACAGGCAGGAAATCAACAAAATAGAGTGTATTTGCAGAGAATAGAAATGAGAATACGAATTATCACTTGCCATGATGTATATAATGCAGGCGCAAGCTTACAGGCATATGCATTAATGCAATATTTGAAAGACTGCGGTCATGAGGTAAAAATTATTGACTATAAGCCGGACTACCTAAGCAGGCATTATAGTCTGAAAGCGGTAAATAATCCAGAATATGACAGGGCAGGAATTCGAGAGATTTATTTGCTGGTGAAGATGCCAGGAAGAATAAAAAAATTATTCAGTAAAAGAAAATATAGATTTGATGCTTTCCAGAAAAATGCGTTAGAACTGACAGATACAACATATAGAACGTGTGAAGAACTAAAAAATATAGAAGAAGCAGACCTGTATCTGGCAGGGAGCGATCAGATATGGAATCCAATCTTTCCAAATGGAAAAGATCCTGCATTCTTTCTGCAATTTACGGAAAAGGGAAGAAGGGCATCGTATGCGGCGAGTTTTGCAGTTGATGCGTTAAAAGAAGAAGACCGACAGCGTATGAAGGAATGGCTTAAATCCTTTGATGCTGTTTCGGTCAGAGAGCAGACAGGAGCTGCATTGGTGAAGCAAATGGGACTTCAGTCTCAAAGAAATTGTGATCCCGTTTTTTTGCTGAAACAGTGTCAGTGGAAAAAAATATTGCCGGAAACAGAGACGAATAAAAAGTATGTGCTGCTTTATGATTTTGATAAAAACTGCGTGGCAGAAGAAATTGCGGAAAAAATTTCTAAAAAAACAAAAACAGAGATCTGGTCGGTTTTTAAAACAGAAATCTGTGACAAAGTATGTGCAGATATTGGGCCGTTGGAATTTGTAAATTTAATTTTAAATGCGGAAGCTGTAGTTTCTAATTCATTTCATGCAACAGCGTTTGCAATAATTTTCCATAAAGAATTTTTTGTGATCGAAAGAAAAGAACGTATCAATACGCGGATGAATGATTTATTGAAAGTATTTGGAGTGGAGGACAGGAAGATGGATCATGTGAAAAAACTGCAGACAGCAAAAAAGATAAACTGGCAAAGGATCGAGTTCATCCTGCAGAAAGAGAGGAAAGAAGCAGAAGAATATTTAGCGAAAATAACAGGAGAAAAGAAAAATGAATAGGCCGATAATATCTGTTGTTATCCCCGTTTATAACGTCGAAGCCTACATAGAACGTTGTGTAAACAGCGTGCGGAATCAAACGGTAGAAAATATAGAAATCATATTGATTGATGATGGATCACCGGATCAGAGTCCGGTTTTATGCGATCAATATGCGGAAAAAGATAGAAGAGTGCGAGTGATTCATAAAAAAAATGGAGGACTTGCGTCTGCAAGAAACAGGGGAATAACAGTGGCAACTGGAAAATATATTTTCTTTTTGGACAGTGATGACTGGCTGGAAAAAGACGGACTGCAGCAGCTCTATGAGCTGGCGCAGAAATATCAGGTAGATTTCGTCAGATATAGAGCATTTCGGACAGAATGGCCAGGGATGGAAAGAAATGTTCCATGTCGAGTGGAAACAGTAAGAGAAATGCAGGGAGGAATTTATGATAGAAAGAGAATTTTACAAGAAATATATCCAAGACTGCTGGCTACGAGGCAATTAACTTTGGGACCTGTTGTTGGGGCATGGGGAGCATTGTATAGAACGGATTTTTTGAAGAAAAATCAGATATTTTTTTTCGAAGAGATTAAGTTTAGTGAAGACATCCTTTTCAGTGCAAAAGTGATTTTATGTACACAAAAATTTTACTATAAAGAAGAAGCCGGAATTTATCATTACTGGTATAATCCAGATTCTATTTCGAAATCATTTCGAGAGGGAAGATGGGAATCGTGTAAGAAAATAATAGAACATGCAGAGATAGAATTCAAAAATAGAAAAGAGTATTGTTTTGAGCAGCAATTGAACTGGCTGACATGGTTTGTTATATTAGTTGGACTGAAGGAAAGAGGTAAAATGACAGACAGGAGTGAGAGAAAAGTGTATTGTAGGAAACTACTGAACGATCCTGTAGTGAGAAGATGTCCATTAAAAATACAGGAATTTGATGTGCCCGAAAAACAAAAAATATTGTTGTATATGATAAAGAAAAACTGGTGGTGGATATTCAGCCTGATTTAAAGGGAGGTTGAAAATGATTTTTAAAAGAATAGCGGCATGGATTGCTTATGAGATACGGGAAGAAAAGATTACATTTTCTTCACAGGATGCGAAGAGAATACTGATGGATGTTGCACCGCCCGTGTCACCGGATGTATTTTCTGAAAACAGGAGCAGAGAGATTCGATATGATCTCACGATTATAGTGCCTGTATATAACTCGGAAAACTGGCTGAAAGAATGTATGGAGTCGATCGTCCTGCAAAAAACAAAATATTCCTTTCAGATAATTGCAATTGACGATGGATCGACGGATCGAAGCGGGCAAATTTTAAATCAATACATAAAAAATCCATGTGTAGAAGTTATTCGGCAGGAGAATAAAGGGTATTCGGGTGCAAGAAATGCAGGACTTGAAAGAGTAAAAAGCAAATACATTATGTTTGTTGATTCGGATGATGTTTTATTACCGAATGCAATAGAGTGTTTGCTGTCAAAAGCGTATCTGGAAGATGCGGATATTGTAGAGGGAAATGGCTATCGCTTTGATAAAAATGGTTTTCTTGGAATGATAAAAAAAGAACATTTACCAAAAGAAAGAAATCAATATTGGGGAGGCCCCTGTTTAAAGGTGATGAAAGCAAAACTGTGGGAAGGATTGAAATTTCCGGAGGGCTATTGGTATGAGGATGCAATTATCGGAGCTGTGATTTTTCCAATGGCGAATAAAGTGGATTGTTTGTCTGATGTAGTGTATGCATATCGAATTCATGGAGAGAGTATTACACAGAAGCATGATGAAAATTCAAAAAGAGTAGATTCTTATTGGATTATGCTGTTAATGGCTGAGATTCAAAAGAAAATGGAGATTCCTTTTGACTACGAGAATTATCAAAGGGTAATGAGACAGATTGTATTTACCTGCCGGAGGATTGTTATGCTGCCGGAAAAAATAAAAAAGGCTGTATTTGCAGGGGAATGTGAATTTGTCTGTACTAATTTTAAAGAGTATTTGAAAAAAAAGGACAGATATTATTTTCTTGCAAAAGCAATTTTAAATAAAGATTATGCAAAATATTCTATTTATTGCCAGGAGTTTATATGATACCGAAAAAAATTCATTATTGTTGGTTTGGGGAAAACGAAAAACCATTGCTGGTAATTGAATGTATTAAGAGCTGGCAGAAATATTGTCCGGATTATGAAATTATGGAATGGAACAGCAAGAATTATGATGTTCATAAAAATAAATATATGGAGCAGGCGTATCAGGCAAAACGCTGGGGGTTTGTATCTGATTATGCCAGACTGGATATTATTTACCAGTATGGAGGAATCTATCTTGATACGGATGTCGAACTAATTCGATCACTGGATGATTTGTTAGAAACAGATGGCTATATCGGATTTGAGAAGAAAGTGGATGAAGAATGTGATGAGGTTTATGTGAATACGGGACAGGGGTTTGGCGCATCTGCTTTTCATCCGGTCGTGAAGGCGATGATGGATATTTATAAAGAGATTGATTTTGCTGAGAAGAAAAAAGAAAATTTAAAAACGTGTCCTTATTATAACACAGCGGCACTGGTAAAACTGGGAATGAAGAAAGAAAATGTGGAACAGGAAATTTGTAAGTTTCATATTTATCCAGCAGAGTATTTCTGCCCGATCAATTGGAAAAGTCATAAGTGTGAATTGACAGATAATACATATTCGATTCATCATTTTGAAGCATCATGGCTTACAGAAAAAGAAAAGAAAAAAAGAAAATATCTAAGAAATATGGACTGTATGATTCATCTGCCGAACAGAATATGCAGAAGTATTTTAGGAAAAGAGAGGTATGAGAGCATAAAGGAAAAAATAAAATGGAAAGGATAGCGTATGGATGTTTCAATTATTATTGTTAATTACAATTCCATAGACTTAACAATCGATTGTGTCAATTCAATATTTCAACAAACTGCGGATGTAAAATTTGAGATTATTATCGTGGATAATGCATCAAAGAACAAAGAAGCAGAAAGATTACAGGCGGAATTTGAAAACAGCGTTAAGATGATAGAGGCAAAAATAAATCTTGGATTTGGAAAAGCGAACAATCTGGGAACAAAATACGCAGCGGGGGATTATGTATTTTTTCTTAATCCTGATACGGTTTTGATGAACAATGCAGTAAAAATTTTATGGGAAGAGATGAAAAACAATCCAGATATGGGATGTACAGGCGGAAATTTATATACACCGGAGAGAATGCCGTGTCCGTCTTTTTGTTTAAGGTTTGATGATTTGGGAACGGAAAAGAGATATGCATCCTGGCGGTATTTGATGCTGTCAAAAGCAGAACAAAAATTATACAGAAAACATCCTGCATTGCAGATACGAAGAAAAGATTTTAACGATACTAATCAAAAGATAGAAGTTGCCTATATATTTGGGGCAGACATGATGGTGAAGAAAAAACTCTTTGAGCAGTTGGGAGGATTTGATGAGGATTTTTTTATGTATGCAGAGGAGGAAGAGCTGTCCTGGAGAATTAAAAAAAGAGGTGAAAAAATTTATAATATACCACAGGCAAAGATTATTCATCTGGAGGGAGCGACTTTAGAGAAACAGCATGATTTTAATGAAAAACAATTCACCTTTCGAATAAATGGAACGATGACGTATTTCTGGAAACGATATGGGAGAGAAGGCATATATCAATTTTATAAATTTCGTGCATTAAGATATCAGAGACTCAAAAAAATTGCTGAAATTCAGAAGAAAAGCGATGTGAGCTTTCAGTTTGAAACTCGTTTGAGATGTCTTTTGGAATGTTTTGAAAAAATCATGGAAAAAACAGAAGGTGAGGGGAAGAAAAATGGCAGAAGTTAAGGATGGGAAAGGAGTTAAGCTGATTGCATTTTACCTGCCTCAGTTTCATGCAATACCATTGAACGACCAATGCTGGGGCAAGGGGTTTACCGAATGGACAAATGTACGAAAAGCACAAGCATTATTTTCCGGGCATGATCAGCCCAAAATCCCACTGGACCTTAACTATTATGATTTAATGGATGATCAGGTAAAGATCTGGCAGAGTAATCTGGCAGAAAAATATGGGATTTTCGGATTTTGCTATTATCATTATTGGTTTAAACATGGTGAGAAGTTGTTGGAAAAACCGGCGGAACAAATGCTGAAAAACAAAAAAATAGAGATCCCATTTTGCTTTTGCTGGGCCAATGAAAACTGGAGTAAGAACTGGGATGGTGGAGATCAGGAAATCATCATGGAGCAGGATTATGGCGGAAAAGAAGAGTGGGAACGGCACTTTCAGTATCTGCTGAATTTTTTTCAAGATGAACGATATATAACAGTAGATGGGTGCCCATTGCTCGTTGTTTATAAGCCGGAACAAATGATCGATATTTATAAGATGGCATCGTATTTTAGAAGAAGAGCAAAAGAAGAAGGTTTTCCGGATTTATGTCTGGCCTTTCAATTTCCGGCGTATTATTCAGATATGTATTACAGAAACGATATTTTTGATTATCAAATTGAATTTGAGCCTGTATATTCACGAAATATCGAAAGCCAGGAGCTACCTGGAACAAGCAGAAAAATTTCTTTGATCAGAAAATTTTGTGGAGAGGAAATGGTGTCGTTTTATCGAAAATGTCGAAAGAAGAAAGGAAGAATGTATTGGAAGAAAGAGCAGAGTCTGGGAATGTATTTTTACGATGAGATATGGGATTTGATTTTAAATGCGAAATGGAAGAAAAATTTTTGGCCGGGGTGTTTTGTGGATTGGGATAATACGCCAAGAAATAAACATGGAGTTATGGTCAGTGGATTTTCCGTAGAAAAGTTTGCTGAATATATGAAAATACTGGTACAAAGAGCACGGAAAGAGGAAAAGCCGGTAATATTTATTAATGCATGGAATGAATGGGGAGAAGGTGCTTTTCTGGAACCGGACACAAGATATCAGTATCGAAAGCTTGAAGCAATAAAAGAAGCATTAGAATAGGGAAAGGGGTAAATGAGAAATATAATTTCCGAAAAGAATGAGACAAATTGCTGTGGATGTGGAGCCTGCAGTAAATGCTGCCCCAGACATGCGATTTACATGGAAGAGGATAAAAATGGTTTTGATTACCCTAAAATAGATGAATCGAAGTGTACGGAGTGCGGAAAATGTTTAAAAGTCTGCAGTTTTGAGAAAAAAGAGCAATCACGAAAAGAAACGTATGCGGCACAGGCAAAGGACGCTGATCTGGAAGAAAATGCTTCGGGGGGAATCTTTACCGTGCTGGCGCAGGAAGTGTTAAAAAGAAAAGGAATTGTCTATGGATGTGCTATGCTTTATGAAAACCAAAACTTAGTAATAAAACATATCGGGATAGATAAGATAGAGGAACTTTGTAAATTAAAGGGTTCAAAATATGTACAAAGCAATTTGAAAAATGTATATGTTGAAATTAAGCGGCATCTGGAACATAACGAGACTGTGTTGTTTAGTGGAACGCCTTGTCAGATAGCAGGACTGAGAGGATACCTTCAGAGAACGTATGCAAATTTATATACAATAGAAATTATATGTCATGGTGTACCGAGCGCAAAATTATTCCAGAATTATTTAGGATACATAGAATCGAAAGAAGGAAAAAAAATAGCAGGATTTTATTTTCGAGATAAAAGCAGCGGGTGGAAGTTATACGGAAAAATGATATTGGAGAACAGGGATGGAAGTCAGAAAGAAAGATATTTTGAACCGGAAGAAAGCTCCTATTATCAAATGTTTTTAAATGGATACACATACCGGAAAAGCTGCTATTTTTGTCCGTTTGCATCAGAATATCGTCAGGGGGATATTACCATAGGAGATTATTGGGGGATAGAGCTGGTGCACCCGGAATATTTGAAAAAATATGGAGGTGAAATAGAGAAAGAAAAAGGAGTCTCCTGTCTGATTGTGAATAATGAGCAGGGAAGGACTATGCTTGCGAAATATGGAAGTAACATTATAAAATATCCGTCATCTTATCAGCAGGCAGCAAAATATAATGCACAGCTGGTACAGCCGTCTGCACTGAAACGGCAGCGGGAGAAAGTAATGAAACTGCAAAAACAGAACTATGCATGTGTGGAACGGTGGTATCAGAAACGAAGAAACAGAATTCTGTTTGTGAGAAAACTTCGTTCCATGATACCGAAAAGAATCAAAATATTTATAAGAAAAATCAAAGTTTAAGGTTAGAGAGAAAAAGATGGAACAACAATTTAAAACAGTTATTACGGCAAATTCAAAATGGATCAATCTTCATTTAAAGGAAACATATGAGTATAGAGACCTGATTTTTTTATTTGTGAGAAGAGATTTTATTTCGAAATATAAACAGACAATTTTAGGGCCTTTGTGGGCGGTGATACAGCCCCTGTTAACAACCATAGTGTTCACTGTGATTTTTGGTTCACTGGCAAACCTGACTACGCTGGATGTGAAAGCAACAGAAGAAACCGTAATTCCGGCATTTCTGTTCTATATGGCAGGTACGATCTGCTGGAGCTATTTTTCATCGACGGTCAGCAGTACGGCAAACACATTTATAACAAACAGTTCTATTATGGGAAAGGTATATTTTCCAAGGCTGGTATCTCCGGCAGCGTCAACCATATCTAATTTGATTTCCTTCGGTATTCAATTTGCCATGTTTTTGATTTTTTTGCTGTATTTTATATGGAAAGGGAAAATGGAAATTCGATTGTCCGGGTATCTCTTTCTATTTCCAATATTGATCATTCAGATGATGATGCTGGCGATGGGAGTTGGAATTATTGTTTCAGCGCTTACAACAAAATATCGTGATTTGGCGATGCTGATAGGCTTTGGATTACAATTATGGCAGTATGGAACGCCAGTTGCATATGGATTGCGGCTTGTACCTGAAAAATATATGAAGATTTATATGCTGAATCCAATGACACCGATCATCACTTCATTCCGCTATATTTTTTTCGGAACAGGATATTTTCATGCAGGATACTATGGAATGGGGTGGGGAAGCACAATGATCTTATTTGTACTTGGAATTGTGTTATTCAATAAAGTGGAAAGAACATTTATGGATACCATTTAAGGAGAACAGGATGGCAGAAAAACAGATTATGGTCAAAATAGATCATGTATCAAAAGAATATAGACTGGGTGCAATCGGGGGAACAACATTACGGGAAGATCTGGAACGATTCCATGCAAAAATAAGAAAAAAAGAAGATCCGACACTGAAAATAGGCCAGAAAACACCAGAGTATGGAAAACGTTTTATGGCGCTGAAGGATATTTCATTTGAGGTAGAAAAAGGAGAAGCAGTAGGGATTATCGGACACAATGGAGCAGGAAAATCAACTTTTGCTCGTTGCTTGTGTGGATTAGAGAAGCATTGTAAAGGCATTGTGAATATAGGTGAAAAACGATATAATAGAAAACAAAGATTATCTCGTTGCTATATGGTTATGCAGGATGTAAATCATCAATTATTTACTGAAAGCACCGAAGAAGAAATGCTTATCAGTATGGCAGATCCTAATTCAGAAAAAGCCGAACAGGTATTAAAACGATTAGATTTAATCCAATATAAGGATAGGCACCCAATGGCTTTATCTGGAGGTCAAAAACAGCGAGTTGCGATTGCAACTGCGCTAATTTCAGATAGGGAAATTTTGGTTTTTGATGAGCCTACCAGTGGTTTAGACTTGCAACACATGAAGGAAGTCGCAAAAGAATTAATTTCTATACAAAACATGGGCAAAACCTCTCTTGTAATTACCCATGATTACGAGTTGATCGTTAGTTGTTGCACTTATATTTTACATTTGGAACACGGAAAAATTCAAGAGCAATATGCGCTGGATGAAAACGGGCTCCAACGGTTGAAAGAATTTTTTGTGGAATCGAGGTGAGACTGCGTGAGTGGGAATGATCAGTTTTTTTTTCAACAGAATATGAAACTGATTTGCCGTGATAACGCTTGTTCCGTTTATCAAATGAAAAATTCAACTGGAGATGGAACGACAACTTTTTATGAAGTCTATCCCGGAATCGGTGTAATGTATAATGATTTTCATATGGAAAACTGCCCCTCTCGAAAATTTGAGAATAGCACTCATACAATTTCGATTCATCATTGCAGAGAAGGTCGAATTGAATGGGAAGTAAGCAATGGTGCTTATCTCTATCTTGCTTCGGGTGACATTATTTTGGATAGTTCCACTACTCAAAATAAGTATTGTAGTTTTCCAGCAAGTCATTATCATGGAATTACTATAACAATTTCTGTACCTGAAGCCATAGAAGGAATAAATGAATTGCTTTCTATATTCTCAATTAACCTTGAAAATTTGGAACAACTATTTTGTGCAAAAAATCGTCCATTTATCATGCACGGCGATTCAATTTCTGAGCATGTGATTTCTGAACTTTATCAGGTTCCGGATTCTATTCGGTTAGAGTATTTACGAGTAAAAGTATTGGAGCTGCTTATTGCTTTAAAAACGATAGATCCTTCTGTTTTGGGAGAAGAACGACCATATTTTTATAAAACGCAAGTAGAAAAAGTCAAAGCAATTATGACTTTTATGACGAGCAATCCAGATCGACATTTTACGATGGAAGAATTATCTACAAAATATGATATTTCTGTTTCTGCTTTGAAACAATGCTTTAAGGGTGTTTACGGTACAGCAATTTATACTTATATGCGAAATTATCGCATGGATTTAGCAGCTTCTTTGTTAACACAGACGGATGAACCAATCACACTTATAGCCGGAAAAGTAGGTTATGCCAACACAAGCAAATTTTCCGAAGCATTTAAAAATATAAAAGGGAAAACACCTTTAGAATATAGAAAAGTTAAAATCTAATTGGAGCAAACCTCACCTTTTCAGAGTGGCAATCAATTAAAAAAACTGCAATAATTAGAGAGTATCAGGAATATGATACTCTCTAATCTTTTATTAAGGAGGAATCAAAATGAAGCAAAAAAGCTGGATTTCTATTGTATTCTCCTTTGCCTCGCAGTGTAAGGTTAAAATCATATTATCCGTGCTGTGTGCAGTGGTCAGCGTTGTTGCTGGATTAATACCTTATTGGAGTGTTTATCAGATTATATCGCTTTTTATCGGCGCTTCTCCTGTGATGACAGAGGTTTGGAAATGGTGCTTGATTGGGCTTGGAGCGTATGCAGTGCGTTTTCTGCTTTACGGAATTTCGACCAGCTTATCCCATATTTCTGCATATACCATTTTGGAGAATATTCGTTTAAGCCTTGCAAAACGGCTGATGAAAGCACCCCTTGGTACAGTGATTGGGGAATCTGTCGGCAAACTGAAAAGCATACTCGTAGATCGAGTGGAAACGATAGAATTACCTTTAGCCCATATGATTCCGGAATGTATCTCTAATCTACTTTTACCAGTAGCAGTATTTATCTATTTGGTGTGTATTGATTGGAGAATGGCATTAGCCATGTTGGTAACAGTCCCTCTTGCTTTTATTGCCTTTGTTATAATGATGAAAAATTTTAATAAATTATATGCAGACTATATGGAATCCAATAATTATGTCAATGGTGTTATTGTTGAGTATGTTGAGGGAATTGAGGTTATTAAGGCGTTTAATCAATCGTCCAGTTCCTACGAGAAATTTACAAAAGCAGTACAGTCCTTCAAGGACTATACCCTAAAATGGTATCAAAGTACATGGAAACTGATGAATTTTATTTCCGCAGTTCTCCCGTCTACTTTTTTAGGAACACTGCCGATTGGTATGTATTTATATTTGAATGGTAGCCTTGCGCCACAAGATTTGATTATGTGCCTGATTTTATCTCTTGGTATTGTTGGACCGTTAATGAATTTTACAACTTATGTTAACGAAACAAAAACGGTAGAATATGCCGTACATGATGTAGATAAACTGCTTCATGTGGAAGAATTACCGGACACAGATCAGAAAGTATCAATAAACTCAAAAAATATTGAATTAAAAAATGTTTCTTTCTCTTATGATAAAGAAAATGGAAAACAGGTACTTTCTAATATTAATCTTCAAATCCCCGAAGGCAATTTTACTGC
>ERZ779894.2755-NODE-2755-length-14873-cov-4.585774_pt1 | contig 14873 bp, 8 predicted proteins | sample MGYA00511587_ERZ779894 | MGnify/ENA primary metagenome ERZ779894 (study PRJEB29588, sample SAMEA2160490) | human gut metagenome | biome: human gut; feature: human-associated habitat; material: faeces | place: Denmark | collected 2008/2010 ... | reverse complement strand
CTCCTGGCTCCTTAACTTAAAGACGACCGGTTCTGTTTTAGAGGGATATAGTCTGAGCGATAATTTTTTTGAAGGCCTGATTGAAATTTACGGCAAAAAGGCAAAAATATGCGACAGCGATGGGGAACATGAAATAATGGTTATGCTGATCCCATATAAAATGACGCAAACATCAGAGGCCAAATTTTCATTTACAGAAATGGGCGTAAAGACTCAGGATAAACGGTTGTGCGTGTTCAGCGGAGACTTTGATTTCAAAGGCTGTGATGACAGTACGCTCATTTACGATGGTGAGACCTTTGATTTTATAAATGATGCCGTATTTGATGTGTTTGGATTTAGCAGCCACAGGGAGTGTCTTGTAGCCAAACGGGAGGAGCTTTACAGTGTTTGAAATTGAACTGATAATCGGAAAAATCAAGGAAAAGCGCAAGCCCGCCGATTTTTCCGGGTTACCGCAAGAGGGCATAGTCTGCCTTCTGCCCCTGCCAAAAACAAAAGCCTTGAAATTTCGCTCAACTGCGCGGTTTCAAGGCTCTTTTTTATTCAATAATATTCTCAATTTTCTCACGGCGCGCGGTCAGCGCGCTCTTTTTTGATGCTCAAAACAGTCTTCAAATAGTCCAATTTTTCCATTAAATCCAACCTTTCCGTCCCGTACAGCATCAAAAAAGCATCAAAATTATTTGTTTTTTTGCATATTCTGCTGTATAATATAAACCATGCTAAACGATATGACTATTTTTTCAATAGTGTGAGGAGAAATTAATGGATAATAGAAGCTTTTCTGATTCAGTTAAATTGGAAATTATCAAAAACAATCTTGAAAAATTCAATGGAGAAATTCATTGTGAAATATGCAATAATAAAATATTTTCAATAAATGATTGCCATTTTGATCATATAATGCCATATGCTAAGGGCGGAAAATCAGATCTTTCAAATTGTCAAATATTATGTAAAGAATGTAATCTTAAAAAGAATGATAAAGAATTAAATGAATTTATACTTGAAGAAAAAGCAAAACAGTTTCTTGAAGGTAAATTAATGTATAATGAAGAAAAGTCCTTGAAAAATGAAAAAACTATTGAAAATAATGAGATGATGACTAAAGAAAAATTCGATCTACAAATAGCTAATTTCATCAAAAAAAGGGGAGACATACATAAAGTCGATTTTGGAAGAGTTTATAATCATCTACCTTCTATACATTATGTTCGTAAATATTATGGGGATCTAAATAATTTAAAAATTAATTTTGGGATAAAGGATTTATCTTATAACTGGAATAGGACAACTATAAAAAATGCAGTACATGATTTTATATTGAAAAATGGCACTATTCTTCAAAAAGACTTGATTAAATCAAATAATTTACCATCTCTTCCTTGTATTTTAAAATATTATCCTGAGTTTAAAAATTTTAATGATATAAAACGAGGATTATTTAATATTGAAGTGAAGGATCAGTGGACAACTGATACTGCTATTGCTGCTGGGAAAAATTTTTTGACTACCCATAACAAAATAACTCTGAAAGATTTAAAAGGCTCTAATCATTTGCCTACAGGAAAAGTAATATATAGATTATTCGGCTCTATTAATGGCTATCAAGTTGCCATTGGATCAGAAATTTCACATAGTAATGAATTTATTTCAAAAGAAGAAATAAATAAATTAGTTGAAAATTACTTCAATGGTAAAAAACGCATTATTGAATCAAAAATAGCTTTTTTTGAAAAATTTCCTGTTTCTCAATCTACAATTTATAAAAGATATGGAACTTTTGATTACTTTTGCAAAGAACAAGGAATTGAAGTGTTAAAGTCTAAAAAATACAAGTATTCAAAAAGAGAAGTAGACGATTCAATATCAAAATGGGTAAAAGAAGGGCATAATATTCCACGAGCAAAAGAATTAGCTAAATTAGGATTGCCGTCTCAGAGCGTTATACTTAAATTTTATGAAGACTGGAAAGAACCTTTTTATTATTATAAAAAATTGTACGAAGAGCTTAGTAGAAATTAAAATTTTCGTTTAATTTAATTACTTTCTATCATATCTCAAATCCATCGGTGATGCCTTTCAGCATTTCATCATTTCGCTTTACATAATACATCTCGGTGATTTCTGAAGTCGTGTGTCCAAGCAGATCCGCAACCTGTTTCGGCGTTAAGCATTTAATAGTCCCATCGGTTTGCCTGATTCCGTTCACAAGATTTGTGGCGAATGTGTGGCGCAGGCTGTGTAAGCCCTTGCGCTTGATTCCTGCCGCTTTAAGTATGCGGTAGTATCTTTTTCTGAAGTTTGACGGTTTTGTGAAGTTTCCGTTCTCATCGCAGATGAGAGGGGAGTCCTCACCAAAGTAGAACTCATTTTGAAGTATCTTGATCATCTCAACAGCCGTGTTGTTCAGCGGTACAGACCGCTTGCTCGACGCGGTTTTTAATTTGCCGACTTCAATTTCTCTGCCTGATGCTTTTTCCATTCCGTTTCTCTTGCTGACTTCTTTAACTCCTCGCTGGAGATGTATAACTCTGTTTTCAAGGTCAATGTCGCTGTTGAGCAAACCAAGTGCCTCGGCTGTTCTTATCCCTGTGTTGAGCATTAGTGTGTATGCCGCCGCCTGTTGATAAACAGGTTTACCGTTTGAGAATTTTCTGAAACATTCTTCCTTGAACTTTTCAACTTCTTTATCTGTGAATACGGTAATCGTTTCACTTGTCGGCTTGAGTTCTTTCCCTTGCTTGGCATAAAAGTTAGCTTTCTTGATCTGTCCTACATTCAACATGGGATTTTTTGTTATGATATCTTCCTGTTCAAGGTAGCGGAAATACTCACTGAGCAGATTGTATGTCTGCTTGACTGTTGAGAACGCATAACCTGTTTCCGTGAGTTGATTTATCAACTTTTTTATATCCGCAGCAGATATATTTGAAATGATCTTGTCGCCAATGTATGGCGTAATTTCATTGTTTAATATCTGCTCGCAGCGGTCATAGGTAGTCTTTTCAACAGACGGGTACTTGAATACCTGCAGATAGTTTTTCATTCCTTCGGCAAGAGTTTTATTACATTCAACGGATTCAGCCAATTCATCCTCAAACTGTTTTATTCAGTAATGAAAGATTAGCACACTTTTTAATGCCTGAGAAAATTGCGAGAACACAAAAATTTTGAAAAAAGCAAAATAATGTGTTATATTAGGTTCGGGTCTTCCCGAACTTTTTTATTTTAAACGATGGTTTTGAGGGGTACATATGGTTATAAACGCTTTGATTTGTGATGACGATCAAAAATGTGTGGATCAGATCTCAGAATATCTTGACCACTACTGCTATGACCATAGTTTATCGTATTCGGTCAAATCCTTTACCGATGGAATGCAGGCAATTCATTCAGAAGCGGTGTATAATATCGCTTTTCTTGATATAGAGATCGGAAATGTATCAGGGCTTGATATAGCGAAAGCACTTAAAGAAAAAAATAAAAACATCATCATATTTTTCGTTACGGAATATGAAAAATATATCGACGATGCTATGGATCTTTTTGCATTAAGATTTATAAAAAAGCCTGTTACCGAAAGCAGAATATATAAAGGGCTTGATAAGGCGATAGATCTGATCAACGAGGACGAGATCAGTTTTTATCTGAAAGATTCAAATAAGATAAAAAATATCAAATCAAAAGACATTATTTATGTTGAAACGGGTAATCACAAAACAATGGTCTTTACAAATTCCGACTGTTATGAATCGGCACAGTTGCTTGATTACTGGGAAAAGAAATTGACGAATATCTGCTTTGCCCGGCCGCATAAAAGCTTTATTGTCAATATGGAGTATATTGATGAATATAAAAGAAATGAAGTAAAACTGAAAAGCGGTAAAATTGTTCCCATTGCATATAAAAGACAGACGGAATTTCGCAAGATCTTTTGGAATTATCTTAAAAGGAGAAAGTAATGGTATCCGTTGCACTGAATATTTGTTTGCAGATTGTTGAGGCGCTGATAGCGTTTCATTTTTTCGAAAGCATCTCGCATTTAACAAAACATAAATTTAAAAGGTTTGCTTTGGTGCTCGGCGGATATTTGGTAATGTGCTTGCTCAATCTGCTGTTTGATTATAACGCAATAATCAATGCCACAGCGCTGCTGATCTTTCATTTTATATTCGCTTTTGTTGTTTATAAAAGAAAGATCGGGTATTCTTTGCTTTTGTCAGTCTTGTTCACATGCCTTGTAGGTATTTCGGAAATAAGTGTTTTAAATATTATCTCAGTATTTACAAAAAGCAGCATTCAGGTATTTATGAATGACCCGTTTATATATCTCCTTGCTATTTTGTTCAGCAAATCCATTCTTTTCTTTGTGATCCGATTGATTATAAGTTTTGCAGATAAAATCAGAACGAATGAAAAAACAAGTTTTATTTTTCTTATCTATCCGGCGTCGCTGCTTATAGTAATTGTTGATTTTATCATGATTTCATATAAATATAATCTTGATAACAACAGCAAGATCATTTTAACGGTTTCAGGCATAGTAATGACTGCGGCAGTGATTATTACCTGTATTTTCCGGCAGCAGTTATCACAAAAAGAAGAAGAGATCATTGAACTGAAATCCATAAAACAAAAACAGGAGATAGAAAATACATATTTTGACCTGCTTGAGCATCAAAACGAAGAATTGCAGATCTTTATTCATGATATGAAAAAGCATCTGAATAATATATATTCTCTTGCGCCTGAGTCGAAAGAAGTAAGAGAATATGTTTCAGACCTTGCAAAGGATATCAGCAACAGCAACAGGATAGGAAAAACCAAAAATAAACTGCTGGACATCATCACGGATAAATATGATTATATCTCAAAAAAATCCGGTATAGAGTTTGAAAAAGATATTCATTATTCTCAATTGCAATTCATTGCAGACAGCGATCTGACATCTATTTTCAATAATCTGCTGGATAATGCAATAGAGAGCGCACAAAACTCTAAAGATAAAAAAATAAGTTTATCCATAAATTCGATTGGGAATCTCTTAACGGTTGAATTATCCAATTCGTGTGATACCCCGCCTAAAACCAAGAACAAAACGCTGATCTCAACAAAAAGGGAACAGGGTCTGCATGGATATGGATTCAAAAGCGTAAAAAGAGCGGTTAAAAAATACGGCGGCGACCTTGAGTGGGAGTATGATGATACGAATAAGTTTTTTAAAATATCTATCATATTTCCTATCGCATAAAATTGAATAAGCGGCAAAAAGTAAGCGCACGGATGATCTGTGCGCTTATTTTTTTAACCAATATTATGTAGTTTGGAAGAAAAAATGATGTAGTTTCGCATAAAGGTTGCGGCAGAATTTAAAACTTTTTAAAATTAAAACAGTAAAGTAATATGCGAATATTTTTAAGGCGGGTGGAATTTATGAAAAAAGGTATAAGTGTACTTGTAGCATTGACAATGATCATAACATCACTGAGTATCGCTTTCCCGGTGTTTGCCGATACGGGCGCTCAGGTTGATACAGTCGTGGATGAATTTTCGGAACTGTACAGGGACGAGGCGGAAGAGGATAAAAGCATTGAAGATTCCGCTGCCAGCCGTGTCATTGTTAAGGCAAATATTGAGCCGGAAACTTATGGCAGCGCTGAAAAGATAAATGGTACGAATGATGTGTACATTTATCAGTACGAAACAGCGGCAGAAGCAGCCAGCGCCCTCGAATATTATGACTCTCTCAGCTTTGTTGAATGGGCTGAAACAGACGGTATTATGGAGGGTCAATCCCTCTCCTACGGTAACCCGATGATCGGTGGTGATGAGGCTAAAACATATGTAGCAGATCATAAGGTTGAATTAAATGATGTGAATGTAGCACTTGTTGATTCGGGTGTTCTGTTCTCAAACTCAATGTTCGACGGTAGAGTTACGGATTCGGGTGTAAATCTGTCAGATAGCGGCACAGAAGGCAGCGCCTTGGATGACAATGGTCATGGCTCGCATATTGCAAGCATAATTGCGGATAATACGCCGGATAATGTGCATATAACGGTATACAAAGCATTAAATCAATACCTGCAAGGAACTAACCTTGCAGTTGCTACAGGAATCAATATGGCAGTAGAAGACGGAGCGGATGTAATAAGTTTAAGCACCAGTTCGTCTACCGATTCGGAAGTTATTATTGAAGCAGTAAAAAACGCTTATGCAAACGGCGTAATTATTGTAAATTCAGCAGGTAATAACTCTGATGATGTTGCAAACTATTATCCAAGCAGTATGGATGAAGTGTTTACCGTTGGCTCAATAGACGCTCTTGGAAACAGGGCATTTTTCTCAAACTTTGGTGAAGAAATCGATTTTGTTGCACCAGGGCATAAAATTGAGATGTCTGGCTTTTTTGATGTGATAGACCAAAACAAAGGAACGGATAGCGGCACTTCATTTTCGGTTCCATATGTAGTTGCTGCTGCCGCTATGGTATTAAGCGTTGACCCTGACCTTGGTATAGAAGAGGTAAAACAAAGACTTATTGATTCCTGTATACCTATGGAATCGTTGAAGTATAATGACGGCTTTCATGAAGTGCAGGAATATGACCCAGATACAGCAACATATATAGCAGTTAGTGACCCGAAAACAGCTGCGGAGTGCTACGGCTACGGTATGCCGCAGATACTCAGAGCAATGCAGATAACGGAAAACAACAGTCCTGTTAAAATTTCCGTTCAGTCAGGTTCCTATCATGAAGCGTTTGAACTCACACTTACTGCTGATGAAGGCTCAGATATTTATTACACAACAGAAGAAGTTTACCCCTCACCTGAAAACGCAACTTTATATACCGGACCTATTGAAGTATCGGAAACTATGTCAGTAAGGGCTATAGCGATATCGAATGATAAGTCTAAAAGCGCACCTGTGGCGTGTGAATACTTGATGTCCTATTACGCTGATGAAAACGAATTTGAGATAGATGACAGAGGATATATTACAGATTATAACGGCAACCTGAGCGAAATGGTAGTGCCTGAAACAATTAATGGAACAACAGTTAAAGGTGTTGCGGAGCAAGGTCTGTCAGTAGATTCTTTAAAGACAGTCATTTTCCCGGATACGGTAGAGGAACTTGAAGATCGCGCTATGCAATTTGCAATGCTTAATATCCTAATCGGTCACGGAATTAGAATAATGGGCAACGAAGTTTGCTGGAGCGGTAACATAGTAATTTTGGATACGCCTAATTTAGAAACAATGGGAGAAATGACGATCCCGCTTTACAAAGGCAGAGTGTTGAACCTTCCAAAGCTCAGAGAAGCAGGAGATTTTGCCTTTGCTGATTGCCATAATTTAAAGGAAGCAAATCTGCCAAGTCTTAAGAAAATCCCACATGAATTCTTTTATGATTGTTATGTATTAAGAACCGTTCATCTTGATAGTGCCGAGTATATTGATTCGGACGCTTTTGCTTACTGTTATAGGCTGAAAAATATTTATACGCCTTCATTGAAGCATTTTATTATTACTAATGCCAATATCGGAACATTTTACAGATGCTTGAATCTTGTTGAAGTGAACTTCCCACTTGTTGAAGAGATCTCTTCAGCATGTTTTAATGAATGTAAAAGCCTTGAAAAAGCAAGCTTTGCGAGTGCTGTTTCTATTGGGGAAAACGCATTTGATGGTTGCTACAGATTAACCGATATATATTTACCTAAAGTGGAAGAGATATTATACAGAGGCCTTTATTCTACATCTTTAACTGATGTAGAGCTTCCGTCATTGATAACCCTTGGTAAAGACGCGTTTTGTAATTCTTCTATAAGTTCGTTATATGCGCCCAATCTTGAAAGTATAGAAAGTACTGCCTTTTCGTCCTATAGTGAAATGTATTCAGAATATGGTCAAAATCAAAATTTAAAGCACTTATATGCACCCAAACTCACAACATTATCAGACAAAGCAATGGCTTATGCAAGCGGAATTGAGGAACTTGACTTGCCAAGCCTTAAAACGATAGGCGAAAACGCTTTCTACGAGAGTGGTGTAAATTACCTATACGCTCCTGAACTTGAAACAGCTGAAAGCCTGCCTGTAACAGAAAACACAGTAGTAGTGGTATCGGATAAATTAACTAACTGCACTTATGTGCCCCAAAATACAACATTGACAATTCAGGGTGATAAAGGTTCTTACGGCGAGGAATACGCAGATGCCAATAACCTTGAGTTTATCGATATGAATGATATGGGCGGATCAATAAGGGTTACCGATGCCGGGCTTCGATTTGGCTATTCATTTTATGATACGCAGAAAAAAGAAGTTGAGGAATATGGCTTTGTTTATGCCGCCGGAGAGCAGGACAGAAATGAATTGACCGTAGAGCAGATAGACAATGAAAGCGTATTGCAACTTGTTGCATACAACCGCTTAACGCATGAGGACGAGACAACAACATTTAATCTTGTATTCACGGATATTCCGCAGGCGTCCTATGATATGGAAGTAACTGCGAGAGCGTATGTTAAGATAGACGGAAAATACTTCTACTCTGATGTTACGACCCGCAGCTTCAATCAGGTTGCGAACGCCGTTCTTGCGGACGATGAGATAGACCAAAATACCAAGAACGCCCTGCAAGCGTTATATTAGAATCTCAGGGGGTGAAAAAATGAAAAAGGAATATTACGAAAAGCCGGAAACCGAAATAAATGAATTTAAAACGGTTGATGTTATAACAACAAGCGGACCGACTGATGATAATCCAACTACTTGGCCGTTCGGATAAGAGGTACAAATGAAAAAGAAACTAATCATTATATTTTCTTTAGTGTTGTTATGCGGCGCCTTAGTTTCCTGTTCCGTAAACAGCAGTAGTGAAAATATTTCAACTACTGCTGTTACGGATAATGAAGGCTCAACTCACTTCTATGAAACTGTAACGGATGAAAACGGAGAAACTGTTACGGCACAGAACGGCGAAAAGGTATTTGCCGAAATTGAGACCAATAATGACGGAACTGCTGTAACAAAAAGCAACGGCGAATTTGTTACTAAAGAAGAAACTACAGTGTTTTCAAATCAAAACACATCAAGCAATACAAATGGTCATTCAAGCAGCGGTGGTTCCTCAGATGATAATGAGGTTGTATTTGAACCCGATGTAGATGAAAATACAACTTCAGAAAATCCTACAAAGAATACAACCACAACAGAGCCTACAACGGTTCCTGCCAGTGATACTACAACACAGTCCGCTACTGACGCTGATGGGTGGATCAATAAATGGTATTAAATTTAAAGTTCGTAAAATGAGATCAACTCATCAATCATGTAATGCTGATTGATGAGTTGATTTTTGATTGTTTCGAAACAAAGACATATATGCAGCGCTTCACATGAAGATTAGATTCCATTTTTAATAGCTTTATCCTTTCAACAGCGTGTTGTTCAAGCAGTACAGACTGCTTGTTCGACACTTTTTTTATTCATATTATTGATATTTAATTGTAAGTATGTTAAATTTATACATAAACTGTGCTTTTAACTGTAATATGAAGTTAAGGCGAAAATTGACAGTTGTTAGGAGTTTTTTATGAAAAAATACAAATCTGTTCAATCTGTAATTGCAATTTTTCTGGTGTTTATTACAGTATTCAGTACTGTATCTGTTTCCGCTGAGCCGCTCAGCGAAGCAGTAAAATCAGAACATGAAACATCGGAAAGCGTAAACCCGGACGATTCTTTTGCGGAAATTTTGGAAGAAGAAATCGAAAAACGTGACGGGAACACCAAACATTTCCGTATGAGCGACGGAACGAGCCGGGCGGCGCAGTATTCCGTACCCGTTCACTTTGAGCAGGACGGAAAGTGGGTCGATTATGATAATACCCTTGAAGAAGTTGACGCTGATGAGTCGGAAAACAGCGGCAAAATATTAAAAAACAAGGATCTGACCAACCGCACTGCCGATTACAGTGTCAGGCTCTCAAAGAAAACAAACGGCAAAAAATTTGTGCGTTTGGAAAAGGACGGCTACAAGATCTCTTGGTATTATACGGACGCCAATAAAAGCACTGCCAAAATCAAAGAAAACGAAACCGATAATGATCCGATGACTCTTGAAAATCTGTCTTCCACCGTTATTTATGAAGGGGTTTATAAAGATACGGATTTTGAGTATATTGTCGGCTCTGACGGTTTAAAAGAAAATATCATCCTGAACGGTAAAAAATCGCTATCGGAATTCGTGTCTGTGTATAAAGCAAACGGTTTGACGCCGGTTCAAACGGATGATAAGACCATTGAACTGCGTTCTGATGACGGCAGCGTGATCTATGTGATTACCGCCCCGTATATGGAGGATGCAGACGGAGCGGCAAACGGTAATATAACGCTGACTCTTTCAGATCGTAAGAATAACACTTTTACCGTTAAAACTACGCTTGATAAGGAATGGCTCGCATCGGAAGATCGTGCATTCCCGGTTATCGTTGATCCGATGCTGAAGACAAATCAGACGCCGAGCGGTGTTCAGTCCGCTTTCGTTTCATCCAAATACCCCGACAAATGCTTCAAAGCAAGCTCAACAGACGATATGGGCAGCCTGTATGTCGGAAACATCTATGAATTCGGCAGAACGGAAAGCTATATCAAGTTCACAGCTCTGCCGAAACTCGGCATTGCCGATAAGGTCATAGACGCACGCCTGTTTATCGGTTTGAGGCAGTGTCAGGTCGGTCTGCCGGTAAATATCAAACGCCTTGTTGATGACTGGAACGAAAAAACAGTTACATGGAACAACGGACCTTACGGCGACAGCTTTATTTCCGATTATATGATGCTGACGGAGGATACGGACACAACGAAGTTCCGTGAAGTCGAAATTACGGATATGGTGCGCGGCTGGTATTCAGGCGATTATCAGAATTACGGCTTATCCTTGACGACGACGAAAACTGCGTCTGCAAAAGCATGGTTCTATTCCATCAATTACACTACCTATCCTCAGAACAGACCCATATTGACCGTATCATACCGCAATATGGCAGGTTATGAGGACTATTGGTCATATACTGAAATGAGCGCGGGCCGCGGCGGCGCTGCAAGCGTAAATAATTTTAACGGTAACTTTGTCTATTCGCAGCCGGTCACGCAGGATGCCGGCGGCAGCTTAATGCCGGTGAATCTTTCGCTTGTTTATAACGCAAACAAAGATAATATGAACTATTCCAAATGCGGCAATCAGTTTCAGACGAATTATCATTTTTATGTTAAGAAAGAAACCGGGCAGCTCTACGAAAACGGCTACAAATATTTTCTGAATGATTCAGACGGCACAAAGCATTGGTTTTATTTTGAAAAAAGCACGGATACCAAAGCCAAGGATGAGGACGGCTTGGGGTATACGCTTGAAGTCATAAAAGTCGGCTCCGATAAGACGCAGTCCGACGCTCAGTTTATCATAACCGATAAAGATAAAAATAAAATGTATTTTAACAGTATCGGCGTGATCAGAAGAATTCAAAATCCCTCCGGCGTTTGTGTTACGATGGATTACGATACTTCACACGGTGCGATGAGACTGGCAAAGATAACGGACGGCGCCGGCAGATCTTATCTGTATAACTATGAAGACAGTGACCCGAACCGTCTTACAAGCATATCCGACCCCGCAGGCAGAAAAACGACCTTTGGATATAAAAACGGTTATCTCGTTAAGATCACTTTTGCGGACGGAAAATCCGTTCAGCTTGACTACGGCGGAGGTCTGCTGAAAGAAATTCGGGAGATCAACTCCAACCGCGCGTGGATCTACTATGATTCATCCTCACAGAAACGTGTAACTTCCTTTAATTGGGGCGCGTCGGACAGCGATCTGCTCGAGAAATACAGCTTTGTATATAAGCAAAACGAAACGACTGTAACGGATATTCAAAACAGAAGCTATACTTATCAGTTTAACGATTTCGGGCAGACAACGGGAACTGTTTCCAATACGGACGGTTCCGCTCAGTTCTTTGAGCTGAATAAGGGAAACGATACAAGCAGTAAAGCCAATAAGCTGATATCGGAATCCAGAGTGCTGCAGAGCACCACAAACTATGTTGAAAATCCGGGCTTTACAAGAAGCTTTTCAAACGGTTACTGGACCTATATGAACGACAAGTCCGGCGCCTTTGTAGCGATAGACACAGGTAAAGGAAATATCACGAACGCATCTGTAAAGATAACCAAGCCTGCGTCAAACAAGGGGCGTGTGAATGCCGTTCAGACCATCAATGATCTGCCCGGCGGAACCTATACGCTTTCCGCATATATTTATACGGACGGCAAGACCATTCCAGGAGACGGCGTTCAGATGTTTGCCGAAGTGCACAAAGCCGGGAATACGGATTATGTTTACAGCAAGTTTATAGAAAAAACTGCCGTAACAGACGGCTGGGAGCGCCGCAGCGTAACCTTTGACGTGCCTGAGGGCGGAACCGTTCGGGCAACCATAGGCTTGGGTCCGGATGCAAGCGGAACGGTCTGGTTTGATGATCTTCAGCTTGAAAAGAGCGCAAACGCAAGCACATATAATCTTGTTGAAAATTCCGCGTTTACAAACGGTATGACAAACTGGGATACATGGAGCAGCAACGCGGCAACGGTTACGTGGGCAGGTCTGTCCGGCTTTGCGAAATGCTCCAAGCTGACCGGCGCAGTCGAAAATCAGTATAACAGGCAAAGGCAGTATTTGAATGTATCCGGCAAAAAAGGCGACGTGTTTGCTTTCGGCGCATGGGCTTATGCAAATTCCGCCCCGCTGAACAATACAAAGGATGCGGACGGCTATAAGCCGAAATACGAAATCGCGGTTGATTATTATGATAAAAACGGCAAGTGGCTCGGATGCCTGAACAAATATTTCAACGCCGATATCAGAGACGCATGGCAGTTTTTATCCGATGAGATCATCATGCCCTCCGATTACGGAAACATAGCCATATCGTTCACCTGCGACCACAATGTAAACGCGGCTTACCAAACCGGCGCGTTCTGCTATAAAGAACAATACGGGCAAACATATGATTATGATAAAGACGGAAATGTTGTCTCCGCGGTCGATCTTGATAAAACGAAGTCAACCTTCTCCTATTACGGCAATCAGATGTGCAGGATGCTCAATCCGTCGGGCAGCAGGTATCTTTACAGCTATAACGATAAAAAGCAGCTTACCTATTCTCTTTCATCCGACGGGCAGCAATACAGCTTTACGTATGACGATAAGGGCAATGTAACGAAAGCGGAAATAACCGCGCGAAAACCTGCAACCAGCATTGAAAACGGCAAGACGTATATCATCGTCAACGCGTATTCGGGCAATGCCGTCAGCTCGGGAACAACGGGCAAGGAAAGCGAGGCGCTGAATACAACAACTTATGAGCCATCGGCAGATCAGCAGTATTGGAAAGCAGAGGCGGTTTCGGGTAAGAGCGATGTTTTCTATCTGAAAGCCGTGAAGTTCTCAAACAGATATCTTGACGTGCGTTCGGCTTTGGATTCCGCAGGAGCAAACCTGCAGATTCACGCAGGAAATCAAACGAACGCGCAGAGATTCAAAGTAACAAGGCAGACGGACGGCAGCTTCGCGATATTCACGGAGTGCTCGAATTTCAATTTGTGTCTGGACGGTCAATATGATTCAACAGAAGTAAAAAAGCAAACGCCGTTAAAGCAGGCGGCATATAATAAAAGCAATATCAAAGAGTGCCAAAGATGGTATTTTTATCCTGTTGAAGAAACCTACGACCGCTCTATCGTTACACAGACGGAGTATACGCAAAGCAAGAACTTCGTTTCCGCTTCAATAGATGAACGCGGGAATAAGACGTCGTATTCGTATGACGAAACAAAAGGTCTGCTGGGCAGCACTGCAAACGCCAACGGCGTAGAAACGCAGTATACCTATGACCCCAATAACGATTCCCTGCTTTCCGTATCCTCGGGCGGCGTAACGAACAGTTATTCGTATTCCAATGACCTGCTGCAGAGCATAAACGTCAACGATCATCTGCAATATAAATTTGCGTATGACAGATTCGGCAGAACGACCGAAAACCTCGTGGGCAACGGCACGAACTGGCGAACCCTTTCCGAAATAGAATATAATAAATCGGGGCTTATGTCCAAGCAGACTTACGGAAACGGAGATTTTGTTGAATTTTCGTATGATAATCTTGACCGGCAGACCCAAACAAGGTACAATGGGGATAACAGTCTGCGGATCACGTATTCTTACGGGAACAACGGCAGTGTAGCGCAGATCACGGATCATTATACGAACACCAACACCCGCTTCGTTTACGATCTCGCAGACCGCGTCGTTTCGCAGCGGGAGTATACGGGTACGGAAACAAGCGGCGGAACACTGCGTTCCTACACGGATTTCACCTATGCGGATAAAACGAATTATCTGACCGGGGTAAAGCACTTCTCACCCCTCGGCACGCAGAATATCGGGTACAGATACGGGGATATCTCAAAAGGCGAAATGCCGGATCAGATCTATTCCGTGTCTTGGAACGGAAAAGAAAAGGTAAGCTACACGTATGATCCGCTCGGCAGGCTGACGAATAAAAAGCTCGCATCTTTCAGCAATCTCTATGCCTATGAGGATGTGGGAGAGGATCAGACGACCACGCTTGTCAAGTCCGTAGAAACACCTGCCGGAACATACAGTTATACATACGATAACATCGGCAACATACTCAGCATAGCGGACGGCACATATACCTCAACGTATGCGTATGACAGCTTAAATCAGCTTACCCGTGTAAATGACGAACGGGCAGGCAAGACGTACACCTATTCCT
>ERZ779894.2747-NODE-2747-length-14896-cov-3.691867_pt1 | contig 14896 bp, 14 predicted proteins | sample MGYA00511587_ERZ779894 | MGnify/ENA primary metagenome ERZ779894 (study PRJEB29588, sample SAMEA2160490) | human gut metagenome | biome: human gut; feature: human-associated habitat; material: faeces | place: Denmark | collected 2008/2010 ... | reverse complement strand
ATCGCTACCACATTCGCATTATGTCTGCAGGAAGCAGACGTTATGAATGATAATATTTTCGGGGTTTATATGCTGGCAGTTGCTATCACATCCTCCATCACCAGCGGGTATTTCTGGGGGATCGTGGCATCTTTCTGCGGTGTTGTAGGGGTAAACTTCTTCTTTACATTCCCCTACTTTGCACTGAACTTCACCTTGGCGGGATATCCTGTCACATTTGGCATCCTGCTTCTGATGTCCATACTGACCAGCGCATTGACAGCCAAAGTTAAACAGGCAGCCATTCTGTCCTCCATTCGTGAAAAACGGGCAGAAAGCTTGAACTCCATGAGCAAAGCATTGCTCAGCGCAAACAACATCGATGAAATCATGCAGATCACCATTGACAGTGTCTATGCGGCCAACCAGTGCAGTGCGGTGCTCTACATCGGTTCTCCCATTTCGCCCGAAAAAAAGGTAACAAAATATGTAAATGAAAAAGACGAATTGATTTTGGAAAGCATTTTGGAACAGCAGGTAGCAGAACAGGCCTTCCAAAAAGGCGAAATGACGGGGCTGGGTACAGAAAAAACATCCCAGAACTGTCTTGGTACCTACATTCCTTTTTCCAATAAAGATAGAATCTATGGTGTTCTGGGGCTTTTATTCTCCAAAAACGGTTATATCGAAAATGACGCTCTGCAGTTTGCCAACTTCATGACATCTCAGACCATTTTAGCTATCGACCGTCAGGAAATCGTTGACGAATCCCAGAAAATCTTGCTGGAAAAAGAAAAGGAAAACATGCGGAGCAATCTGCTGCGTGCTATTTCTCATGACCTGCGGACACCATTGACCTGTATCCTTGGTTCCACAGCCACTTTGATGGAAAACCGTTCCATGCTGCAGGAAGATGTCTGTGACCGCTTACTCAGCGACATTCATCATGACGCAGAATGGCTCATTCAGATGGTAGAAAACCTGCTTTCTGTCACAAAAATCAGCGGCGAAGGCACAAAGCTGAAAAAACAGGAAGAAGTGGTAGAAGAAATCGTAGCGGAATCTGTTGCAAAAATCCAAAAACGGTTTCCTTCTTCACAAATCCGTGTTCGCGTACCCGACGAGCTGCTTCTGGTTCCTATGGATGCCATGCTCATTGAGCAGGTGCTCATCAACCTGATGGAAAACGCCATCCGTCACTCCGGTACGGAAAAACCCATTTATCTGACAGTAAAACATTTATGGCATCATGTTTATTTCTCTGTACTGGATCAGGGGATCGGTATCGAAGAAGAACGTCTGCCTCATATTTTTGACGGCACCACCAGCAGTAAATCATCGGATTCTTCCCGTGGTCTTGGCATTGGGCTGCCCATCTGCAAGACCATCATTTCTGCTCATGGCGGTGAAATCTACGCAAAGAACAACGAAAACGGCGGTGCGAATTTTACCTTTGTACTGCCCATGAAAGGAGAAGTTGAAAATGTCCAACAAACTGAAGATTCTGGTTGTAGAAGATGAGGAAGCTATCAGCAACTTCATTGCCACAACTTTAAAAGCAAATGACTATAACGTAATCATGGCACGCACCGGCAAAGAAGCGTTGTCCATGATTCCCTCCCACTGCCCCGATGTGATCCTTCTGGATCTTGGTTTACCGGATATTGACGGCATCGATATTCTGCAGGAAATCCGCAAATGGTCTAATATTCCTGTCATCGTTGTTTCTGCCAGAACCGAAGAAGCAGACAAGGTAAAAGCATTGGATATGGGTGCTGACGATTATATTGCAAAACCTTTTGGCACTTCCGAGCTCCTTGCCAGAATCCGTACAGCTCTGCGCCATGTGGCAAAAGGCGGCAGCGGAAATGCCGTTGGTGATGTCTTTACCCTTCGTGGTTTGACCATCAACTTCGATAAACGTCAGATTACCGTTGACAGCAAAGATGTCCATCTGACACAAATCGAATTCAAGATCGTTTCTCTGCTGGCAAAAAGCGCCGGCCGTGTGCTGACATATGATTATATCATCACAGAATTGTGGGGGCCTTATGCCATCAAAGATAACCAGATTCTTCGCGTAAACATGGCAAACATCCGCCGGAAACTGGAAAAAAATCCTGCCCAGCCCCAATACATCTTTACAGAAGTTGGCGTTGGCTACCGTATGGCTGAAGAATAATCAGAATAACAGAATCCCAAAGAAAAAATTCTTTGGGATTTTTTATGCAGAAAAAAGCCCACTGCCAAAAATCCATTGGCAAGCGGGCCTTTTTTCATATATTTAGGAAAACCATAGATAGCTTATGCTTTCTGATCTACGCTGTACATATGCGCAATCAGATCAACAACTTTGTTGCTGTAACCCCACTCGTTGTCGTACCATGCAATGAGTTTTACAAAGTTGTCATCCAGCATGATACCTGCTTTTTCATCAAAGATACATGTATGGAAATCACCCAGCATATCGGAAGAAACTACTTCATCTGCAATATAGCTTACGATACCTTTCATGTATGTTTCGGATGCTTCTTTAATCTTTTTGCAGATTTCTTCATAAGTTGTATTTGTTTTCAGTCTGGCTGTCAAGTCGACTACGGAAACGTCATTGGTAGGAACACGGAAAGACATACCTGTCATTTTGCCTTTCAGTTCAGGGATAACACGGCCAACAGCTTTTGCTGCCCCTGTTGTGGAGGGAATGATATTGTTGAATACAGAACGACCTGTTCTCCAGTCACGTCCTGCTCTGGCGTCAACTGCTTTCTGTTTTGCTGTTGCAGAATGGATGGTGGACATGAGCGCCTGTTCAATGCCGAAGCTCTGGTGGATGATTTTTGCCAGAGGTGCCAGACAGTTTGTAGTACAGGATGCGTTGGAAACGATGTCCATATCTGGTGTATATGTATCTTCGTTTACGCCAATAACAAATGTAGGCATAATATCATCTTTGGAAGGAGCTGTCAGAATTACTTTCTTAGCGCCGCCCACTTTATGCAGAGCTGCTTTTTCCATTGTGTTGAAAGCGCCAGTGGATTCCACAATATATTCAGCACCGCAATCAGCCCAGCGAATCAGAGAAGCGTCGCTTTCACTGAACACATGGATATGCTGACCATTTACAATCAGTTCGTTTTCCCCAATTTCGATATCGCCATCAAAACGACCGAAAATACTGTCGTATTTCAGCTGATATGCCATATAATCCAGTTCTGCGTTACGCAGGTTGATACCGCAAAGTTCAAATTCATCTCTTCTTTGCATCAATACACGAAATACCACTCTACCAATTCGACCGAAACCATTAATGCCAACTTTGATTGCCATGCTATTCTCTCCTTTTTTGTTTCGTAAAATTTCGATTGACACCCTTATTGTAGCACACAAGATTAAAATGTCATCGGTTTTCAGGAAAGTTTTTCTTTTTCGGAAGTATACACAGATTTGGGACATTTTCCGTCCCAAGTCTTTATGGATATTGGACATTTTTTGTCCCACGTGATTTTGTTGAATTTGTATAAAGCAGATTGTATTGTTTTATATACATCAAACAAATATCCCTTCCTTTTTCTCTTTTCAACCCGTAGATAAAAAACAAAATATGGCTTAGACAAAAGCCATGAGATTTACATCCCGCTTTTTTGCAATAAAAAACCGCATCTGAAACGATGCGGTTTTTCCGTATTTCTTATTGATTGATCACCAGTTCTTGTCCCACATAAATGCGGTTTGGATTGGAAATCTGTTTTTTGTTTGCTTCGTAAATCTGTTTCCATTTGGAGCCATTGCCCAGCTCTTTCTGCGCAATTTTCCACAGGCTGTCCCCTGCAACAACCGTATAAAGTTTTGTGGGAGACACTTCTGCTTCTGTCTTAGGCGCTTCTACTTCAGGTTCCACAGGTTTTTCAGGTTCTGTTGTTTCTTCCGGTACAGTTGTTTCGGGATTTTCAACGGGTTCGGAAACAATCTTGATTCTGCCCTGAGGTTCTGCATAAGTTTCATCGATGACGCCACCCAGAGAATCCACATAGGAAATCAAAGCTTCCGCGTCTACAATGCCAGTATCCTGCATATAAGAGCCCTGTGTCAATACATAGTATGTATCGCCGCCTTCTGCCTGGAAGCTGTTCACTGCTACAGTGTAATTTGCTTTTGGATCAAAAGGTTTGCCGCCAATGCTTGTGATGGTGACGCGGCTGCCAGGATTTGCAGGTGCGTAGTATGTAGAATCGGGATACTGTGCGCCATTTTCATAAGGCACTGCTGTATTGACGGTATATTCTGCCCCTGCAATCTGAGGGAAACCACCAATGGCTGTAGGTGTGCAGAATGTGGATGCTTCCAGCACTTCCAGCAGCTGTTCACCAGTGATTGTCACCAGTGCAACGGTATTGCCATAAGGGAAAACGGTGTACAGGTCATTCATGGTGATTTCACCTGCGGGCACACTTGCGCGGATGCCGCCGCCGTTAGACAGCGCAACGTCTACACTAATGTCAAGTCCCTGTTCTTTCACATATTCTCTGCCAGCATACAGATAAGCATCTGCGGTAAAGTCACCCAGATTGGTTTCTTCTGTACGCACGCCGGGGTCTTTCTGACCATTCAGATCTACTTTTGTGGTTGCGAATACCTGGCTGTAATATCCGTCTACTTCAGCCTGGTCTGCTGCTACCATTTTTGCAAGATTTTCGTCATAGGTGCCATAGTTTGCTGCATAATCCGCTGCACTGATGAGTTTTGCTGTTTCTTCACCAGTTGCTTTATCCACTACAACGGTACCTACATTAGCAAGGTAAGAGCCTGTGCTGACGATCATGGTATCACCTACCATCTGACCGCCGTCCATCACTGTATGGCTGTGACCGTCCACAATCAGGTCAATGCCATCCACAGCTTCTGCCAGATCAGTAGAACGTCTGCCTGTACTTTCTTCGTCCACACCCAGATGGGTCAGGGCAATGATATAATCACAGCCTTCTGCTTCCAGAGCGTCTACCTGTGCCTGTGCGCAGTCAAACATTTCCTGTCCATCCAGGAATGTCAGGTCTTTGACACTGCTGGGACTGGATTTTGTGCGGGTTTCCGCTGTATCCAGACCAAAAATACCAACTTTCATGCCATCTGTTTCTACAATGGTATTGGCTTCAAAATAAGGGGTATCTGTTCCTTTTTTCAGCACATTAGCATCAATGATGGGAATATCCGCTGCCTTCAGAACTGCAGCTGTATCCTTCAGTGCTTCAAAACCAAAGTCAAATTCGTGATTCCCCAAAGACACTGCGTCATAATCTGCTGCTGCCAGATATTCCGCAGCCTTCAAACCATTGCTGTGGTTTACCAAAGTTGTGCCCTGAGAGAAATCCCCTGCATCCAGCAAAACCACATCTGCCCCCTGTGCTTCATAGTAATCCTTCAAAGCAGCAACGCCCGCAATTCCAACAGATTCTTCAGCGGTTGCATAATACCCGTGAATATCGTTGGTATGGATCACAACCAATTTTCCGTCCATATCTGCTGCAAGAATAGGCACTGTTGTCCCCATTACCATTGCCGCAGAAAGCACTGCTGACCATAATTTGCTATGTTTCATAATACTCCTCCTTTTTCATTGGACTCTCCATATTGTAGCATAATATATGAATTTTGATAAGACTTTTCCATAAAACTACACAACTTTACATACTTTTCACAAGATTTTAATCTAAATTTTGTAATTCTCTCCAATTTCCTTTCTTGTCTATTGTTATAAATTTCTTTTGTAATTTCAAGAAATATCAAATTCCTACAAAAAAAGTCAGAAATCCATATCTGCATATGAATTCCTGACTTTTCTCTTTTACTTATTCACGGGAATTTCCAATTTCACAATGCCTTCGCTATGAGGCTTCAAAGTTGTCTGATCCGCAAAGATGACCATTGTTTTTTCATCTTTCAGATAATAGCCCAGATTGGTGTTAGTATCCAGAAGGCTCTGTGCTGCGCCTTCCAAATATTTTTCACCATTGGAAGCCATATCTCTGCGGAATACCTGCACCATATAGTCACGTTCTGTCAGACCAGACTGGAGATTGATATAATCACCCAGTGTTTTGGTTTCCCCTGTCTGCAAATCATAAATCTTACCAACGCCTTTTGTGGTACCATTTGCACCGCCGCGATATTCCCAAACAGTTGTCAAATAGGACAGCACACCTTTTCCATAGAATGCATCTTCATAAGAAATCACCAGCTGGAAAGGACGGAAGTTTTCTCCAAGCTCTGCCGCTTCCTGTGTCACTTCGTCTTTGACTTCTACCAAATAGGTATCAGCTGCTTTCATGGTCAGACCTGCAATGTTTTTATTGACAGTATCTCTGGCTGCTTCCGGTACTTCCGCTGTCAAAACAGGATAAATGGCTTTCACTTCTGCCAGCAGATTGCCATTTTCATCCTTCAGCACTTTTTCGTAAGTATCTTCTGCCAGATACTGCACTTCCGGTGCTTTTGTCACAAGAACCATTCTGTTTTTCGCATCCCAGCCAACTTCTGCGCCAAAATATTCTGCAACGGCACGCAAAGGAATCATGGCAGAGCCATTGATATTCTGTGCCGGTGCAGCCATCTGCACACTGGTATCTCCTGTCTGGAACACATCGCTGTCCATGGTCAGAGTACCTGTCTTTTCTCCTTCTGTCAATGTGATGGTGTGTGTTTCAGCGTCCCAGGCAACGGTAACCCCCAATGTTTCCAGAACGCCTCTGACAGGCACTAATGTCACATTATCAACAATAACCGGCTGCTGACCGGAAAATTCCACAGGTTCTTCATTGACCATCACGCCAAGATTGGTCGCTACGGTTTCTTCCGCAGACTGCACAGGCTCCGCTGCTGTTTCTTCTGCCCCATAAACAGGAACTGCCGCTGCCACCACTGCTGCCGCACATGTCATAGCCAGAATTCTTTTTTTCATCTTTCATTCCCCCTGTCATTCAAAGAATCTTATGCTTCTTTATCTGTATTTTCTTTCTGTGCAGAAGTACAACCGGCGCTATGGGCGCAATTATGACAAGAGCCGCTGCAATGCTGCTGTTTCATGGCATTGAGATTGCGCTGGAGCTTCCGCATATTAAACCACACGATACCAACCACCAAAAGTCCCGGAATGACTTTTGTAATCAGATCCATTTTATCCACGATGTTTCCTCCTTAAATATAACGGTCCATATAACGATGGAGCAATGTTTCCCACTGTTTTTCATCTACTGTATTTTTTGCCAGATCCTCAATGTATGCAAGATCGCTTTCTTTCAGACGATACAGCTGTTTCCAATCCAACGGGAAGCCCATTCTTCTTGCCAGCTGATACTTTCTCTTTTCCAATTCCGGCAATGCCAAAAACTGGTCAATATAAGAAAGCATCCATGGAATATCCTGATCCATATCGCCGCTGACTTCCTGCAAAAGATTGATGATATGGTCGCTGGTAATGCGCCCTCTTGCCTTTGTAGGGTCGATATTGGCAATGAGTTTTCTGATTTCCAGCAGTTTTTCCATATCTGTTTCTTCTGTGTAATTTCCTGCTGCCCGCACTTCTTCCATCAAGGAACCCGTACGCAGCACAAAGGTGCGCAGACGCACAAAATCAGGGTCGACTGCATTGATAACCTTTGCTGTTTCCAAGGCGTTATCGTCAGAAAGCTCTCTGCCGCCTACACCCGGCATAAAGTAAATGGAAAGTTCAATGCCTGCATCCCGTACTTTCCGGCCACCAATGATCTGTTCTTCCTGTGTTGTGCCTTTGCAGATAAGCTGCAATACTTTATCGGAGCCAGATTCATAGCCAGAATGGATACGATCCAAACCAGCCTGACGCAAAGCCCGATAATCTTCTTCGGAAATTTTCGCCAATGTATTGGCTCTGCCATAAGAAGTGATTCGTTTGATCTCCGGCAGACGTTCCCGTACATAGCTGACAATTTCCAGCAGCCATTCTGTCCGCAGCACCATGGTATTGGCATCCTGCAAGAAGATTGCCTGACTATCCCCTTCTGTAAGCCATGTGAAGACCATCTGGTAGCACATTCTGGCTTCATCGGAAGGCAGTTCTGCATATTCCTTCTGCACTGCCGGCATATTCCAGTTTTCCCCGTCTTTGTGGGCAAGAATCATATCACGGTAATTGGCCATGGTATCAATATCCTTTTTGATATCAGCCACAGGACGAGTATGGAAATCATTCTTTTTATAAAGCATACAAAACTTGCATTTATTCCACGGGCAGTTTTCCGTTACCCGCAGCAGCAGGCTGTTCGCCTCACTAGGCGGGCGGATGGGCCCGATCTGAAACACATGTTGTTCCATGTTCTATTCTCCTTTCGGTACTTCTTACTGTATTCTAACGAATTTCTTCTGAAAATGCAATGAACTTAGAGGAAAAACAAAAAAAGGCAAACTGAAATAACAGTTTACCTTTTTCTTTCATCAGAATATCTTCATGATGTCCGTATACATAACAAAGACCATAAAGCCCATGAGGAACACGAAGCCACCAAAAAGAATTCTGCTTTCTGTTTCTGGATTCATAGGTTTTCTGCGCAAAATCTCAATGAGCAGAAGCAAGATACGTCCGCCATCCAGACCGGGAATGGGGAACAAGTTCAATACACCCAGGTTTGCGCTGAGCACTGCGGCAATGTAAACCACATTTTGCACCGCAGCCATGAAACTGTAGCTAAGTCCCGCTTCATAGCTGTCCCCTACTACCTTTACAATGGAAATAGGGCCGCCATATTCATCAGGAGATGCCTGCATGGTAAATACCCTTGCCAGACCTTCCGCTGTCAGCTTCACATAGTTCAGCATAGCATAATAGCTGTAATGTACAGTTTCAAAAACGCTCGCTGTATCATAGCCGTCTACTTTTTCCGCAAAAATACCATTTTTGATGGTGGGTGTGAATCCAACCAGATATGTCTGTGTTTCTTCGGAATACTGAGGCGTCAATTCATACTCATAAATCGTGCCATCCCGTTTGATTTCCAAATCAATGGGTTCTCCACCGTTTTGCAGCATAATGGCCTGCATTTCATCGTAAATGTGGATGCGGTCACCGTTGATGCGATAAATCTCATCGCCTTCCTGCAAGCCGATTTCCTGTGCAGGAGAACCGTCCAACACCGCTGCCACCTTAGGCTGAATGATATAGCCGGAAGCAGACAGGCCAAAAATCAGTACAATGGCCAGCAGAAAGTTCATAATGGGGCCGGCAGCCATGATTGCCATACGTGCCCATACGGACTTCGCTAAGAAAGAGCGCTCTGTGATTTCGCCCTCCTCTGTTTCCCCATGGAGACGGCAAAAACCGCCCAGTGGGAACAGACGCAGGCTGTATTCTGTTTCCCCGATTTGTTTGGAGCAGATTTTTTTGCCCATACCAACGGCAAATTCTTCTACCCATACGCCGCATTTCTTTGCCACAATAAAATGTCCAAATTCATGGACGATGACAAGAACCCCGATAACAATCAAAGAAATAATGATAGAGGAAAGTATTCCAATCACCTCCAAAAATTTTTACATCAAAGTTCTGCCTCCGTTGCATAAGCTCTTGCCCATGCATCCGCTTCCAGCAGATCCTCCAATGTGTAGTTTTCTTTTACAGTATATGCCTCCATTGTTTTTTCTATCAATGCAGGAATATCCAAAAATCCAATTTTGCCAGACAGGAATTTTGCCACGGCGATTTCATTAGCGCCATTCAGCACTGTAGGCATAGTGCCGCCGATTTTCAGCGCTTTATACGCCAGCGCCAGACAACGGAATGTATCCATATCAGGATGGTCGAATGTCAGCTGGGCGCGTTTGGCAAAATCGATTTTCGGGAAAGGATTTGCCACACGTTTGGGATATGTCAGGGCATACTGGATAGGTACGCGCATATCAGGCTCCCCAAGCTGTGCCATGATGGCACCGTCTTCATATTCCACTGCGGAATGAATGATGCTCTGGGGATGCACCAGCACTTCAATCTGATCTGTATCTACGCCAAAGAGCCATTTTGCTTCCATGACTTCCAGACCTTTATTCATCAATGTGGCAGAGTCGATGGTGATCTTTTTGCCCATGCTCCAGTTCGGATGGCAAAGAGCGTCTGCCGCTGTTACATTTTTCAGTTCGTCCAGTGTTTTTCCACGGAAAGGCCCGCCGGAAGCTGTCAGCAGGATACGACGGATTTTATTGCCTTTATTCCCCTGCAAAGACTGGAAAATAGCAGAATGTTCACTATCTACAGGATAAATGGAAATGCCTTTTTTCTTTGCCAGATCCATTACCAGCTGACCTGCGGAAACCAGTGTTTCCTTATTTGCCAAAGCGATGTTTTTTTCTGCGGAAATGGCTTCGAAAGTAGGACGCAGCCCCACATTGCCCACAACAGATGTGACAACGGTATCTGCTTCCGCAAGAGTTGCTGCTTCCACCAGACCATCCATACCAGCTACCACTTTGCAGTTGGTATCCGCCAGACGGCTTTTCAATTCTTTGGCGTTATCCTCGTCCATAACGGAAACCAGTCTTGGACGGAATTTTCTCGCCTGTTCTTCCAGCAGCTTAATATTATGATTGCCGCTGATGGCACCTACCTGAATATCTCCCAGCACTTCCACAACTTCCAGTGTCTGTGTGCCAATGGAGCCGGTAGAGCCCAAAATAGAGATTGTTCTCATATTTTCCACCTCTATATCATACTTGTACATCAATCAAAAACAACATTATATAGTATACGGCAGGCGCTGTCAAAATGACGCTGTCAAAACGATCCAGCACACCGCCATGTCCGGGAATGAGTTTCCCGAAGTCCTTGATGCCTGTCAGACGCTTCATGGCAGAAGCTGCCAGGTCACCAATCTGCGCCAGGAAAGAGCCGAAGAATCCTGTCAGCCCGCAAAGGAGCAGGATGTTTACACCATCCATGGTAAAAGAACGCTGTAACCACCAGCCATAGAGCAGTGCCAGAACCGTTGCTGTCACAATGCCGCCGATGGAACCTTCAATGGTTTTTTTAGGGCTCAGTGTGGGAATAAGTTTATGTTTCCCGAATGTGATCCCTGCAAAATATGCCCCTGTATCACAGCCGAAAGCGGCGATAAACGCCAGCCAAACCAGCAGTTTCCCATAAGTATATTCTCTTACCAGATAGATATGGGACAACAGGAAGCAGGCATAGAAAAAGCCGAAAAATCCTGTCATGCCTTCCAGAGCATTGGTATGGTTATGATACAATACCGTATAGATCAGAAGCACCACCATAAACACGGAAACAAAAATATTGAAATAATTATTCCCATTGATGATGTCCTCTATGAAGATCATATAGAACAAAGCGAAGGCATAACAAATCACATGCAGGCTTTTGTTTTCTTTGGAAAATGCCTGATAAAATTCATGCATACCAACCAGTCCAAGAAATCCTACAGCGACTTTCAGCCAAATCCCCCCGCTGATGACGAAAAACAGCAGCAAAGGCACGAGGATCACAGCAGAAATGATTCTTGTTTTCATCTGTTTCACCTCTTTTTATCTACCGCCAAAACGGCGTTCTCTGTTCTGATAATAATAAATGGCTTCTTCCAGAGAGGCTCTGTTGAAGTCAGGCCAAAGGGTATCTGTAAAGAAAAATTCGGAGTATGCAATCTGCCACAGCAGGAAGTTGCTGATTCTTTCTTCCCCACTGGTACGGATCACCAGTTCAGGGTCAGGTGCGTTTGCTGTATCCAGATGATTGCTGATCATTTCTTCTGTGATATCTTCCGCTTTCAGATTTCCCTGTTCCACTTCCGCAGCAATTTTTGTGATGGCTCTGCGCAGTTCATCACGTCCGCCATAATTCAGTGCGATATGAACGAAAAGACCTGTTTTATCCTTAGAAAGGTCTTCAATTTCCAGAATGCTGTCCTGAATATCCTGATCCAGACGATGGATATCCCCAATGACATTCAGACGAATATCATCCTTCAGGAATTTTTTGAAATAGTTTTTCAGGTACTGACGCAGCAGATCCATGATGGCGTCAACTTCCTCCTGAGAACGTTTCCAGTTTTCTGTGGAAAAAGCATATACTGTCAGATGTTTTACGCCCAGATCACGGCAATCCTCAATAATCCGTTCCAGCGCTTCTGCACCTGCTTTGTGCCCTGCTTTTCTGGGCAGGAAACGTTTCTTTGCCCATCTGCCGTTGCCATCCATGATGATGGCAATATGCTGCGGCACTCTTTCCATATCAATTTCGTAGTTATTTGTTTCTGTTTGCTGAAAAAACATTTTTTCCCCTCCATGTAACAAAGCCCCTCTGCAATGAGAGGGGCAGTAATTTTGAAAAATCAAACAGACAGAATGTCCTTGCATTTATCATCGCATTTTTTGTCGATATCTGCGATGTATTTATCTGTCAGTTTCTGCATTTCTTCTTCCAGATCTTTCAGAATATCTTCTGTGATTTCTTTTTTCTTTTCCTGTTTTTTGAAAGCGTCCAGAGCATCACGACGGATGTTGCGGATCGCAACTTTGGATGCTTCTGCTTTTTTCTTAACGTCTTTATTCAGTTCTTTTCTGCGTTCTTCAGACAGTTCAGGGAAAATCAGACGGATTACTTTCCCGTCATTGCCGGGGTGGATACCCAGTTCAGAAGCGTTGATGGCTTTTTCAATAGCTTTGAGCATGGAGCCGTCCCAAGGCTGAATCTGGATCATACGAGGTTCGGGTACAGTGATGTTCCCTACCTGATTGATGGGAGTAGGCGCACCGTAGTAATCTACCATGATTTTATCCAATACATGAGGGTTTGCACGGCCCGCACGAATCGTAGCATAATCACTGTCCAATGCGGCGAGAGTTTTTGTCATTTTTTCGTCGTAAATTTTTGTTGCTTCAGATGCCATATCGATTCCTCCTAAATGATCAATCTTAAGATACTGTTACCAATGTACCGATTTTTTCGCCTTTGACTGCACGCATAATGCTGTTTTCTTCATTCAAGCCGAAAATAACTACCGGAATTTTTCTTTCAAAACAAAGCGCTGCTGCAGATGTGTCAATCACCTTCAGATTCTTTTTCACGATATCTTCGGATGTGATCACATCAAATTTTTTCGCGTTGGGATTCTTTGCAGGGTCGTCATCATATACGCCATCGATATTCTTCGCAAAGAACAGACCGTCTACATCCAGTTCTGCGCCACGCAGTGCTGTGATGGTATCTGTAGAGAAGAAAGGATGTCCCAATCCTGCTGCAAAAATCAATACTTCACCGTTTTCCAGATGTGCCAGTGCACTGTCTTTGGAGAACAGTTCTGTCATTGTGCCAAATACAACGGGTGTCTGAATCACCGCTTTTGTTCCCTGCTGACGGAATGCGTCGGCAAGATAAATGGCATTCATCACAGTTGCCAGCATACCGATCTGGTCTGCTTTTGTTCTGTCCATGGCACTGTCAGCGCTTCTGCCTCTCCAGAAGTTACCGCCGCCTACCACCAGACATACCTGTGTTCCCATTTCCATTACCTGACGAATCTGTTTCACCAGACCAGAAACGACCGCGTCATCGAAGGAAACGCCTTCCTTATCTCCTGCCAGTGCTTCTCCGCTCAGTTTCAGCACAATTCTCTTATACATGCAAACAGCCTCCTTAATTTATAATGTATCATAAACCGCATAAAATTTCCACATATATTTTCCGACATGCAGGGAGCACACGGAAACCTGTAAAAAGGGAAATGTCCAACCATTTCCCCTTACCGTTCCTCTTTTGTTTCGACACAAAACCTGAAATTTTATTGCCGTCGATGATTATACCATACAACGGTGACAGGTTCAACACTTCACCGCAATCCTTTTGAAAAAATCATTCTGCTTTTAATATATTGCTGCAGCGCGCAAACTCAGGCAAGATTTCCTCTGTAATCACAGTGGCGTCATAAAAATCACAAAAGCTTACGGCACTCATGCGATTGAATTTTTTGCTGTCACCCAGAATATAAGTTTCCCGGCTCTGCTGGGCTGCACAGCGCTTCAAAGACGCTTCCCGAATGTCCGGTGTGGTATAGCCTGCTGTCTTTCCAATGCCGTTTGTACCGAAAAAGCCTTTTGTGAAATGATACCGCCGCAGCTGTTCCACTGCTTCATCCCCCACAATGGCTTCTGTAGAAGATTTATATTCGCCGCCCAGCAAATGGACTTCCACGCCAAGTCTGGCCAGCTTTTTGGCATGGGCAATACCATTTGTCACAAAAACAGCGGATTTTTCTGTCAAAAAGTCTGGAATCCAAGCTGTCGTGGTGCCTGCATCCAGAAATACAAAATCATCTGCCCGAATCAAAGATGCTGCAAAACGAGCAATCTGCTCTTTTGCCTCTTTATTCTCATCTTCTCTGCGATTGACTTCCTCATCTTTGGTGCGGTATTCCATATCAATGGCCACTGCGCCGCCGAATACCTTCACCAGACGTCCTTTTTTATGCAGTACCGTTAAATCCCTGCGGATGGTGGATTCAGAACTTTCCAGCAATTCCGTCATTTCCTTGACGGTCACACTTTTTTTCTCATTTACCAAATCGAGAATTTTTTCATATCGTTGTTCTGTCAACATACAAAAGCCTCCCTTTTTTTCATTATATCATGCAAAAACAGTCAAAATCAACCAAAAACAAAATCCAGAAAAAGGGAAAGCGGCAAAGCACAGGGCTTTGCCGCAAATCTATGCAAACTTATTCTGTTACATCTTTTTTCAAAATACCCAGCAATACTGCTGCCACAATGGTACCTGCTACCAGAGAAACCAGATACATCAGTGCGTTGCCTACAACAGGGAATACGAAGATGCCGCCGTGAGGTGCCATCAGTGTGCAGTCAAATGCCATGGACAGTGCGCCTGCCAGTGCAG
>ERZ779894.2745-NODE-2745-length-14911-cov-4.776656_pt1 | contig 14911 bp, 17 predicted proteins | sample MGYA00511587_ERZ779894 | MGnify/ENA primary metagenome ERZ779894 (study PRJEB29588, sample SAMEA2160490) | human gut metagenome | biome: human gut; feature: human-associated habitat; material: faeces | place: Denmark | collected 2008/2010 ... | reverse complement strand
ATATGAAAGTGAATGTTTATTTATATAATTTTAATTTGTACAAATCTTTGCGTGGCTATCTACAGGCGTATAATATCCGCTCATACAAATTTGCAACAACTTCCATATATACAAAAACGGTTGGGTGACAATGTTTTTCACTCTTGCAAATTGTCTTCCCGACCATAATTTTCCATTTTACATTTTTAATTTTCAATTTTATGCCCGAACCGTACACCGTTACTGTTCAATATCGCTATTGATTTACCCATGCAATTATGCTATAATTCTAAGGATATAGTGTATTAACGGAGGCTTTGGGATGCTGGATTCATATGTTGAAATTGACCTTGACAAAATCGGTGCAAATGCCCGTGCGATAACACAAAAATACAGCGACTACAAATATTTTATTGCCGTTCTCAAGGGTGACGGTTACGGTCACGGTATGGAAGTGGCAAATGAAATGTACAAAAACGGCATTAACTATTTTGCCGTGTCCTCTCTTGAGGAGGCTCAAAGCTTTCGTAAGGTCAACAAGGACGCTCCGCTTTTGTGCCTGCATCCGGTTCATCTTTCGAGAATTGAGGAGGCAAAGCGGCTTAATCTCACCATTGCCGTGAATGAGCTTGACTATCTCAAAAGGTTGCTTGATTTGAACATTGACTGCAATTTCAAGGTTCATCTCCAGATTGATACAGGATTTAACCGCCTCGGCTTCAAGGATAAGGACGAGGTTAAAACTGCCGTTGATATGATTAACGGTTCAAATTTTATTCTTGAGGGAATTTATCAGCATTTTGCAACAGCCGGAATTTTTGATCCCCATTGGGACGAGCAGGTCAGAAACTTCAAGGAGCTTACATCGCTTATTGATTTGAATAAAATCCCGATTGTCCATATGGGCAGTTCCGTTTCAATGCTCACCCACCCGAAACAGCCTTTTACAACAGGCGTGAGAATGGGCATTGCAATCTACGGCTACAATGTTGCCCCTGATTCTCTTTCAAATTCGCCAAAGGACAAACTCCGCAAAATGCGAAACAATTACTTCATTAAGAAGTACAACATCAGCGAAACATATTTTGATGTAAAGATAGATTTACAGCCGGCTATGAAGATGAAAACCCGTATTCTTCAGCTTAAAAAGGTGAACAAGGGTGAGTGGTTCGGCTACAATGCGTCATATACGGCAGATGAGGATATTATTCTTGCAATTCTTCCTGTCGGCTACAACAACGGCATCGGTCACGCAAATCACAACAGACAGGTTGTTATCAACGGCAAAAAATATCCTGTTGTCGGTGAGATGTGTATGAATATGACGGCTGTTAAGGTTGATTCATCGGTAAAAATTGATGACGAGGTAACACTCCTCGGTGACGGCATAACAGTTGGAATGTTCGGCAGAAGTTCGGGTATGGGCAATGCCGAGGCGCTTGTGAATATAGGCAAGAACAATCCGAGATTTTATGTAAAAGACGGTAAGGTTGTAAAGGAGAAGTAAGATGGCAGTTTCGGTACACAAATGGCTTTTGAATAAATTCAGAGATATTAACCACAGCAGAATGGATAAGCACATTGACATTATCGCCAAGAACAGCGGTAAGTCAAAGGCTTATATCAAGTTCGACATAATCCGCAACTTCCTCATCAGAGGCACAGGCTACACGGACTATTTCCGTTGCGATTTTATCAACCTTTCGGCTAAAGAGAAAAAAACCTTTGTAACTGCAAAAACTTTCTACAAAATTCTCGAATATCTCAACGATGAGGAATATATCGTTCTTCTTCGTGACAAGCTTGTTTTTGACGAGCTTTTCAAAAAGTATCTCAAAAGAGATTTCATTAACCTTCGCACAGGCAGTAAGGAAGATTTCAGGAAGTTCCTTGACGGCAGAGAAACCGTTTTTGCAAAAGATCCGACAGGCGAGGGCGGTCACGGCATTTCAAAAATCACCGTTGCCGATGTAAAGGACAGCAACAAGCTTTATGATGAACTCAAGGCAAACGGTCAGCTTCTTGTTGAGGAAGCAATCGTTCAGAGCGATGACCTAAACGAAATCAATCCGTGCGTTGTAAATTCATGGCGAGTTGTTACGCTCTATAAGGACGGCAAGGCACATATAATAAATAACGCTCTCCGTATCAATCAGGACGAGTCGAATGTTATCGGCTGTACAAATGACCTCTACCTCAGCCTTGATGCAGACGGCAGAATCGACAGTAATGTAATTGACGACTACGGCAATGTTTATGACAAACACCCGATGACAGGCAAAAAGTTCTCCGAGGTTAAGATTGCAGGCGTTCGAGAGGCTCTTGACATGGTTGTTGAGGCAGCGGAAAAGATTCCGCAGGTGAGATATATCGGTTGGGATATCGCCTTTTCAAAGAACGGTCCCGTTATGGTTGAGGGCAACGAGTACCCGGGCTACGGACTTTTGCAGTTCTATAAACTAAAAGGCAAACGCACAGGCCACCTGAAAGAAATCGCCGATGTCCTCGGTGACGAGATGAATAACATTAAGCTTTGATTATTCAGCAAAAAACTTTATAATAAAAACAAAAACAGCACCGAAGTAATATCGGTGCTGTTGTGCGTTGTGTGTATTGCTTTTTAATAATCTTCACACAGCCATTGTCGAATTTGAAGAAATCTGAATATCTCGCCATATTTTGTTCTCGCATCCTATATAGACAATTTTGAATGTATAAACTCTTGTCATAATATGTACCTCTTTGTGCTAATTTGCTTAAATCCAATTATCTACAAAATCCCGGAGCATCCATTCGGGAGCTGACTCAATAATATCATATAGCGCAGATTGAGCCTCCGATTTTGTCATTTTTGAAATCCTATGATTCAGAATATCGCAGACAATCTCTCTGAAATCTCCGTCAAATTCATCATCTTAATCAAAATAATCATCGTCAAACTCGGGTTCATCATAGCTTTTGAGACTTTTGTAATATCCCTCGGCTTTTTCGGGAAATGCAGAAAAATATATTTCAATTTTGTGCTTGCAGACCTTTTTGCTACCTTCCGCAAACGGACAATTACAAAATGATTTTTTTATATGAATAATATCAATGTGAACATCGTAAGGCTTTTTCGCAGATCCCGATACTTTGCCCTCATATTCATTTTCACTTGTCGGTTTAAAGGAAATCACATTCCCTCTTTTATAATAATCGTATCCACGCTCAATAGACGCATATCTCGCATTCTCAAGTAATCCCATTATGCACCCCTCATTGTTAATTCAAAGTATCTTCGCCCTCGTTATAGAGAGCCTCGTTGATTTCTACAACGCTTTTGTTGTTATTTATGTTTATGATTATAATGCTGTCACGCTTGATTTTTGGATAGAGAGGTGAGAGCCCTGCAATTTTAAGGACGCTGTTGGTTTCATTTACCGACAGACCCATTCCTATTGAAAGGCAAATTAGTTTATCCCTTTTCGGGGCAGTTTTCAAGCCTGAAAAAATCTGATAAGCATAGCCGTCGCTGAGTTCGGCTTTACGAATGACCTCCGCCTTTGTGAGGTTTCTTTCGTTTAAAAGGTCGGTAAGGTATTCCGAGAGATTTTTGCTTATCATTGAATCCCTGTTTGCGTTTTCGTATTCTTCAAATGTGTTGAAATTTTCAAGTTCTTTTAAAAGTTGAGTTGTGGTTTTGCGTATCATAATCAAAAACTCCCTGAATTAAAGTTTTGTAAGTTTCCAAAACTATTTTAACATGATATAATAAGCAAGACAAGTATAGTTAGACCTATAATTTTGCAAAGTGCTTATTATATCAATTTATAAGCACAGCAAGTATTATTATACTAATATATGTGCCTGTAAATATTGTGAGGAAATGTTATGGGAAATAATTGGATTGATACGGTGATTAATGAACAATATCAGTTTGTGCGATTGCTTAAACGAACAGATAAAACGGAAATCTGTGTTTTCAGGCATAAGGAACTCGGCAAACAGATTGTAAAACGCACATTAAAAGGTTCGGGCGAGGTTTACTTTGCACTTAGAACGCTTTTACACCCAAATATTGCAAATGTTTACGATGTTGTCAAAACCGAAACGGGAGTCACCGTTCTTGAAGAATATGTTGACGGTCAGACTGTGGCAGATTATCTGCAAACGGGATTGTATTCTCCGTCAGGTGTGAGAAAAGTTATTTCATCTCTTTGTGACGCACTTGATTTGTTACATTCGCACCAAATTATACACAAGGATATTAAGCCTGAAAATGTGATGATTGACAGCAACGGTAATGTAAAGCTGATTGATTTTGATGCGGCAAGGCTGTACAAGCCCTATCAGTCGAAAGACACACAGGCTATTGGCACAATGGGATATGCCGCCCCCGAACAGTACGGAATAAATCAAACCGATGAACGGACTGACATTTACGCGATAGGTGTTTTGATGAATGTTATGCTCACAGGTCAGCCACCTGAAATTCGCCTTTATAACGGCAGGCTGAAAAGGGTGATTGTAAAATGCACCCAGACAATTCCCGACAACCGCTATCAAAATGTGAAAGAACTGAAAAGAAATCTTTAAAACAGAATAAAACTGTGCTGACAGCACAGGACAAAAATACCGTCTTTGATTATACTTTAATTAGAGTTTAATCAAGGACGGTAATTATTTTGTGGATTTTTAACAAATTGTTTACAACTTGTCAATGTTATCGGCAAGAACTCTTACCGTGTTTAGAAATGTGGTTACTTTGGTTTTGTCGGTGTCTTTAAGCACGCTGTTAATTTCGTTAAGCATATGTTTGTTTTCGACCGAATCAAATACAAGCCAGTCAATGCTTGTGTCAAGTGCCTGAGAAATACGGAAAAGAACATCAACGGAAAGTATTCTTGTTCCACGCTCAATGTGACCGATGTGTGCCGCAGAAAGTTCGCACAATTCGCCGAGCTGTTCCTGCGTAAAACCCTTTTCAATCCGCTTATTTTTTATCCTTTTGCCGAGTGCCGTATAATCAATGTTTTTGTTCATAAGTAAAACCTCAGAATCCTATATATAGTCTATTTTAAACTTTTTGAACAAAAAAATAAATTTACTGTAAGCATTTATTATTGACTTGTAGCATTATTTGTGCTAAACTTATTTTACAACAGATGAAATTTTTATGAACTTTGACAGACATCATCTTTGCCGTCTGTAATAAATAAAATTTTAATTTAGGAGAGATGCTTTGTGGCAGTATGGGGAATGGGATCATTTTTTAATGGTGCTGATAATCAGTTTGATAATTTTATCAAGGAAAATTTTGTTTGTATGCTCTGGGATGAAAATGATGTACCAGAATTTTATGCAATGATGAAAGAAATCCAACTTGGTGATATTATTTATCTCAAGTCATTTAAACGAGGCTCAGATGAGATGCATGTAAATGCAGTAGGAATTGTGACAGAAACATTTAAAAACAAAAATTATCATAGCGGATATGAAACCTGCAATAATCAAATCGGAGTTGAATGGATTAATACAAACTCAAACGAAGTTATTAAGGTGAATAACATATATAAACAAAGGAAAACAACCCTTTGTAAAGAATATGATAAAAGGGTAGTTAAGGAAATTGTTAAGTTAATTCAAAACAAGAAGAAATAAATTGAAGTAATTTTTTCATACAAAAGGAATGATCGTTGTGGATAATAACTCAAAATGTCCGTTATGCGGTGGAAAAATAGTTTTTGATCCTGCTTCACAAAAGAATTTATGTAAAACATGCAATAGCTATTTTATTATTAATGAGTATAATAATTTTGATGATTTTCAAAAAGACAAAACTAAATCTAAATGTCCGAATTGTGGTGCACAGCTTATATTTCATGAGAATACATATTCAGCAGAATGTAAATATTGCAATAGCAAATTCAGTATTTTGACTCTAAATCCCGGAAAGGCAACACCTGAAAAAATAATACCTTTTACTGTGCCATTGGAAGAGTTTAAAAAATCAGTAATAAAATATCTTACAGAGGGTGAATATACTCCGGCAGATATTTTTGACCAGGTTGAATTTATAAGTACAAAGGGAGTATATATCCCTTTGTACTATTTCGATACAAGTTATGCCGTAAAATATGTTGCTGAGATAGGTTATAATCGAACAGAAACTTATTTGGACTACGGATTTGGAAGTGAGCGTAACAAATTGGTAAAAAAACGAGGTTTGTTACCGATTGGAGTCCGTATAGCGATACTTTGGAGGGTTCTTGTTCTACTTATGCTATCGGTACATCAATGTTCGACAAATTCAATGTAATAACAGAAAAAAATAAAAAATACACAAATAAAGTTGATGAAATAATTAGTTTTTGCGAGGAAAGCGTTGATAATTTAAAACCTTATAACGAAAATTACCTTGCAGGTTTTGAAGTGATTCCATACGAATTGTCTCCTGACGAAGCGTATGAACAAACAGCAAAACCGAAAATTAAACAGTTAATTGAGAACCGTGTAACAAGTATTGTACCCGGAGATCAATACAGAAATATGCAGTGGAATGGTAAAGAGAAAAAAGAAAAAATAATTTCATTTTTAAAGCCATTTTGGATAACAAAGTTTTCTTATAAAAACGAAGGTTACATATTTATTATGGATGGAACGGATAAGGATAAAGTAACAGGAACAAAACCGTTTGATAAAGATTCTCGAAAGGCAGTGAGCAAACACTATTTGCCGGTTAAACTTTCTTTGTGCCTCATTCCTCTTGTGATCGGGTTCCTTATTGCCTTTCCGAAAAACTTTGTGATAATTCTCTCTCTGTTTTTTGTCATTTTTTCTTTTTCAATGGCTTATGCAACAAGCAAGAAAAATAAAATTACAAAGCAAGGTTTATCAGAAAAACTTGCTTCTGCAAATAAATATCTTGAAAATCCTGATTTGCTTTTTTCTAAAAAATCTAAGCACAAAGAAGAGGATTTATCTTATGGAAGTGTAGATGATAACTGGAAAGACAAAAACGTTGACTAAAGTTGTTCGACAGTTAAAAATTCAGAAACAGCCGAAACAGTCAGCCTGAATGAACCAAAAGACGAGCAAAAAAAAGCTGAAAAAGCAATGGAAAATTGCAGTCATAGTATTTGGAGCTTTTGTACTTGTGTTTGCAGGAATACTTGCGGTAATTTTGCTTTCTTTAAATAACAGCAGTCATTCCGATACCAAAACCAACACAAAATTGGAAAGTAGTTTGACTGAACCTACAACGGTTGAAAAAAGCATTTTACCGCTAAACAAAAGCGATGTTGAAGCAGAAATTTGCACTCTTTCGGGCAACTACGGATTTGGAGATTCGGTGAAATACTTTGCACTTTCATATTAAGCATAACAAAATTAAATGGAAACAAGAAAATCTAATTTTAGCTAAAAAGTTTAAAAGATAATTAAGGTATTATTGACTTGTAACATTATTTGTGCTAAATTTATTTTACAGCAGATGAAATTTTTATGAACTTTAACAAACAGCATCTTTGCCGTCTGTAATAAATAAAATTTTTAGGAGAAAAAACTATGTCAGTTTATGGAATGGGTTCATTATTCGGTGCAACAGAAGAACAACTGGGCAATTTTGTCAGTGAAGGCTTTGCATGTATCGGTTGGAAGAAAAAGGAAAAGCCTGAGTTGTATGAGATTTTAAACAGTATAAAAATCGGTGATATAATTTATATCAAGGCTCTTCCGTTCAATTCTAAATCTATGAAAATCAAAGCGGTCGGAATTGTGACGGCTGAACCTAAAAACACAAACACACATCACGGTTACGAAGAATGTGAAAATGAAATCGGTGTAAAATGGCTTAATTCAGACATAAACAAGTTGATTGATGTTGATGACGGTAATCTGAACGCAAGAAAAGGAAGTGTTTTCGTTGAAACAAATTCAGAGTATATAAAAAAGATTATCAGCCTTATTTGATGAGTAGTTTATGAATGATTAAGGAGGGGATTTTATGCCGTATTGTGAAAAATGCGGTTCACAGATAAGTGAAAATGCGAGTTTTTGCCATTCATGCGGTGCAAGAGTGATTGGTGAGGTCGAGATTAACGATGCCTGTGTATCTGACGAAAACACATATCAGGAAGATGAAATACCAAGCCGTAAAATCGGAGAGGTTTATAAATACAATGTTGCGGCAATCGGCGGAATATTGACTGCATGCACAACTTTGTATATATCTATTGATGTTATTATTAAGCAAATTAATGCCTCGCAACATAAATATTGGTATCCCAGAGAGGGAACATACACTACTCCGGGTTACAATCCGGGTACGATTACATTTAATGTAATATTATCAATCATTGCGGTGATTATACTTGTTATTTCGATAAAAAAGCTCCGCACTAAATGTAGATATGTCGAATGTACTTATTGCCAAAAAACAACAGTGATTCCATGTGACGCACAGAGTTGCGATTGTGATGTCTGCAGTCAGAAAATATTGATAACCAACGGTAAACCTGAGCGTTTTCATTATAAAGAAAAGGAGTGAAATTTATGAAAAAATCGCTTGTTGCATTAACTGTGATTTTATTGATATCAACAGTATTAAGCGGATGTTCGAAACAACCGAGTTCTGAATCTTCAGCCACACAAACTAATTTTGATTCAACTACGGTTGAAGAGACGACAGTTGAAGAAACTACAGAAGGAAATAATGAATATGAGGATGATGTTGTAGATATATTAAATTCGACAAGTTTTATGGACTCCATTGATCCATCATATGTTCAAAACGGATTATGTTCAGATATAACTTTTGGGCAATTAGTGGCTTCAATGTTTGAAAATCCTCAACTTGATATCACTCCGACAAAAACACGAGACACGGGAACTTTGTTGGGGTATCAGGTAACCGTTTCCGGAAATTATAGAAATACTCCGGGCGGATATTATAACAACAGCGGCAACGCATATATAACTATAAATTTGACCAACGATATTTGTGAGCTTACAGGAGACAGCAATTATAAATCAGCTGCTTCGTACTATGCGTTTGAAGTTACGGGATTCTATTGATTTGTTAAAATTAGAAATGTAAAAATAATATCATTTAATAACGATATACCTGAAAAAGGTAATAAACTGAATAATACGGAGGGTTAAAAATGAGGCGTTGTCCAAAATGCGGATTTCTGCTAAATGAAAAAGACAGATATTGTGAAAACTGCGGTGAAGACTGCTCGGCTGTTGAAGATTCCGAAACAGCCGAAACAGTCAGCCTGAATGAACCAAAAAACGAGCAAAAAGAAAAGCTGAAAAAGCAATGGAAAATTGCAGGCATAGTATTTGGAGCTTTTGTACTTGTGTTTGCAGGAATACTTGCGTTGGTTTTGTTTCCTTTAAATAACAGCAGTCATTCCGATACCAAAACCAAAACCAAATCGGAAAGCAGTTTGACTGAACCGACAACGGTTGATAACAGTATCGACGGCAAAGGATACTATTACTTCGATAATAAATTTAATGAAGAAACAGTAGATAAGTTTATGAGTGCCTTTGACGATGAAGGTTCTATGGGCGATTTGGGCTTAGGTGTAGAATTTGACGATTTTAAGTATGACCGAGATTACCTGTTGCTTGGCAAAAAAGTTACAGCATATAAACAAGTAGATTTTAACGGAAAAACGGGAACATACATATATGCGGATGAAGAAGATAATGTAGTAGGTTATTCATTAATTTTTTATACTTCTTTGCTGAATAATATAACTACAGATGGCGTATATAAAGTGAAACAAACAGCCGGAAGAATAGCTGCTTGGTTATATGCTTTATCCGATTATAAGAGTTATGATTCATGTGAAAGTACGGCGAAACACCTTTTTAGTGAATTTGTCAGTGATGCGGATGAAGGAAATACAAACGGAAATTATTATTATAATGGATATACAATGTTTTATGTTACGCAATCAGGTCAAGCTGCTGTAACATTTTTGTTGACAGATTCTGATTTTGTAGAGAAAAACGGCGGTGATGTTTTTGAATATGCAACGGGTTCTTCAGAGGAAACTGAAGATTCATCAAATGCAGATGATACAAGTAACACAGAAGAATCTGCAACTGCAAAATCCGGTAAAGTAAGCGATTCTGAAATTAAAAAAGCAGAAGAACTGCTGAAAAAAGAACCTTTCGGAACAGATGAACAATCTGATGGTTCTTTGGATATGTTTAATGTAGATAAAGATGAATACTACGGAAGATTGAATGTATATGATGCTATACACTATTATTTAAAAGGTGCATCGCTTGAGGCTCAGAGAAATCCTGACGGATCAATATCAATGAAATATACAGCAACTTCTAATGGCGATGATGATGAATTAACATATTATAGCGAAGGTTTTTATGTTACATATATAGTCAATATAGATGACGGCACCGTTTGTTATGATGATGATACTTTACACAATTGGGAAATTAACAAAGGTTATTATTCGATTGATTTGGTCAATGAACTGTCAAATTCGGATAATTAAGTGAGGTAAAATCAGTTACACAATATTTTAGCAATGAAAAGGATAATTTTCCGTTTGTTGGAAAGTTATCTTTTTCTTGTGTTTCTACATAATATTATTTATAATATATAAGAGGTGAGCTGTTATGAGCAGGGATACAAAATTTTGCAGGAATTGCGGTAAGGAACTTCCGATTGAATCGACATTTTGTCCGTACTGTATGACAAAGCTGATTGATGTTACAACAGGCGGAGAAATTAAGGTAAAAAAGAAAAAGCCGATTATTATTGCCGTTGCAGCGGCAATAGTTTTGCTCGTTGTAATTGCGGTGATTATAATTTTGAACAGCACGATTTTTGGCGGCAAATCGGATAATGTTACCACACATGCAACAACTGTTCCGACAACTGCGGTCACGACAACGGCTGAAAATAAAACCTCGGATTATTCAAAATATGTCGGAATATGGTGCGATAAGGACAGCGATATTTCAACCGCAACTCAAAACGGCGGCAATATTCTTGAGATAATTTCCGTCAAAGACGATGTTGTGAGATTTACTTTTACAAAGACCTCGTCTGCACCGCAAAACCGAATTGCGAGAATAAGCAATGTGACAACAAAGGTAATTGATGGAATAGGAACTTTTTCGTTTGATGATGACGGCTGGCAGAACAGCGGTACGGGTAAAATCAAGTTTTCCGACGGCGAAATCTATATTGAAAACACGGTCACAAATCAGAACAGCGAATCAATGTGGGATATAGGCGGAAAGTTTTATCTTAAAAAATCCGAAAGTTCAATGCTTGATGTTGAGAGCAATAATTTTTTGAACGCTGATTTTGACGATGTAAAAAATGCTTTTGGCGAAGAAATTTCAGATCCGTTTTTAGCGTCGGATAAGTGGTATATTCATTACTACAGTGGTATGAATGTTATGGTCACCGCCGAAACAAATAAAATTTACAGCATTACGGTTGATTACTCATCAGGCAACCTTGCAAATTCAAACATCAGTTTTGGCGAAATAAACGGCAACAGCACCTATGACAATGTTTATGCCGAACTCGGCGAGCCAATGTACAATAACATAACCCACGGCGATGTTACCTATAAGCGGAAAGACGGATATGTAACTTTCACCTTTGACGATAATATGAACCTCACAAACTTTGTGTACTGCATTGAAGATACACATTAAAACATAACAAGTAATAAAAAATCAGCCTGAGCGTCAAGTAACAATGCTCAGGCGGGTGTGTTTATGATAAATTAAAAACTGTATTTTTTATGTGCACTGTACGGACAATGACCCTTTGCTCGCTCGAAATGCATTTGTTATTGACTTTTATGTCATTTCAATTTAAAATTGAATTAGATATATTATTTGAAGGTCAAAATTATGGATATTAAAGATTTTAGCGATTGGGAAGAGTATAGCGGAAATGCAGATGGTAGCGGTAGAAGTGAAAAAATATGGCTTACATACGGAGATAAAATAGGATTATTTAAATTTCCAAAACAAGCTAAAGATGGTTCTATTACATACGAACATATATCAGAGAGATTGGCTTATGATATCGCTTCTGTATTGAATGTTCCGTGTGCCAAAATTGATATTGGTACATATAATGGCAGATATGGTTCTATGAGTTATCGCATAAATAAAGATAATGAAGTTCTTATGGAGGGAATTGCTTTTATAAGCCAGATGTACCCCGAATATGATATTGACAAATTGTACGATGCAAAGAATAAAATATATTATTCTTTTAAAATGATTTATCCGATTGCTAAGCTTTTAAAATGTGAAAAAGAATTGATGCAAATGATGATTTTTGACGCATTGATAGGTAATTCAGACAGGCATCATAGTAATTGGGCGGTACTTGTTTCCCCTGATTACGATATAAAATTTTCCCCTTTGTATGATAATGGATCATCGTTGTGTTGCTATGTGAACGATTTTGATATTGATGAAATTCTTGGAAAAGATACCCGTAGGTTTAACGCTCTTGTGGGAAGTAAATCTAAATCAAGAATAAGAATTGATATGCACATCAAGAAAGAGCCTGAATTTAAAACAGTTTTGGAATATTTGTTAAAAAACAGCGAGTACAGAATTTATTGTATTTCTATTGTAGAGAGAATTATATCCAAAATGACAGAGAATAATATAAATGTAATTTTGGATAATTATCCTGATGAAATACTTTCAAAAGACAGAAAGAGGTTGTTGCTTAAGTTCCTTTTAGAAAAAGTTAAGATTATAAAAACTATATTTGAAGAGGAGGGTTAAATCAGTGTCAGAAAAAAACGGAAAAGATTATTTATACTTAATTTGGAAGCATCCTGAAACCAGAAGACAGTATATTGTCGGAATTCTGTCTAAAAACGGAGTTTTTGAATTTGAATATGGTAAAGATGTGGAAGAAGCCAGAAAAAATGGATTTAACGGAATTGCTGCGTTTGATGAATTTGATAAAAAATATAAAAGTGAAAAATTGTTTCCTGTTTTTGCAAGTAGATTGCCCGATAAAAAGCGTCGAGGAATTTCTGATATTTTAAAAAAATATAATTTAGAAGGAGCAGATCTTGTAGAGCAAGATATACAAAAAGCAAAAAATAAGGGAATTCAATTAATACAAAGAAACTTATCTTATATTCAAGGAGAGTTTATTAGACATAATCCAGATGCGGTAGCAGCAGCCATTATTGATTTAATTTGTGACGATCTAAAATATCAAGATAGACAAAACGATCCACAATATTTAATGTTAAAAGCAAAACTAGATTATGAAAAGAAAATGAAAAAGATACCAAAAAATAAGAAAGCAAAAGAGAAAAGAGAAAAGAATAAAGAAAAAGGAAGACAAAGTAAGTTTATTAGTAAGTATGGAAAAAGAATCGAGACGATCAAAAATACAGATCAAATAAAAAAAGCAAATATGAGAATTATGCAAGAAGCAGATAAATTAGAGGAAAGTGAAAGAGAAGCTTTCTTAAAAAGTATAGAAGAAGGAAAGAAATAAAAAACGGAGGATAAAAATGAAAATGATAAATAGCAAATTATCTTTAGAAGAAGGATTAACAAAAGAATGGGTAATTACCAATGGAATAGGAGGTTTTGCTTCCTCCACCATTTTAGGGGCAAATACAAGAAGATATCATGGTTTGCTTGTAGCACCACTTATGCCACCTGCAAGTAGAATGGTTATTCTATCTAAGCTTGATGAAAATATACAAACAAATGGAAAGAGCTATGACTTATATACAAATATTTGTAAAAATTACATTTCCGATGGATATAAAAAATTAGAGTCATTCGAAAAAGAATATATTCCTGTTTTTTCATATAAAGTTGAAGATATAAATATAAAAAAATTTGTATGTATGCAATATGGAAAAAATACGGTTGTGGTATATTATTATATAAAAAATCAAAATAGTGATACTAAGCTTACTTTAGCACCTGTTGTAAATAATATAGACTTTCATAGTTTAAATAAAAAAGACTATGCAGATGTTAAACAAACTATAAAAGGAAATAAAGTAAAGCTTGTAATTGATAATAATTCTAAAACACCAATTTATATGAACTTATCAGATGGAAAATATATTAAGCATGAAAATGACAGTTTTAAGGGAATGTACTACTTAGAGGATGAAAAACGTGGACAAGATGCTGAAGAAAATCATGAAGTTCCTGGTAGATATGAAGTAGAACTTAAACCTAACGAAGAAAAATATATTACATTTGTATGTTCATTAGAAGAAAACATTGAAGAAATTGATGGAAAAGATGTTATAAATAAAGAAATTGTAAGACTAAGTGAGATAATTTATGATACAGATTTATTATCTGAGAAAAAGAAACAAAGTCAAAATCCAGTATATGTGGATTTAGTTAAAACATTTGTAACAGCGACAGACAATTTTATTGCATACAGACCTTCATTTGGACTTTATACAATTCTTGCTGGATTTCCATGGTTTCTTGATTGGGGACGTGATAGTTTAATTTCATTTGAAGGGCTTTTATTAAAGACAAGAAGATTTAGCATTGCAAAAGAAGTTTTACTTACAACGATTAGAGATGTAAAATTTGGATTAGTACCTAATGGATACTCAGGATATGATAATAGACCACTATATAATAGTGTAGATGCATCACTTCTATTATTCGAACAAGTAAAAAAATTCTTAAATTATACATCAGAATATGAGTGGATAAAAACTAATATTTATCCATCATTAGAAAAAATTATAGAAGCATATACAGGTCATATAGATGTGGATGGAAACAATATTTATATGGATGAAGATGGCTTAATTTCATCAGGTACTTGTGATACACAAAATACATGGATGGATGCTAAAATAGGAAATTTTGCAGTAACTCCTAGAAATGGAAAAGCTGTTGAAATAAATAGTATGTG
>ERZ779894.2744-NODE-2744-length-14915-cov-7.843069_pt1 | contig 14915 bp, 5 predicted proteins | sample MGYA00511587_ERZ779894 | MGnify/ENA primary metagenome ERZ779894 (study PRJEB29588, sample SAMEA2160490) | human gut metagenome | biome: human gut; feature: human-associated habitat; material: faeces | place: Denmark | collected 2008/2010 ... | reverse complement strand
TTTCTACACAAATTTAGCAATTTTTTATTCGTATACAAATAATTCAGGTACTTTTAACACCCTATGCAATGGATATTGTTTTTATAGCTCCGATCGCTGTATTTGTGAACCTGAAAATCGTACATCGAAAACCACATTGATTTTTAGGCGGGTGATAGACAGTGGCATTGCCGTTGCCGGGACGTGAGCCGCCGGATACCTGCCTGTAAAAGCCTTGGATACAGGACAGGCTGCACCGGAATCGGGTGCAGCCTGTCTTTGCGGAGGGCGGTTCGGGTGAAATTCCCCGCCGTAGTCTTTTCCCGCCTATTTCAGGATGACGAACCTGTTTTCATAGGGTTTCAGCGCCAGCGAAGTGACGCTTCGGCCGTCCAGCGGACGCCCTGTCGCATCGGCCGCCGTAAAGGGCAGTTCGCGTCCCGAGGCGTCGAGCAGGGTAAGGGTGCCTGCCTGCCCGTCGGTTTCCCGCAGGTTGATCAGGATGCCCTCTCCGCTGGCCGCGGGGGTGCATGACGTGATCAGCACATGGCTGCATCCGCTGCGCAGGAATGAGTGGTCGCGGGCGTTGCCGTTGGCCGCAGTGGCGGCCGGCATTACGCGGGTGCAGAGCGGGATGCGTGCACTCCAGCCGAACTGCGATGCGGCTGTGTTGGAGGTGTCCCGGGTTGAGCTGATGACGAATCCGCACTTGAATTCCCCTTCCTGCGAAGCGCGGAAATTCGTTGTCCAGTAATTGTTCATCAGCCACGGGAAGACATGCGGCTTTTCATAGGTGCGGGGCTGGCGATAAGGGTCGTCGAGCAGTTTTCCGAGCAGGTAGAGCGGTACCTCGCTGCCGCTTACGAGAATCTGGGCGTCGTCGTTGCGTGCCGCGACGAAATTCTGCACGGTGTTCCACGAGGCGCTCGTGCCGGGGATCTGGTCTTCGCCGGAACGGACTACGCCGCCCGGTACGTCGAACGTGAGTTTCGCATTTTCCAGCAGCCACGGCATGGCGACGTAGATCGCCGAAGGATCGGTCTCGGGGTTGCGGATGAAATCGTAGCCGAGCTCCACGCGTTTCACGTCGTTATACAGGCGTACTTCGACCTGCACGCCGAATTTTTCGTCGCATCCCTCGGCTTTGCCCGTGAAGCGGACGCTCTGGTAAATATCGCCCGACGTTACGCCCGGGCAGTGCACGTCGGAGAGCGAAGAGCGCCGGTAATTGTCGAATACTTTGCGTTCCATTTGGCGGCGGTCGCCGTTGAGCGATTCATAGACGAAAGCCCCCAGCTTCCATTCCGAGTCCGGGTCGACCATCTCCCGTCCCAGCTCCTTGTCGTAGAGCGAGGCGATCGTCCCCGAAGCCGGGTCGAAGACGATCCGGTAGAAATCGTTTTCGAGGCTGTTGTCCCGGAGTTCCGTGCGGCGGGGTTCGGCGGCCTTGCCGTCGCCGAGTACGATTTCGAAGGTCTTGTAGCCCATGGCGGGGATTCCTTCCGCCCAGATGGCGTAATAGCGTCCTTCGCGGCGCGAGCGGATGGGCTGTACGCGCAGGGCTTTCCCGGCAGCATCGACGATCCGGAACTCGCGGTCGGCCGGGATCAGTTCGAAGTCTATGTAGACTGTCGTCAGTTCCGAGCGTTCCCAGCCGAGCGGGTTGAAGAACGTGAGCGTCGGGTGCGTCGAGCGGTAGAGGGCGCCTTGCAGGCGGCCTGTAGCATCTTCATAGAGCAGTTGGGTGCTTTTGAGTGCCTCCCATACGTAGGAGCCCTTTTCGGCCCACTGTACCTGAGAATTCTCGCATCCGGGGTTCCAGATGCTTTCCGCGGCCCCGAAGGTATGCTCGTCGTAGAAGAGCAGGTTTTCGTGGATGCGGCGCAGTTCTTCGTGTGTCCCGCCGCTCTGGCCTGTCCCCTCCATTTGGGCCATCGAGAGCATCGCTTCGATGGCGACCAGGTCGGATTGCGTTTTGCGTGAGGCCGCCGTCTCGCGTGCCGCCGACCCGAACCCGTCCGTCCACCAGTCGGGGTAGGCGGCCCGGTATACGGGCAGTTTGTCGCCGTACTGGGAGTCGATGCGTCCGAGGAACTCGTGTGCCGTGGCGCTGCGTAGCTTCGGCCATGCGTAGCGTTCGTTCCATGCGCGGATCAGGTCGCACTCGCGCATCGACGGGGGCGAGTTGTCGGTCAGGTATCCCGAGTACTGTACGGCGATGACCGGGAACGGGTAACCCGTGCGTTTGAGGTTGCGGATGTACCCGAATACGCCGTCTTCCAGGCGGGCCATATCGCCCGTGTGGATGCCCCACGAGTTCCCGGTATGATAGTGGTCGCTGCGGAACATCAGCAGCCCCTTGCCCGACGGGGACTCCCAGCGGTAGAGTGTCGGGCGGTCGAACGGGATGAGGGCGCGGTGGTTGTTCGATCCGATCGAAAAATATTTCACGCCCAGGTCGGGCAGATAGTCCGCCAGGCACCATGCGATGCCGTTCACGTCGTTCTGCATGGCCGTTTCGACCGGCAGCCCCAATTCGCGGAATCGGGCCACGGGCTCGAGGAACGTCTTGTAATTGTTCTCGCCCGACAGCTCGGACATGTTGAAGAACATGGCCGTCACCTCGATCTGCCCTGCCTTGACGTACCTGATGAATTTGTCCACCTGTGCCTTGGGACGTATGCGCAACCACTCGCGTACGGGCCACGAGGCTTCGCATGTCCAGCGGAACTTCGCGTCGTCCGGGTAGTCGGCCGTCAGGTCGCAGTATTCCACGGCATAGTCGATGTAGCGCAGGTGCTCGGTGAGTATTTCGGTCTGCGGTTTGGTATAGCCGATGTCCGTGTGCGTGTGCTGCACCAGGTAGACGGTGTATTTGTCCGCCGGGGCGATTTCCACCGCCGCCGACAGGGCTTTCCCGCGGTTGGGATGCACTTCGAAATCCACCGTGCGGCCTTCGTACCCTTCGGGAATGTTGACCTCGACGGTGTTTATCCCGCGAGACAGTGTGACCGTCCCGCCCGGTTTGCCGTCGTAGTTCCATCCGGCACGCTGGGGCTTGCCCCAGTTGACGAGGGTCAGCGTCACCGGGTGCAGCAGCTCCCCTTCGGTGCGGCCGTAAATCAGCCCCGGCTGCGAGTGGCTTCCGATGAGCGCGATGCCGTCGCCGGGGCGTGTGCATTTCACGCTGCGGTCGGCTTCGAGGACGATGGCGTCCCAGACGAGCCAGCTGCCGCCGGCGTTGCGGATCGTGAGGAGGTTTTCCCCGGCGCCGAATGTCCCGGCCGGCAATAGGGCCTCGATCGCAAGGCCGCGTGCCGAGGTGCGTTTGGTATCCGGGTAGTTGATGTCGTCCCCGGCAGGCGCCTGCACCGAGGTGCGGAACCCGCCTGCGGAGATTTCGATCGTCGGGGGTGACGAGGCCTGCGATTCGACCAGGTAGAGTGTCAGCCGCATCTCCGCCCGGGAGGCTTGCGCATCGGCTCCGAAGCGGATCAGCAGCGATCCGTTGCCGTTGCCGGCCCAGCCGTCCTGGGGCCCGGGCAGGATGTAGGGGATTTCTCCCGGTGTGCTGCGCCCTACGTCGTACGCGGCCGCCGCGCCGGGGAACCGGCCCAGAAGGTCGGAATACGCGCCGTCGTACAGCGCAAACTCGGCGGCCGAGCCGTCCTTGCGGCCGATTTCCCATACGGGCCGGTAGGGGGTTGCCGACAGGCTGCCCCATAGCAGGGCCGCCAGTACGGCGAGGATGGAATGTTTGTGTCTTTTCATATCGGAATTTTTGGGTTATTCAGGGTCAGTCCACTTTATGTCGGTCATTTTTGCCACATGCCTTCCGGTCTTGTCGGTGATCTCCGAGCCGACGTTGAGCGTCAGCGGCCAGTAGGCTTTCAGCCCTTCCTCAGTCCCGGAGAAGTCGCATGCCACATCGGCTGCGGCCTCGGCCTCGGTGCGGACGTCCGCCCAGATCGAAACGTGCTGGATGTTGCCGCGCATGTAGCGGTTCGAGTAGGAGGGGGCGGTGCCCAGCTGCAGGTTGCAGGTCGGCTCCACGATGGCCTTGCCGCACGCGAAGCTCTTTACCAGCCGTCCGTCCAGATAGAAGTGCATCTTGTCGTTGGCCTTGTACGTGGCTGTGATGTGGTACCACTTGTTCAGTTCGATCGTGCAGCAGGTGCCGCCTTTCCAGCCTCCGTCGTTGACGTAGAACTGCAGGTTCGCGCCGTTGTTGCGGATCATGATGGCACCCTTGCCCTGCTCGCACGAGATGACGTTCTGGTCGCCCGCCGCGAATTCGTCGAAACGTATTTTCATCTCCCACGTCAGCTCTTCCGTGAGGTCCCAGTCGCCTGCGGGCCCGAGGTTCATCTTCGACCCGGCGTTGAAATAGGGGATTCCGGCCTTGACGATGTTCTCCCGGAAGGTTTTTATCGCTTCTTCGAGCTGTTTGCAGGCGTTCCGGTAGCCTTCGTCCCGCGAGGTGTTGTTCATGATGTAATAGGCTTGGTCGATGCGGGCCTGCAATGCCTTCTTCGATCCGGGGGCCGTGTCGCCCTCTTCGATCCCTTCCGTCGACTCTTCGACGAGCAATTCCGCCTGGCGGATCAGCGCCATGAGTGACTGGTGCGCTTCGGAATAGTCATCGTCGCTGCATGCGCACAATACCAGTGCCGCGCAGAGGAAGGTCGCGAATTTTTTCAGTATGGTTTTCATGGTCGTTTTACTGCGTTAGGTGTTTAATATCCTTCGTTTTGTCCCAGGGGTGTCCAGTCGGGCATACCGTCGAACTGCGTCTGCGGGATGGGGCGTACGACGTGGTACTCCTTGATGTTGTCCTTTGCGTCGGGGTTGTAGATCCTCACCTGGTCGATGAGCCTGCCGAAGCGTTTCAGGTCGAGCCGTCGCTGCCACTCGCCGAAGAGCTCGCGGGCGCGTTCCTCGAGAATGAAATCGAGCGTCATGTCCTCCTCGGTGACCTTCATGGCCTCTTCGTATTCGGGCTTTTCGTGGTTGACGGCGCGTTTGCGCAGTTCGGTAATATCCTCGGCGGCGCCCTTCAGATCCTGGTTCGTCGTGCTCCGGATACGCGCCTCGGCACGGATCAGGTAGAGTTCGCCCAGCCGGATCACGGGGTAGCTGCGATCCGACAGCTCCGACATGTTGCCCGGCCGGGTGTGGTCGTAGAACTTGGTCATGCCGATGAACGTCCAGCGATCCTGCGGGATGCCGTCGGCGTCGAACATGTCGTTGCGGTCGAAGACCGTGAAGGTCTTCTCCATGCGTTTGTGCTCGGCCAGCGGCAGCACGTCGGGGCAGAGGTAGAGCGCCGTGTCGATGTATTCGCGCCACTGGTTGAGCGGGAAGGCCGAGCGGTCGTCGGCCGGGTCGTTGTAGTACCATACCCATTGGTGCAGGTCGCTCCAGCGTTTGTCGGCGTCGCGGTCGAACAGATCCATGAAGTAGGTCGAGGGGATCGCCTGGCAGCCGCCGTAGCCCGTCCATTTGAGCATGGTCTGCACGCCCGGGAAACGGTCGATATACATGGCATACCACGACCAGTAGCCGTTGGCCTGGCGGAAGGCGTCGTCCTCGGTGAATTCCGTCGTCCAGATGAATTCGTTGTTGGTCTTGTCGTCGGCCCACAGGTCTTTGAGCGAGGGGCAGAGCTCCAGCCCGTAGTGGCCGATCACCTGCGATGCCATGTCGGCGGCCTCGTCCCACTGTTCGTTGTAGAGGTACATGCGTGCGAGCAGCGCCTTGGCTGCGGGCATGTCGATGCGCCCCGATTCCGTGGTGCGCGTGTCGGGGAATAGCCCGATGGCTGCCTCGAGTGCGCCGATGATCTCTTCGTAAAACTTCGCGCGGGGCGAACGGCGGGCTTCGGTGCCCTCGGTCTCGTCGGTTGTCATCGGCAGGTAGCTGTCGCCCCACGTCTCGGTGACGATCCACAGGAACAGGGCCCGCATGACATACATCTCCGCTTTGAACTGGCTCTTTTCGTCCTCGTCGGCAAAGGGCGTCTGGTCGATCGTTTCGAAGAACAGGTTGATGTTGAACAGCGCCTTGTAGCAGTGGTTCCACAGCCATGCCACATTGCCGTTGGTGGCGTCGAGCCCGTAGTAGTCGCACAGGCCCACATCGCCCTGGTTCTTGCCGCGCAGGTAGATGTCCGTCCCCAGTTCGGTCATCAGCGGCCACTGTCCGTCGCCGCCGTAGAGGTTGTTGATCTTGGTGTAGCTCTGGTATACCAGCGCCTTGATGCCGTTTTCCTCCTTGAATATCTCGGTCGTCGACCCGTAGGTTTCTTCTTCGAGGAAGCTCTGGCATCCGGTCAGCCCTATCGTAAGTGCCGCCGCAAACAGGATGAATATCTTTTTCATGGTCTGGTTTTCGGATTTTAAGTTAGAACTGGACATTCGCGCCGAAGATATAGAACGACTCCCACCACGAGATGCCGCCCGTGTTCTGGAACTGGCTGTAACGCCACGGGGTGTTCATGGTCACATAGAAGCGCGTCTTCTTCACCACGCGCCCCATCCATGCCCGGGGCAGGGTGTAGCCGAGCGTGATGTTGCGGATGTTTACGTAGCTGTTCTTGTAGTAGCCCGTGGCGTCGAGGTATTTGATCGACTGTCCTTCGACCGGGCGTGGATGTCGGTCGGAGGGTTTTTCGGGTGTCCAGTAGTCGATCTTGTAGGTGTTCCAGCGCCCGAGCTGGTTCGCCCATTCGCTCGTGCTGCGGCCGTCGTGGGCCAGCGAGCCGAACTCGCCGTATATGTCGACCGAAAAGTCGATGTTCTTCCACTCCGCATTGATCTGCAGGCCGCCGACCCAGTCGGGGCGTGTCGTGCCGAGGATCGTGCGGTCGTTGCCGTCGATCTTGCCGTTGCCGTCCAGGTCGGCGACCTTGACCTCGCCGGGTTTCTGTCCGTAGATCGCGGCCAGGTCGGCTTCGTTTTCCTGCCAGATGCCTACCTGTTTGTAATTATAGTGTACGCCGTTGACCGGATAGCCTACGAACAGGCCGTTGTTGATGTCTTCCTTCATCTTGGGATCCTGCAGGCGTATGAGCTCCTCCTTGTTGCGGTAATACGAGAGGTTCACCCCCAGATGGAAGTCCTTCGTTTCCACGGGGACGGTCGAGAGGCTTACCTCCCAGCCGCGGTTGCGGGTGTCGCCGATGTTCGTCCACGCCCGGTTGAAGCCCGAAGTATAGGGCAGCACCTTGAGGTAGAGCAGGTCGTAGCTCTTCGAATCGTAATAGTCGATCGTACCGTGGATACGTCCCTTGAGGAACCCGAAGTCGAGGCCGATGTCGAGCATCTTGTTGCGCTCCCACTCCAGGTCGGGCGTCGGGCGGGTTTCGGGCTCCAGCCCCGGGCGGTGCAGCTCACCGCCGTTGAAATTGGCGTATTTGCCGTGCAGCGTACCTGCCGTGGCATAGGCCGCGATCGAGTAGTTGCCCGTCATGCCGTACGAGGCGCGCAGCTTGAGGTTCGAAATCCACTCCACGTCCTTGAGGAAGGGCTCTTCCGAAATGCGCCACGCGATGGCCCCCGAAGGGAAGAAAGCCCATTTATGCCCCGGCGAGAGCTGCGACGCACCGTCCTCGCGGAACGACGCGGTGACGATGTACCGGTCGTCGTAGGAGTATTGCACGCGCCCGACGACCGAGACCATCTGGCTGCGGACGAAGCCCGAGGACAGGCTTTTCGAGTCGGTCAGGCGCCCCATGTTGTACCACAGGTAGGCGGGCGATTCCTGGTCTTTGCCCGACATGGATGCGTTGACCGTCTGGCGGTTTTGCATTTCATAGACGGCCGTCAGGTCGATATTGTGCCTGCCGAACTGGCGTTTGTAGCTGAGCACGTTGTTCCAGACCCAGTCGGCCTTGCGGTTGTTGTGCATGAAGGCCACGTTGCGCTCGTCGGTATACGATACCGAGCGGTTGTCGTAGTAATAGCCGCGCGACGAGAAGGCGGGGCTGTATGCGAAGTTGGTATTGAACGTGAGCCCCTTCGCCAGGTCGATCTGGGCGAAGAAGCGCAGGAAGAGTTTCCACTCCTCGGTCTTGTCCTTATATACGTCGTCGCTCTCGTTCATGTAGGGGTTCTTCACGAACGGGTCGCCGAAGGGGTAGACGTTGTAGCTGCCGTCCTCGTTGCGGGTCTGTGTGAGCGGGGACATGTGCAGGAACTGGTTGAACATGTCCGGCTTGTCGTTCTTGACGATGTAGTATGCGCGGCTCGAAAGTCCTACCTTGAGGAACGGCAACACCTTGTGCGAGAGATCTGCGGTCAGGTAAAAGTGGTCGTGCCCCGCGTTTTTGTAGCGGCTGTCTTCGTTCTTGTAGTTGAATGCGATTTTGTAGGCGCTTTTGTCCGTTGCCGCCGAAATGGTCAGCGAGTGGCTTGTCCACAGGCGTTTCTTGTTGAAATACTTTCCCATCCAGTCATTGTCGACCTTGCCCATGTTGGCCAGTTCGATCCCGAAAAACGCCTTTGCGTCGTCGGCTTCGCTGTGCCAGGTGCCTGCCGCGCGGCTCGCCTCGCGCTGGAATGCGATGTATTCGTCGGCGTCCATTACGTCGAGCGAACCCCGGTTGTTGACGCCTGCACCCACGAACCCGTCGTAGGTTACCGTCGTCTTGCCCTGTCTGGCCTGTTTGGTCGTAATCAGGATAACGCCGTTGGCACCGCGGGCGCCGTAGATGGCCGTCGAGGACGCGTCTTTCAGCACGTCGATCGACTCGATGTCCCCGGGGTTGATCGAGGACAGCGTTTCGTCGTAGGGAATGCCGTCGAGGACGATCAGCGGGTCGTTGCTGGCATTGCGCGAGCGGGTGCCGCGTATGCGGATCGAACCCCCGTCCATTCGGATCCCGGCGATGCCGGTCAACGCCGTGGTGATGTTGTAGGCCGGAATACGCTCGATACGGTCTGCCGAGATCGAGCTGACGGAACCTGTGATGTCCTTGCGTTTCATCGTGGTATAGCCCGTCACGACGACATCCTCCAGTCCGATCATGTCCTCCGACAGGACTACGTCCACCGAAGTGCGCCCGGCTCCCACCTTGACGGTCTGCGGCAGCATGCCGAGGAACGATATTTCCAGCAAGTCTCCGTCTTCCACCCCCTCGAGTGCGTAGTGTCCCGCGTTGTCGGTCAGCGTGCCGCGTGACGATCCTTTTATTACGACAGAAGCGCCCGCAACGGCTGCCCCGTGCGTGTCCTCGACGATGCCCGATACCGTACGCCGGATTTCCCCCCCCCTGTATTTTGGGGGTTGACAGTTGCTGTTGCGGAACTTTCCGCGGCCGCATTTGCCGCCGCCGGCAACATCAGGGCCGACAGCACCAGGACAAAACCGCCTCTCATAATGCCCGATAGCCTGTGCCGGGGTCGCCGGCCGGCATGGATGATTGGATAGAAATGTTGCATGGTTCAGTAGTTTAGGTTAGTGTGGTTTGGGTTGGTTGATTAATAGTTGAACATTTTTAATAATGTATGAACATTAACGCCTACTGCAAATTTATACATAGATTTTTAAAATACAACTTTTTTCAGCTCTTTTTTTATGATAATTTGTGAACATCCGCTGTATTTCCCTTATTCGGAGGATTTCCGGTATCTCTGTGGATAGTACCTGTTTGCCTGCATGATTTTTGCCGGAGCCGAGTCTGCACGGTTCCGAAGCGATCTCCGATTCCCTGTGCCGGGGACTGCCGCCGTGCCGGTGTGTGCATCTGCGGCCGTTGCGGGCTGTTTGTATGTACATGAAATCTTCTCGATGCGCGATGCTGCCGCCTGCCCGACGGATTGCTGCCCGCCCGCTTTCTGCCGTGTGCTGCCTGCCCGGCAGGTTACCGCCGCCTGCTTTCTGCCGCCTGTCCGGCAGGTTGACGCCACTTGCCGGTTTGCGTGGCGTGCGGCGTTGTCTGGCATTTCTGGCATTGCGGTACCCGCATTGTTCCCGGCTCCTTCCGTTGTTCCCGGCTCCTTCCGTTGCTCCCGGCTTTTTCGCGTTGTTCCCGGCTCCTTCCCGGGCGGGGACGCCCCGAAAAAGTAACGGCGCAGCCGTTGTCCGGATGCGCCGCCGAGGAATATGCCTGCCGCTATTCGGGGAGTTTCCCGGTTCCCCAGCGGGTGTTGGGCTCGGGCCCCAGCCATAGCTCGAGCAGGCCGCCGCGTGCGAATTCTTCGTGCGGGAACCAGAAGTTGTTGAGCACCCGGCCGTTGAGGCGTGCGCGTTGGATATAACAGTTCTTGGCCGAATTGCCGTAGGTGCGGATGACGAACCGGTCGGAACGGTCGGCCGGGTAATAACGCTTGTCGAGCTGGATCGACACCTCGTCGAAGACCGGCGAGGTGATCTCGTATACGGGGCGGGCAGCGGCCGTGCCCCGCGTACTGAACAACCCGATCGACATCAGTGCGCTCACGCCGCCCATTTGCCCTTGGTCTTCGTCGTGCCCGCCATACCCCCGGTCGGGCGTGATGGCCCCGTAAGCCTGTTCGTTCACCCGGCGAACCCAGTATTGCGTGAGCCAGGGTTTCCCGCCCCAGCTGAATACGTGTGCGTTGGAACATCCGGGCTGGTTGGCGTAGCTGACGTAACCTTGTCCGTAGCCGAACACGAAATCCTGCGGTGCGGCCTGCTCGAATGCATAATTGAGCTTTTCGCAGAATTTGTCATAACCGCCCATGAGCGTTGCGAGGGCCGGTAGTTCGTGCGAAACGCCCCAGGTGGCCTGCCAGGCATTGGCCTCGATCCAGCCGGTGCCCCTGAGCGGATCGTCGTGCAGCCATCGGCCCTGCTCGTCCTTGGGGAAGAGCAACTGCTGGTCGGGGCGGTATAGCTTGCGCCATCCGTGGGATCTGTTGCCGAAGTAGGCGGCTTCATCCTCCAGCCCCAGACGCCCGGCCATTTGTGCGAGCGCCCAATCCTGGAAGTTCGACTCGATCGTCATCCCGGCGTTTTTCGGCTGGTAGCCGTGTTCGAGGTAAAATTCCCCGATTCCCTGCATGCCGCCCGGCATATGGTTGCGTTGCATCGTCCGGAAAGCGTGCATCGGGTCGCATTTGCGCATCAGCCCTTTGTTATAGGCCGAGACGATGAGCGGCGTGGCCGGGCATCCGGACATGATGTAGGTATACCCTCCGGCGCAGGGCCCCCGGGGAATCAGCCCGCCGTTGTCGGCATATCGGATGAGCGAGGCCGACATTTCGTCGGGCATTTCGGGCCATCCCAGCCCCCACAGGACGTTGAGGTTCCACTGCGTGAGCCAGAAGGCGTCGGAATTATACATGTGATGCACGACGCGGCCATCCGCATCGCGCGGGAGCGTGCGGGTCTTGACCCGGATGTTGCGCGTGAAGGAGCCGGCGCGCTGGCCGTCCGTCAGGTCGGGGTATTCGCCGTTCACGTCGTCGATCTTGTGGCGGCCCAGCAGGACATGCCACAGGTCGGTGTAGAATTTCGTCCGTTGCTGCTGCGTGCCGCCTTTTACCTCGATGCGTCCCAGCCATTCGTTCCATTCGTCCTGTGCCGCGCGGCGCACGGCGTCGAAGTCCCAGGTCGTGGCGTCATGCATGAGGTTCTCCCGTGCATTTTCCGTACTGACGTACGATACGGCCGTGCGGACATGGATGCGGTCGCCCGTACGGACGCCGTAATGTGCCGCGACGCCCGATGTGGGGGAGTCCAGGTAACTCAGCGCTTCGCGCGGGTGGCGCCTGGTGATTTCGGAGGAGCCTTCGAGCGAGTCGATCCCGGAATAACGTCGTGTGCCGACCCATCCGTCGAGCCGGTCGAACGGCCGGTCGAAACGGACGACGAAGTAAACCCTGACGTTCTCGGGGCCGCCCCAGTGGCGGCCGTAGGTGTCGAAGCTGCCCTCGATTTCGTGCTCCCCGACCCGCCGCACGCGGGCGTTGCACATGGTCGTCGACGCCAGGTAACCGCCCAGGTTCAGGAGTATGCCGGCTTCGGCGTCGCGGGTGAAGGTCAGGCGGTAGAACCCCGTGCGGTCAGTGGCCGTCTGCTCGACCCAGATGCCGTAATCCTCCAGGAAGAGACGGTGGTAACCCGGCTGGGCGATTTCGCCCTCGTGCCGGAAGTGCGATTTCCAGTGCCCTTCGCCGAGGGTGGGATCGACGTTGCCGGTCGTCGGCATGAGCGTAAGCCCGGCCAGCACCCAGTTGTGTATCTGCGGGAAGCCGAGCACCTCGGTCGAATTGTAGTTGTAGCCCCCGCCGTACTGGTTGCGGTTGCGGGTCAGCGGTGCGGCGCCGATCATGCCGAACGGCTGGTTGCCCGTGATGAAGAAGAAATAGCGCCCCTTGGTCGTTTCGATGAACGGGTTGACCTGCGAGACGAAGTCGCCTCCGGCCCCGGCGGGCGGGAATGCCTCGATCTCGGAGAGCCCGACATGGGAACCCACGGCGTCGTTGACCTCGAATTTCACCCATCTGACCCGTTTGGGCGCGAATTCCACGACCTTGGGCTCCCCGTTGTCCGGGATCCCGACTACTCCGATACGTGTACCGTCGCTGAAAAAGAGGTCGCCGCCTGCCGTATGCGCATCGCCCGTCGGCCGGTCGTAGAGGACGATGCGCGAGAGAGTGACCTCCTCGTCCCAGTCGAGCCGGATCCAAGGGTAGGGTAATTGCTGCCAGTAGGGCATCTGCGCTGCCGATACCCATTCGCCCGCATTGTCGAGGCGGATGTAGCCGTCGTTGACTTTCGAGGCATCGCCGTCGGCATTGAGCGACGACGATGCCGTGGCGCGGGCTTTCGGGGCGATATTGTAGGTGCCGCCGAGTGCCGGGAACGAGATTCCCGCCACGCAAAACAGGGTTAACAGCTCTTTTTTCATCGCGATGTGCTTACGTTAAGGTTCGTATTGCATGAATATACGAATAATATCGTCTCGCCGGTTCCTGTTCCGGCCCACAGCCCGGGAATATACCCGTTATTTCATAAAGGCCTTCACGACCATGATCTCGCGCCCCGAGGTGTTGACGATGCGGTAGGAGCCTGCCGCCGCCGAAATTACCAGCGTTTCGGCATAGCTCAGGCGGAAGCGGCTGCCGCCCGCGGTTTCGACCTCGGCGCTTTCGCCCTCGACCAGGTTCAGGACATGGCATTTTCCCTGCGTTGCGACCTCCACCGAGGTGTTGAGCTTGTAACGGTGCACGTCGTAGGAGTGGTTGCGGTGCGTGGGCAGGTGCCACAGTTCCCAGTCCGCCCCCTTGTCGAGCAGCGCGGGGTGCGACACCAGTTCCCGTTTTACGGCCTCGCCCTTGCGGTCGAAGCAGAGGTTCTCCATTGCGCGGCGGATGTTCAGCGGGCGCGGTTTCCCGTCGAGGTCGAGCGCCAGCCAGTCGTACATCTTGAATGTGAAGATGTAAGGCGTGGTGCTGATCTCCAGCACGAGGTTGTTGCGTCCCGAGCTGTGGAGCGTGCCCGGCGGTATGAGGAACAGGTCGTGCCGCGCCGACTGTTCGGCGTTGATGTAGCGCGGCACGTCGAGTTCCGTGCCTTTTTCGAAGCTTTCGGTCAGCGCCCGTTCGAACTTCGCAGGGTCGATATCCTCTTTGAACCCGAGGTATACGACCGATCCGGGGGCCGTGTCGAGGATATAATAGGTCTCCTCCTGAGTCAGTACCTCGCCGAAATTCTTGCGGATATATTCCCGCTGCGGGTGGCACTGGATCGAAAGGTTGCCGCCGTCGAAGTTGTCGAGGTAGTCCATGCGGATCGGGAATTCGTCGCCGTATGCGTCGTAGCACGCGCTGCCGACGACCTGCTCGCCGCCCTGGAACATCACCATGTCGAACGACACTTCGAGCATCTTGCCGTCGCTGCCGAAGATCAGCCCGTTTTCCGGTACGATCAGCTCGAACGACCATGCGTAATTGGGCACGTCGTGGGGCAGTGCGCCGATGTGTTCGCGGATCCATTGGCCTCCCCACGCCCCGGGTTCGAACCACGGCCGGACGCGGAATCCGTTTGCGGCGAGGTGCTCCAGGCCGCGGCGCAGGTCGGTGCCCTCGGCCCAGGTGATCTCCCCTTCGCGCTGCCCGTCGACGATTATGCCGATGCGGGGCAGCAGCTCCTTCTTGTGGCGGTTCAGTACGACCCAGTCGACGAAATAGAACCGCTTGTACATCTTTTTCGGGGGTTCGGGCTGCGTGGCCCCCAGGTTGGCGATGCTGCCCGCACGCGAGCGGAACTGGATCTCGTTTTTCGGGATGTCGATATAGACCAACTCGCCCTGCCAGCCGGCCAGCGCGGCGCCGGTGCCGACGAGTATGTTCATCTCCGCCTCGGGGTCGGGTGCGATCGCCCGCAGTTTTTCCCCGTCGAAGAACTCCTCCAGCCGCAGCGGGGTGCGGAAGCCGAAGATCGGGTCGTCGCCGCCCAGATAGGGGGCGACCAGGCGTTCGATCTCCTCCTGCGGCCGCAGGGCCGCGTCGACGCTCCACCACACGGGGCGGATGCCCAGCTGCGTGAGCGCACGGTTCAGCTCCTGCCGGAAGAGGTCGAAGCGTACGCCGACATAGCCGTCGACGACAACCTGCTTCTGCCCGGCCAGCCGCCGTGCCAGCGACGTGTAGTCGCAGAAAATCTTATCCGGCCCGAGGTCATGTGTCGGGTAGATGTCGTATTGGTTTTTTCCGGTTTCCGGTTTGCATACCGGAAGTGGGTTCTGTGTTGTTTTCCTTAAAAGAGACATGACTATTGTTTGGTTATATGAATAACGATGCTGCGCCGATCAGGGCGGCATGGTCGGGCCGGGCCGGGAGCCCTATCCTGATCCGGTGGCCGTCGGCTTCGAGCCGGCGTTTCATGGCGGGCCCGAACAGCGGGTAGGCCCGCGAGATATTCCCGCCGAGCACCAGCATTTCAAGGATATCGGCCATGATCCGGCC
>ERZ779894.2736-NODE-2736-length-14955-cov-4.406040_pt1 | contig 14955 bp, 8 predicted proteins | sample MGYA00511587_ERZ779894 | MGnify/ENA primary metagenome ERZ779894 (study PRJEB29588, sample SAMEA2160490) | human gut metagenome | biome: human gut; feature: human-associated habitat; material: faeces | place: Denmark | collected 2008/2010 ... | reverse complement strand
CGTAACGGGATTCCAATAATACAGGGCACCATTGGTAGGGTCCCAGCCATTAAGAGCATCTCTGGCGGCGTTCAGAGCCGTTTCATTGGGTGTCAGATAAAACTGCTTATCCTCCACTGCATCGAAAGCACCGGGCTGGTAGATGACCTCTGCAATGGTATTGGGAAAGTCGGGACTTGCCACCCGATTCAGCACCACCGCGCCCACTGCCACCTGACCTTCATAAGGCTCCCCACGGGCTTCCCCATGGATGATAGATGCCAAAAGATACAAATCCTCATCATAATCGCTGGTGCCTGTTTCCCCTACGCCGCTGGTGCCGGTGCCAATGGAAATGCCCAGACGGGACAAGGTATCACTGCCGGCAATGCCATCCACTTTCAAGCCATTATCCACCTGAAACTGGCGAATGGCTTCGTATGTTTTGGTGCCGAAAATGCCATCAGGTGTATCGGGATAATACCCCAGCTCACGCAGTTTCTCTTGGGTCTGGCGCACCAAGTCCCCACGGGTACCCCAGGAAACCAATTGGGTCACAACCACTGCCTCCGGCTGACTTGCCTTCTCCACCATGCCCCACGCCAACACTGTCAGTGCCAGCAAACATACCAAAACACATTTTCTCCTGCCTTTTTGCCCCATTGCCTGCGCTCCTTCCCTTTTTTAGTCCCCCTGCCACATTTCCACGATTTTCAGCTTGATTTTCGGTGCCTGTTCTTCCTGCTCCGCCGCGGAAACCACTGCATATTCCTCTGGTGACAGATTGTTTTGCAGCCGTTCCCGACCTTCTTCTGTGGGTTCTCCCCATGCGGCATCCACATAGCACATCTGGGGGTACAGCACGCACCACCAGTTATGCCCTTTCGCTTCGCCAATCTCAATGCGCACCGCATCATAAACCCCAGCGGGAAACACCAGGTTGCCATAAGTCTTTTCGGGGAAATCCTCCCGCACCAGGGACACAGAAACGGGATAATCATACCCCTGTCTGGCGATTTCCGCTGCCGCTGTCTGGCGGATTTCTTCTTTGTATGCTGCCAAAAGTGCCATGCTTTCCCCTTTGGAGGTACAGCCTTCCAGCTTTTCTCCAAACGCAGCAAGCACCGCGTCCCGTACATCCAGCTTCAAATTCTGGTCTGCGGTGGTATCGCTGTTTGCCAGCACATGAAACCGCACCACACCATCGGCAATGCCCCGCTGGATATTTGCCGCATAGACCCCAGACCAGAGGACACAGACCAAAAGGCCCCCAGCAAGGGCTGTCACCCCATATTTCCACTCTTTTTTCCAAAAGGCTTGCACGCGCAAAGCCCACAAAACCAATGTTTTCATGCTCTCCCATCCTTTTTCTCTTTTGATGGAGAGAGTATGACCCTGTTTTTGGAATTTTATACCTTCTCTTTACCGGGTACGTCCTGTATCCTGCAATTTCACTTCACAGTTCACCAAAACCTGTAAATCCTGCCAGTTTTCGCCTGACTTTGCCACCTCCGGTGCCTGCCGCTGACATTCCGCCCAAAGACCAAACACATCTCCGGCGGTGGTTTCTTTCGCTCTTTTTATTGTATTTTCCAAATCTGTTTTTATGATGTCCCCGAAAAAATTTTCCAGTTCTCGTCTGGTATTTCCATCCAGCAGAGATTGTCCGCCGCTGCCTGTGAGAGCGCCGGAAACTTTCACATTTACCTGACAGGAAAGCCCTTCGGCTGTTTGGGCAAAATCAAAGGAAACTTTGTCCTTGCGGATTTCCAAAGGCAATACTGTCCCATTCCAATTGCCTTCGATGACAGCGCCGCTGCCTTCCCCCAGCAACAGCAAATGGGCCTGTTCCTCTGCCGCAGGCAATGAAAAAGCATAGGCGCCATCTGCCAAAGCAATGCCACCGCCAAGAGAAAGACCTTCTTCCGTCTTTTCAATGCGTGGCAGAACCGTGCTGCCGCCCTGCTCGCCCAACTCCGTCAGGAGCATATCCAAATCCATACCACGGGTCACAGCCACCTCCTGGGCGGTATTCTTATAAAAATCCCAGAGGAACAGCCCCGTGGAGCTGTCCGCCTGAGCAATGGCATCCACACAGGCATCTGCGGCGTTTTCCGTGCCCAATACCATAACTTTTTCCGAAAGGGCATTGCCTCGCTCCAGTTCCTCCAGCACCGCTTCAAAGGCGGCTTTGTCTGCCAGCAGGCTTTTGCCAAATACCACCGTCCGCAATTGTCCCAGATAGACTTCTCGGGAACTGCGGCTGTCCGCATCTGCCACCGCTGCTGTCAGGGTGTCCGCCGTTACAGGATAGACGCTTTGGGCATTTCCTTCGGTGGTCTTGGCAGGGGCAAAAGTTACCAGCAGCCCTTCCTCTCCTTTGTCAATGCCCATGGTGATGACATAAGCCCTGTCCTCTGGGTCTCTGCCATCCCAACATCCTGTCAAAAGCAACGGCAATAGGGCTATGAGGGCAAATTTAAGCTGTTTCACGGCGTTTCCCCCTTTCTTTGACTATCCTTACACCTAAAACCAAAAGAGGCAGGAGCGCCGTTGTGAGGGCACTGAAGATAGGCTGTATTTTGTTGCGGAAATCATAAGCCGCTGCCAAGTCCTGGGGCACCATGGCGCCAATAAACAGCAAAGGCACCCATAACAACAGCCAGTACCGCCGTCCCTGTCCACTTTGGCGGCACAGACGCACACAGCAGACACTGCCGAAAAACAATGCCCCTGACACATACAGAAAGGCGGAAACCATCCAAAACCACAGCAGGAGGATGTCCTGTCTGCCCAGAAAAATGCCGGAAAACCGCACACGCTCCATGACCTGCACCGTAGGGAAAATCTTATGGGACAAAGCCTCTGCCCCGTAGACCGTCAGGCAAAGAAATGTAGCCGCCGTCATGAGAAATGTGGTCAGCAAACAAACAGCGAAAAGACTTTTCTGCCCTTTTTCCGGTTTTTCCAGAAAAGGCGGCAGAAACAGCAGAAATATCATTGCCTGAAACAAGGGCTGCACAAAAGCCGCTCCCCGCCGCAGTCCATCTAGCTTCGGCAGCTGAACAGGGAGGAAATAGGCTTCCCCTGCCGTCAGACCAACGGCAAACAACAACAGCACAAAAGGAGGAAACACAAAGAAAAACAGGATTTCCGCTCCCCTTGCCTGTCCCTCGATGCCCCTTGCCACACCAAAGGCGGACAACGCCAGCAAAGTGCCTACCATGAGCCACAGAGGCGTATGGGGCAGCATGGTACTGCGGAGGATTTCCGTAAAAATACGGACTTCCAGCATGGCATCCACAGCAATTTTTCCGGCAATAAACACTGCCAGTACACTGCCCAGCACACCACCAAAAGCATTTCGCAGCCACTCCACCACCGTCCATGTAGGTTCTTTTTTGCCCAAAAGGGTCAGTACCAGAGAGAAAAACGCCGCCAGCAGTCCGCCTACGAGCATCACCAGCCAGCAGGCTCTGCCGCTTCCCTCTGCCAATTCCGCAGGCAAAAACAAGGACGCCGTTCCCAGAAAATAAAAACAAAACAGGGCCTGCATCTGCCGCAGGGAAATTTTATGGTTATCAGAAAACATCAGCGTTCCCCCCTTTTCTTCATGAAAATGGACTGGCGTTTCAGCCATGGCAAAGGCAGACGGAATAGGCTATCCTCCAAATCACGATAGTGGTTCACGGAAGCGGAGCAGAAGGGATAGAGATAAGGAATCCCGTAAGAAGAAAGCCCAGCCAGATGCACCACCAGCAAAAGAATGCCTGCCCAGAAGCCATAAAGCCCCAATGTGGCAGAAAGGAAAATCACCAGATATTTGCTCAACCGCAGACCGGAAACCACAGAGATATTGGGAATGACAAAGGAACAGATTCCCGTCAAAGCGGAAATGATGACCACTGCCGGACTTACCAGACCCGCATCTACTGCCGCGGAACCAATGATGATACCACCCACAATACCAATGGTGGCACTGACGGGTGACGGCAGTCGCACCCCTGCTTCCCGCAGCAGTTCAAAAGCCAATTCCATGGAAATAACCTCCACCGCCACAGAAAAAGGAATGCTCTGTCTGGTGGTGGCAATTTTCAATGCTAAGGACGTGGGCAAAAGCTCTGGATGGTACACCGTCAGCGCCAAATACAGCCCCGGCAACGCCACCGCCACAAAAGCTGCCACATACCGCATAAAACGAATGAGACTCATAATTTCCCAGCGGTCGTAATAGTCCTCTGCCGCCTGAAAAAACAGATTCAGCGTCACAGGTAGCAATATCACAAAAGGCGTATTATCCACTACCAGCACCACACGCCCCTCCAGCAGTGCCGCCGCTGCTTTATCAGGGCGTTCTGTCATCTGCAACTGGGGAAAGGGCGAAAACTGCCGTTTTTCCAGAAGCTGTTCCAAAGAGCCGCAGTCCAGAATGCTATCGGTCCGCAGACGTTCCAGCTGGCGTTTCGCCTGCCGCAGGATTTCCGGTCGCACCAAATCAGAAAAATACATAAGGGCAACGTCGGTCTTTGTGCGGCTACCTGCTTTGGTACGCACCACTTTCAGCCGTGTATCCTGTATCCTTCTGCGGATAAGCACCAGATTGAATGCCAGAAGCTCCGTAAAAGCGTCTTTAGGCCCCTGTACCACCACTTCTGTTTCCGTATGTCCCACGCCGCGGTTGGGATAGCCTCTGGTAGACGCCTGCAAGGCAAAAGAGCTCCCCTCCATAAAAATCACCGTATCCCCTGCCAGCACCCCAGCAGCGGCTTTTTCAATGGTATCCACCTGCTGCACATCACGGTTGGCAATGACGCTTTCCATAAGCCCCAAAAGCCGTTCTTCCGTTTCTGTGTCATGACAGCGGTTCATGATGTTGGTCATGATGGCATCTTCCACAGCGGTGGTATTGACCATATTATCCACATAAACCAGAAACAGCTGTCCCTGGCCTTCTGCTGCCGCAAAATCACGGAAAACAATATCTCCGCAGTCGGCAAACAATTCTTTCATGGCAGCCCGATTCGCCGCCAGATTTTTCCCGATTTCCAAAATCCGCTCACCTGCCTTTTTCCTATAGTCTTGCTGAAAGGCAGGCGGATTATACCTTTTTTCCAAAAAGACGCAAAAAAGCAATATCCCATTCAAAAAACATAACAAAAGCCAAAATCCTTATGATCACAAAGGATTTTGGCTTTCTATGTTTTCTTATGAAGATGCCCACAAAAGGAGGGCGTCCTTTCGGACGTCCTCCAGAAAACATCGGTTTGGATAAATTTTGAAAAGAAATCAGGTGTGTTTCGTCTTATCTGTTTGCGTTCATGTAAACAGTTGTTGTTTTGCCTGTTGTAGGATCTGTATCCCATGTCAGGTCTGTTACGCCCAGAGCTGTTGCCAGGTCACGCATAGGCAGGAATGTTCTGTCATTTACGATTTCCACGGAAGAGCTTGTGGGGATGGAGCTGCCGTTTACATACATTACGGAAGAACCAGCTGTCATGGAGATGATACGATCACCGTACAGGATTGTAACTGTTTTTGTTGCCTGATCCCACAGTACGTTGTTGTTGTCGATACCCAGGGATGTGGAGATTGCTCTTACAGGCAGCATTGTGTAGCCTTCTGCGTTGATGTATGCAGGTGCATCCAGTGTTACCTGTGTTTCACCAGCGATCAGGTAGTTTTCGCCGATGGGAACTGTCAGTTTTGTTGTGAAGCCTGTTGTGTCGCTGCCAGCTGTTACGATGTTAACGAAACCAGTTTTGGCTGTGTAGTCGATATCATCAGATTCATCGCCTACGAATACGGTTGTGTCTGCCAGCAGTGTCTGAGGCAGGTAGCCTTTGTCAGAAGTTGTGTAATCGGAACCATCGAAGTCTTCTGCTTCTTCTGCGCTGTCTACGCCCAGCATATCCAGAGCGTACATATTCAGGTCATAAGCACCTGCGGGCAGGTTTCTGTCCATGTACAGTGTCAGGTCAGATACTGTTACTGTTGCGGGTTCATCATCACTTTCGCTATCAACAGTGAAACGGATTTCGCCGTCTTTTGTCTTCACGTCTTTGATTTCCATACCGCTTTCGTCATCTGCTGTTACTGTTGCGTCATCGTCAAAGTCGATTTTGTCCAGTGTCAGAGCGAATTCAGTGCCTTTTTCCCACAGACCAGCTTCAGCTTCTGTGATTACAACATCTGTAGGGATTTCTGTGTTTCTGTAGTCGATTGTCAGGTCATTCTGCTGTGCAGATACTGTGTAAGGTTTTACGAATTTCGCAATAGTTACTTCCTGTTCTTCCATAGCGTCGCCGGACAGTGTCAGTACAACGTCGCCTTCAAAGTCAGGGTCTGCTACCAGTGTGAATGTTACATCCAGTTCATAAGGATCGTTGTCGGAGTCGTTTTCTTCAAAGATACGTTTGTCGAATTCGAAGTATTCGTATTCGCCGTCGTCATAAGCATTGATGAAATCTTCTCTGTCCAGTTCAATACCGTCTACCACTACATCCACATCTGTTGCGTAAACGCCTTCAGGCAGGGACAGTGTGAATTTTTTGCTGTTGTCCCAAGCGCCTGCGAATGTTTCATCGATGGATACTTCCAGGGATTCGTGGTCGCTATCGTCTGTGATACCTGTGTTGTCAACGTCAACGCCGCTGTAGATTACGGGTACGTCTTCGTCTTCGTCAACGCTCATGGATACTGCATAGTCAACAACGGTTGCTACTTCTACGGACACGCTGTCATTGCCTGTCATAGATACTTTCAGTGTAGCTGTTGCGCCTTCTTTTGCAGTGGTTGCTTCCACTCTCAGACCTGTAATTTTCAGGGACTCTGCGCCTGTGTAAGCACCCAGTTCAAATGTGATTTCATCATCATCAAATTCGTAGCCCTGCAATTGGCTCATTTCATATTTGCCTGCGCTGCCGCCATCTACCATAGTTTCGCTGTCTACGACAAATTCAAAACCGCTGTTGAGTTTCAGTGTCAGTGTATCATCAGAATCACCTGTGAATGTGCTGCCTACGGAAGGTTCGATTGTGATATCCTTCAGTGTTGCAACTTCTTCCACTGCTACATCTACAGTATCTTTTACAGATACGGAAATGCCTTTAGATTCGATGGAAGCATATACCAGATCATCGCCGTTTGTGATCACCATATCATCAGAGTCTACGCTGATAGTTGCTTCTGTGTTTTTGGATGTTCTTGTCAGCTGGGAAGTCAGGTTATAGGACAGTACCCAACCACGTTCCATTTTACCTGTCAATGTGAAGGACAGTTCATCTACATCATCTACTGTCACATCACTGATGGTGATGAGGTTGTCGGAACCATCTTTCAGTACATTATCGTTTTTGTCTACGAAGATGTACTGACCAGCATAATCTGCAGTGTCAACGCCGCCAAAATCATCAGTACCTGCTGTCAGTGTATAAGTTGTGTCGTCGTCTTTCAGATAAATCAGACCTGTCAGATCATCTTCTGTTGTACTGCCGCTGACAACATCGCCGTCATTGTCCAAAAATTCCGCCTTATCCAGTGTCATTTCGATTTCTGCGTCAGGTACGCTGCTGCTGCTGTAATCCGCTGTGGTAAATGTCAGCTGCAATTCTGCTGCATCATCAACATCAATCTTACCATCTGTACCCTTCATTTCGTCTTCAGTGTAGTTTTCACCGCCAACAACTTTGGCAGTGGCTTTCACGTCGCCAGTGGCTGCAAATGCTGTTGCAGGCAGCAGGGAAGCTGCCATCACAGAGGCCATGGCTAATGAGATAAATCTCTTCATGTCTGTTCCTCCTTTTGCTTCTGTAAAAATGTCGTTGCATAGTTATAAAACGAAGATGCATTTTTTCGCACAAAAGACATACATACCTTGAAAAATCCCCCAGACCACTTCTTCTGTCCCCCATGATTCCAAACAAAATCCATGATCTTTATTCCCATATTCTTCAAAGCAAAATCTGCATATTCCCTGCATGTTTTGTGCGTTTGAACTTTGCAACGCTATTATATCCGTAAAAAAAAAGATTGACAATAGACTTTGCCAAACTCTAATTTCAATGTAAAATTACTGAAACATAAGTGAAGAAAACCTTGATTTTCCGGGATTTCTAAAAATTACAAAAAAAGGACGTTTCTCATAAAAACGTCCTTTTTTCTCATAATTCTCTTAACATTTTCTCATTTTTGGCTCATGCGGAAGTTTTTCCTGTTGTGCCGCTGGAGAGCAGTTCTGTATTTTCGAACTGATAAATCTGCATGTCGTGGGCATATTCCAGCTGTGTCACAGCGTTCTGTGCCTGTTCCACTGCCAGGGCTGCCTGGTCTAATGTAATGGCTGTTGTATTGCCTGCTTTATAATTTACTTCTGCTGCACGCTGTGCTGCTTTTGCCTGTTCCAGTGTGGTCACTGCGGAATCATACTGGCTTTCCAAAGACAGGATGGAATTATACGCATTCTGGATAGCAAGTTCTTTGCTGTCCTTAGCTGTTTTCAGGCTGCGTTTTGCTTCCTCATAGGAATGTTTGTTGTTGGCAGAAGTTGCATTTGTGGAGGACATGGACATGTAATTCTTATTGAATTCTGCGTCTTCCACTGCCTGTTCCTGCAATTTGATGGTATAGTCTGTGTTCATTTTGCTGTTGATATACTGTGTCATGGGCTGAGGCAGCTCATAAGGGGTATATTCCACGTCATAAACCAGTGTATAGTCCTTTTCTCTATCTTCGCCAATGAAGTTATAGAAGGACAGATATTCCTGTTCCAGGGCCATTTCCAGCTTTGTCACGTTATACTGTGCCTGTTCATAATCGGAACGGAGGGTGTTCAGGTCATAATCGCTGAGCAGACCCAGCTGGTTTTTCCGCTGACCCTGTTCCCACAATGTCTTTTTCACTGCCATATCTTTTTTGGCCAGTTCCAGAGAGCTCTGGTCACTGAAAATGGAAGTATAGTAATTCTTTACGGTTGCTTCCAAAGAAATTTTTGTCAGTTCTTCAGAGTAGCGGTTTTTGGTCATGCTGCTGCTGATGTTCTGGATGGAAGAATAGATGGCATAAATGTCATCATCCACCCACTGCTGATAAGATACCGTAGGCACGGAGAAAGAACCTGTGATATCCCAGATATCTTCTTTCAAATCCTGCAAATAATCGGCTGTTTCCGCCACAGAACGCAAATCAGAGCTGTTTTTGGTAGCCAGTTCCACTGCTTCTTCAAAAGTCAGTTCTTTTTCCTTCTGGGCTTCCAGTGCCTGCGCTTCTTCTATGGTCAAAATTTCCGTAGCAGGGATGGATTCCTGAGGCTTTTCCGCCGCAAATGCTGTAGTAGATACCAGCAAGGCAGCCATAGCCGTTGCCGCAACGGTTTTTCCTTTGGCAAAATATTTCTTCATCTCTCAAACCTCCTGTGGGTAATATCCCAAGATATGTTTATAGTAAAACCAATTATACCATATTCTTGAGAAAAAAAACAGGTGCTTTCATATTTCTTAAATATTTCTTCGGGAAAAACAAAAAATCCCATTCAAAAACAAGGCAAAATAAACAGCCGGAATCCTTTGTGCATCAGAATTCCAGCTGTCATATTTTCTTATGGGGTAATTTTAAAAACTGGTGTATTTCTACCTAACTTATAGGCGCTATTTGCAAAAGGAAAAAAGGCTCCCGCAGGAGCCTCTTTTCTATACATAAGGGTTTGGAATACAACGGATGATTATTTACCGCCGTTCAGTGTTGCTGTTTTTGTAGCCTGATCCCATGTGATATCTGTTACGCCAAGAGCGTTGCCCAGATCTCTCATGCCCAGGAACATTCTGTTGTCTTTGATTTCAACAGAAGCTGTTGCAGGGATCATAGCGCCGTTTACGTATACAACTTTCTGACCATATGTCATGTTGATGATCTTAGAACCGTACATGATTGTAGCTGTTCTTGTGTTCTGATCCCACAGAACGTTGTTTGTGTTGATGCCCAGAGCAACTGCTACAGCTCTCAGAGGCAGCATTGTGTAGCCGTTTGCATTGATGTAAGCGGGTACATCGATTTCAACTTTGTTTTCGCCGGAAACGATGTATTTTTCACCTACGGGAACTACTACTTTTGTTGTGAAGGAATCTGTGTCTTCACGACCAGCTGTGATGATGTTTACGAAGCCAGCTTTTGCTGTTGTGCTGTAGAAATCATCGTTTACGTCAGCAACCACACGTTTTGTTGTGGATTTGCCCAGGATATCCTGAGACAGGAAGCCGTTGTCTGTGATTGTGCCTTTCTGATCTGCAACTGTGTCTCTGCTGCCGTTGTCTGCACCCAGCATTACGGGAGAGAATACATCCAGGTCATAAGCACCTGCAGGCAGGTTTCTGTCCATGAACAGTGTCAGGCCGGAAACTGTTACTTCTGCGGGTTTGTCATCGCTCTTAGAGTCTACTTTGAAAGTAACAACGCCTTTTGTTGTTTTCACGTCTTTTACTTTCAGACCGCTCTTATCGTCTACTGTTACTTTTGCATCGTCGTCGAAGTTGATCTTATCCAGAGACAGAGCGAATGTTACGTTCTTATCCCACAGACCAGCTTCTGCTTCTTTGATGACTACATCTGTAGGAACTTTTGTGTTTCTGTAGTCGATCTGCATGTCGTTCTGTTTTGCTTCTACTGTGAAAGGTTTTACGAATTTAGCTACTGTAACTTTCTGTTCTTTCAGCGCGTCGCCTGTCATTGTCAGAGTTACATCGCCTTCGAAGTTAGGGTCTGCAACCAGAACCAGAGTGAATTTCAGTTCTGCTTTATCTTTTTTCGCAGGATCTGTTTCATCCCATGTTCTCTTTTTGAATGTCAGAGTTTCGTAATCGCCTTTATCGTAAGCGGTTTCGAACCATTCTGTTGTATCTTTTACATTCATGTTGTCAGCTGTTACGCTCTGAACGCCAGCGATGTAAACGCCCTGAGGCAGTTTGAATGTGAAGTCTTTGCTGTTGTTCCAAGCGCCGGGGAATGTTTCTTTAACAGTTACTTCCAGAGATTCGTGGTCGCTGCTGTTTGTGATACCAACGTTTTTCACGTTAACGCCGCTGTAGATTACGGGTACGTCTGCGTCTTTATCAACGGACAGTACAACTGCGGAATCAACAACTTTTGCTACTTCTACGGAAACTGTGTCGTTGCCGTCAGCGTAAACTTTCAGAGTAGCAACTGCGCCTGCTTTTGCGGAAGTAGCTTCCACTTTCAGACCTGTGATTTTCAGTACGTCAGCTGCGCGAACTGTGTCACCGATGTTCATTACGATTTCATCGTCTTCGAAGCTGTCGATTGTAGGGTTACCTACACTGAATTTCAGATCTGTCTTTTTGCCAGCAAATTCGAAACCGCTGCTCAGTTTCAGTTTCAGTTTGCCGTCTGTTTTGATAACTGCGCCGATGTTGTCGCCAACAGCGGGTTCAATCTTCAGTTCTTTCAGTTCAACGACTTCTTCGGGAGCAACATCAACAGTATCTTTTACGGATGCTTTGATGCCTTTTGCTTCAACGGAAGCGTATGTCAGGTCGGAACCGTTGGAGATTGTGATATCATCGGATTCAACAGTTACTTTTGCCTGTTTGCCTTTTGTTGTTTTGTCCATTACGGAAGTCAGGTCAAAGGCCAGAACGGAGCCTCTGTCCATTTTACCGTCGATTACAACTTCTACTTCATCGCTGTCTGTAAATTTTACGGATGCGATTTTTACTTTGTTGCCGTTGTCATAAACGTCTGTGAATTCAACGTCTTTGTCGCTTTCGCCAGCCTGTTTTGTTACTGTTTTGTCACCTTTGAGTGTGATGGACAGTTTGCCTTTGTCAGCGATTGCGCTGCCGGATTTGTAGAAATCCGCGTTATCCAGAGACAGAGTGTATTTCACTGCTGTATCGGAATTGGAAGCGTAGTCAGCTGTTGTGAATGTCAGCTGAGCTTCGGGGCCAGATACTTTTTTGTTAACTTTGCTGGACTCGATCTCGTCCTGTGTGTAGTTCTTGGAACCCACAACCTTAGCTGTAGCTTTTACGTCGCCGGAAGCCGCAAATGCAGCCCCTGGAACCAGGGATACGACCATAGCCGCAGCCATCACCATGGAAAGAAATTTCTTCATGGTTCATTCCTCCTTTTGTCTCGTCTTTTCATCTCTTTTTCGTTTCATAATTATACAACGAACCTGCCACTGGTCTGTACCGCCTCTCTACCGTCCGCCACAGGCAAAAACGGCACCTTGGGCACTGCGGTTCATTCCCCCATTCCGCAAAGAGCCTCGGATTCCTTGGTACAATCTTCGTCTGTGCCGAAGTGATACAGAGAAAGCACAGATTTCGTATGCAAGTTCATTATACTTATGCACAGCATTTTTGGCAAGAGGAAATTTCGGATGTAACAGAACTGTAACCTTTTGACAAATTTTCAAAGGCAGAAAAAACACGAGTTTTTCCTGATATTTCAACGTTTTCCAGACATTTTGCAAAATACTGTCTTATAAAAATCTTACGAATTTCCTACAGTTCGACTTCACAGTACACAAAAATATACACTAATAATATACAATTATTTACTTATATAATACATATGTATACGAATGTAATAGGAAATATATGGAAAGGAAAAAGCGGGAAAAAAAGAGTGGAAATACATATAAAAAGAAAAAAGGGAACCAAGCGTGTGAAGGACTATATGATACCACAGAAAAAACAATAAAAAAAGACCTCCTCAAAAGAGGAGGTCTCTTATTCTCACAAAGGTTAAACACTTAGTGGGAACAAATTATTTGCTGCCGTTCAGTGTAGCTGTCTTTGTAGCGCCATCCCATGTGATGTCTGTTACGCCCAGAGCTGTACCCAGATCTCTCAGGCCCAGGAACATTCTGTCGTTTGTGATTTCAACTGCTGCTGTAGCAGGAATCATAGCGCCGTTTACGTAAACAACTTTCTGACCCAGAGTCATGTTGATGATCTTAGAACCGTACATTACTGTAGCTGTTCTAGATGCCTGATCCCACAGAACGTTGTTTTCGTTGATACCCAGAGCAACTGCTACTGCTCTCAGAGGCAGCATTGTGTAACCAGCTGCATTGATGTAAGCAGGTACGGGGATTTCAACTTTGTTTTCACCGGAAATCAGGTAAGATTCGCCAACGGGAACGACTACTTTAGTTGTGAAGGAATCTGTATCTTCACGACCAGCTGTTACGATGTTAACGAAACCAGCTTTTGCTGTGTAACTTACGAAATCGTCGTTGATGTCAGCGATTGTTCTGTTTTCGCCATCAACTTTGTCTTTAGTACCGTTCAGTACTACTGTACTTTCGTAAGGATCGTTCATTTCGGGAGAAACCATTTCCAGGTCATAAGCACCTGCGGGCAGGCTTCTGTCCATGTACAGCTGCAGACCGGAGATTGTTACTGTAGCGGGTTCGTCATCACTTCTGGAATCTACTACGAAGTAAACAGCGTCGTCGCCATCAACTGTTGTTGTTTTTACTTCATCGTCTTTAACTTCCAGACCGGATTTGTCATCTACAGCGATTGTGCCTTCGTCATCGAAGTCGATTTTGTCCAGAGACAGTACGAATTTTGTACCTTTGTCCCACAGACCAGCTTCAGCTTCTTTAACCACTACGGATGTAGGGATTTCTGTGTTTCTGTAGTCGATCTGCATGTCGTTCTGCTGAGCTTCTACTACATAAGGTTTAACGAATTTAGCGATTGTTACTTCCTGTTCGTCAACTGCATCGCCTGTCAGTTTCAGAGTTACGTCGCCTTCGAAGTTAGGGTCAGCAACCAGAACCAGTGTGAATGTCAGTTCAGCGGGGTCTTTAGAAGCACCGTTACCGTTAGGATCTGTTTCTGTCCAGCCTCTTCTCTTGAATGTCAGGTCAACATAGTCGCCTTCTTCGTAAGCTGCTTCGAACCAAGCGTGTTCATCTGTTACACCATTGTTTTCTGCTGTAGCATCTACATCTACGATGTATACGCCTTCAGGAACGGACAGTGTGAAGTCTTTGCTGTTGTTCCAAGCGCCAGCGAATGTTTCTTCCAGAGTTACTTCCAGAGATTCGTGATCGCTGTCGTCTGTGATACCTTTGTTGTCAACGTTAACGCCGCTGTAGATTACAGGTACGTCTTCGTCTTCATCAACTGTCATGGATACTGTGTAGTCAACTACTTTAGCAACTTCTACAGATACTGTATCGCAACCTGTCAGGTATACTTTCATTGTAGCTGTGGAACCTGCTTTAGCAGATGTAGCTTCAATTTTCAGACCTTTGATTGTGATTGTGTCTGTGTCGTTTGTGGATTTGATTTTGTCCAGGCTGAATTCGATTTCATCGTCATCATATTCGCCTGTAACCAGTCTGTATGTTTTGTCACCGTTTTCAACAGTTGCTCTTGCATCTGCATCGTAAACGAATTCAAAACCGCTGTTCAGTTTCAGTTTGATTGTGTCTTTTGTTGCACCACTGAAATCAGCGAAATCCTGGAAGTTACCAACGGATGCTTCGATTTTAACATCTTTCAGTGTTGTAACTTCTTCTGTAGCAACATCAACTGTGTCTTTAACGGATGCTTTGATACCTTCGGATTCTACGGAAGCGAATACCAGGTCATCACCGTTTGTGATTACAACATCGTCGGAATCAACGGATACTGTAGCTGTTTTGCCTTTGGATGTTTTGTCCATTTTCAGGCCAGACAGGTCTACGCAGATTACCATACCTCTGTCGAAGGAAGCTGTACCTTCTGTCAGAGTAAATTCTACTTCTGTATCATCTGTTTTCTTAACGTCAGACAGAGTTACTTCGCTGCCTTTCTGCAGATAGCTGTTGCCATCTTTTACTCTGATTGCAGATTTAGGAATTTCTACATTGTCACCTGTAATATCCAGTACGTTGTCGAAATTCAGTGTGAATTTCAGAGCATCCTGTGCTGTTGTCAGGGAATCAGCTGTTGTCAGTGTCAG
>ERZ779894.2734-NODE-2734-length-14968-cov-4.815731_pt1 | contig 14968 bp, 18 predicted proteins | sample MGYA00511587_ERZ779894 | MGnify/ENA primary metagenome ERZ779894 (study PRJEB29588, sample SAMEA2160490) | human gut metagenome | biome: human gut; feature: human-associated habitat; material: faeces | place: Denmark | collected 2008/2010 ... | reverse complement strand
GTAGAGCGTCGCATTGGTAGTGCGGAGGTCACGGGTCCGATTCCCGTCAGCAGCTTAGAAAAGGGTGGAAGCTTTTGGAATGCCAAGGGTTTCTGCTTTTTTGTTTTTGTCATTCAATTGAAAAGTGCTGCAATTAATTTGGGGAGATGAACCATATCGGTTCCATCTCCCTGAACTTATTTTTCATATGATCAATTACCGGATAAAATTAGTCTTAATCTTATCTTCTGCTGTAGGAACAGCTACACCGTTTTTCTTTCCTGCTTCAATACACTTTAACAGCCATGCCATGTTTTTTCCAAGGACACGCATGATCTGAACGCCTTCTTCGTCTTTCATTACTTCTTCCGGTGTGTTTCCGTGTACCATGTTCCAGTAGCAGGATGATACAACAGGCATCTGGTGATAGGAGAAGTATTTGGTGAGTACATCTAAGGTTGCAGTGGTTCCGGCTCTTCTGGCGGATGCTACGGCTGCTGCTGGCTTATAGAGCATATCTTTTCCTGCTACAGATGCCAAACGGTCCATAAATTCGATGATCTGGCCGCTTGGAGATGCCCAGTAAACAGGAGAGCCTACCACTAATGCGTCAGAGTCTTTTAACTTGGCTGCTGCTGCCTTTACATTTTCCATATCCGGATCACCAGCCTGGAACACTTCTGCGTCAATGCCTTCTGCCTTTAAAGCATCAGCTACTACATTCAGTGCTGTATAAGTACAGCCGTTCTTTCTTGGACTTCCGTTTAATAATAAAACTTTCATTTCTTTTCCTCCTCATGTATATATTCATCCTGAACCAGTCCGCACAGGCGGGTAAACAGGCTTAACTACAAGATACCCTCATAGCCTTCTCTTAGTATATCACAAGATCCGTTAAATTTCTCTTTTTCTTCATCTGTAAGTGACAACGGCAGGATCCGCTGTACCCCATTCTGATTGATAATGCAGGGAACACCGGCAAATACATCCATCTGATCATATTCTCCCCTGAGCATGGCCGAAACAGTGAGAACGCTGTGTTCATCTCCCAGAATGGCTTTTGTGATACGGGTCAGAGCCATACCGATCCCGTAATACGTAGATTTCTTTGCCTCTATGATCTTATAGGCAGCTGTACGCACCTCTTCTTCAATACGAAGTAAATGGGCCGTTAAAGAAGACTCTAGCTCCCAGTCCAGCTGGGAAATGGATTTCGTTGCCAGAAAAGCCTGACTCCAGGGAACAAATTCACTGTCTCCATGTTCTCCCATTACATAAGCATGAATATTCCTTGGATCCACTCCCAGATATTCCCCTAAGAGATAACGGAGCCTGGCCGTATCAAGGGCTGTACCGCTTCCCAATACCCTTCTTGGATTAAAGCCGGAAAGGGCGCAGGTGATCCGTGTCATAATATCCACCGGATTGGTAGCCACCAGAAAGATCCCGTTAAATCCGGAAGCAGTTACCGGCTCTATAATCGAACGAAATACCTGTGTGTTCCGCTTTAACAGATCCAGCCTGGTTTCTCCCTGCTTCTGGGCCACTCCTGCTGCGATCAACACCAGGTCTGCATCCTGGCAGCTTTCATAGTCCCCGGCATAGATCTTCATACTGGAACCGGCAAAAGCAAGCCCATGGTTTAAGTCCATGGCTTCCCCTTCTGCCCGCTTTTTATCTACATCGATCAGTACCAGTTCATCACATACGGACTGATTTAAAAGGCAGTATGCATAACTCATTCCCACCATTCCGGTACCTACGATCACGATCTTTCTTTTATCTGTTTTCATGAAAGCTCCTTTCTGAATCAGTCAGCAAAGGATACTTTTCCTACAGTCTTGCTATTTTTTTCTCCATCAGCTCTGTATTGCTGCTGTAGATGATAGCGGTATCCTTGCTGATCACATTTTGTCTGTAAAGAGCAAGGAGGCTGTTATCCATAGATATCATTCCCTCTTCCTGGGAGGTAGCGATAATACCGTCGATCTGGTGGGTCTTGGACTCACGGATCATGTTACGGATGGCATTATTTAAAAACATGATCTCAAAAACAGGACGTTCCCCGCCATCTAAGGTAGGCACCAGCTGCTGACAGATCACTGCATCTAACACCATGGAAAGCTGGGTCCGGATCTGCTGCTGCTGATTGGGCGGAAAGGCATCGATCACACGGTCAATGGTATTGGCCGCCCCTAACGTATGAAGGGTAGAAAGGATCAGATGTCCTGTTTCTGCTGCTGTCATGGCAATACTGATGGTCTCATGATCACGCATTTCCCCAAGAAGGATCACATCCGGTGCCTGCCGCAAGGAAGCACGCAGTCCGGAAACATAACTGTCCGTATCCGTTGCAACCTCACGCTGGGTAACCACGCTTTTTTTATGCCTGTGAAGATACTCAATAGGATCTTCCAACGTGATCACATGGGCATTGCGGGTTTTATTGATCTCATCAATAATACAGGCAAGAGTGGTGCTTTTACCGCTGCCTGCAGACCCTGTTACAAGAACCATTCCCCTGGTAAGTTTTGAAATCCCCATGATCACATCCGGAAGTTTTAACTGACCTGGATCAGGAAGTTCAAACCGCACAACCCGGATCACTGCTGCCAGGGAACCTCTCTGGCGGAAAACATTCGCCCTGAACCTGGACACTCCGGGAATGGCAAAGGAAAAATCATCATCCCCATGACTTAACACCCGCTCCATACTGCGGTTCTTTGCAATTTCATAGATTCTTGTGATCATCTGGTCCAGCTGGTCCGGCATGATCTTTTCCTCGCCCTGGCAGATGATCCGCCCACCGATCTTATATGAAAAAGGCATACCAGGAACCAGAAATATATCCGCTGCATTCTGTTCCACAGCCTGTGTAAGAAGTTCCATTACCTCCATTACTCTTCCTCCCGTTATCATTCCCGTTTTTCCTGCTTTTAACCCCGGCAGTTCTTACTTTCCATCCCATACAGGCATAAAATCATCGATCTCATAATTTCCGCTGTCATATACATACCAGGATCTCACTTCGTATCTGTTTTCATCTCCCGTAAGAGCCAGATCAATATGAAGTGCCTGTCCCCGGTCCATGGAAATATCCGTACTGACAAAGCCTGTTTCCTCATCTGCATCACAGCCAAGTTCCAACGCCATTTTCTTTGCAAGAGCCTGGATCTCTTCCTGGTCCATTGCTTTTTTCGTCATCTCTTTCTGCAAAATGGCATCTGCCTGCTTTAACCATTTTTCCCCTTCTGCGTCTGCCCGGTAATACTCTGTCACGGCACGGGCACTTCTGGCTGCCAGACTCTGGTCTCCTCTGGCGCTGCTTAAAGAAAGAAGACTGAAAGTAGCCAGACACAGGATAATGAATATAAGGATCAGGGAAGTCAGACCTATATTTATTTTGTGTTTTGACATTTGTCCGGCCATTCTCCCACCTGCTTTCTATCGTATTCTCTATAGTATCCTTCCTTTTCAGGAACGCCTGCGATCATGGTTTCACATACTGTTCTGCAAAAAGATGGTAGATCTTATATCCCTGGTCACCATAAGTTCCATATCCAAAGATAACTACTGCGATTTCTTTCATCTGATCCTTAACACCTGTAGTGATCAGCCCTACGTAAGCCAGTTTTTTCCCATTTTTTTCCAGTTCTTTTGTATCAGGGTAACTGTTCCATTCTTTATCCCACAGGATCTGATAATTCCGGACCTCTCCGCCATCTTTTATATACTGATATACAGCCTTTGCCTCCGGATCTTTTGTCTTCCAGTTTTCAAAGACTGTTCCAAAGACTTCATCTGGCTCATAGGTTCCAAAATCCCCTGTATTTCCAACTTTTACTCTTTCCACCAGACTTTCAGTAGCTAAAACTCCATGGTTAACATCCTGCCCGACTCTGCTTAAATGATCTGCCATTACAAAAGCAGACACGCATACAGCCACACAAAGCATAAAAAATCCGGCAGCGATCACCATTTCCATTAAAAATGGCCCGGAACCTGATCCTCTATTCCTACTCATCTGCCCCATTTCCTCCGCTTCTTAATGAAAGTTCCAGTCTTCCTCCACCGGATCCCAGAGTCTGCAGTTTCACAGAGTTTCCATCTTTTTCCATGGAAAGCCCGTCACATTCCAAGATCTCCAGTCCATCCTCCAGCCCCAGTCCACTGTTTTCATCTGTAAACAATTCCCGGATCTGTCCATCTTTCCAGTAGATCCAGGTATGGTACATCTCGTCCCCTACCTTCTGCTTCAACTATAAAACAGGCGTTCCATCAACTTCTATTATATCCACTGCATCTTCTCTGTCACCCTGGCGTATCTTATTGGCAATATAACTTAAAGCCGTTGTACCTGAAAAATTTTCATCACTGCGTTTTGTGATGTTTTCATATACCCGGCTTCCCATAAGAACAGAAAAAAGGGCGCATAAAACAAAGACCAGAAACAGAAGCATGGTAAAAAGCCCGCTTATGGCCTGTCCCCCTGTCTGTGTTCTTTCTTTCATCTGTTTGCGTCCTCCTTAATCACTCCTGCTCTACCGGGATTACTGTGATCTCCGGCATGATATTAGAAGCAAAACCGTCATAAAAAACATTGTATTTATCATGGTCGATCTGGATCCCGTAATTTTCCTCCAGATACTCCACACTGGGCGGATACCTGCCCTCAATGGCATAACACTGTACGCAGGCTCTTGTAATGGCTTTTCTCAGTGTTTCCTGGGTTCTCTGGCCGGTCCTGTTTAAAAAGCCAAGGGAACCGGCCCCAAACGCTGCTGCCGCCGCCAAAAACAGCAAAAAGGATAACAGGAGTCCTCTAAACTCCCCTTTATCCTCTTTGTCTTTTCTCACTCTTATTTTCATAGGATCCCTCCGGTCTGAACCTTTCTGTCTTCCCTCATGCCTTCTGTCAGATTGCTGAAAGCACACCTGCAAGAGGAAGCATAACGGAAAGCAGTACCAGACCTACAGAAACTGCCAGCACTGCCACGATGGTCGGTTCAAATCTTGCGATCATATTGTCAATGGCTGTGTCTGCGATCTCTTCGTAGTCATTTGAAATTTCTTCCATAACACTGTCAAGATGACCGCTTCTGGTTCCTACTTTGATCATCTGGATATAGAAACCGGAAAACATACCTGTTTCCTTTAAAGCCTCATAATAGCTTTCTCCCAGCTCCAGCTTTTCTTCGCATTTCTTTACCTGTTCTGCAATGCGATCATTTTCTGCCAGCTCTCCTGCCAGTTCCAGACCCTTTTCAAATTCAAGTCCGCTTCTTAAAGTAAGGGATAAAACAGATGTAAAACGTCTTTTTGCAATCGCATGGGCAATCTTACTGCGGTTTTTGATCTCTGTGGTGATCTTATCAGCGATCCCGATGCGGATCCCCATTTTAGAAGCAACAGCAACCCCTGCCATAACTACAGCTATAACGGCTGACAGGACCAGTGCAGCACCACTGAATATACCTCCCAGCCGGATAGCTGACTGGGCTACCGGTGACATCTCCGCCCCTAACTGTTCATACACTTTTGAAAAAATAGGCATTACCTTTACAAACAGCACAAACAGTACCACTAACAGCATAAGGATCATCATAGCCGGATACCTTACTGCATTTTTCAGTGTCTTGATAAGGCGGTCCTCTTTTTCATAGTAATCAGACAACGACTTCATCATCTGATCCAGGGTACCTGTTTCCTGTCCCAGTTTTGCCATGCGGATCACGTAATCAGGAAAAACTCCTGTATCTTTAAAGATCTTAAAGCAGGGATCTCCCAGTTCCGCTCCCTCTGACATACACAAAAGCATCTGCTGCTCTTTTTCATCTGCAGCATCCTCTGCCATAATAGAAAATCCTTCATCTAAAGGCACTGCTGCTTCCAGAAGCAGAGAGACCTGCAGGCAGAAAGCGGACAGTTCACTGCAGGAATATGGCTTCCACTGTCTGCTTTTTTCTTCCTTCTTTTCAAGATCTGCCATTGTCTTTCCTACTTTCCTCTGTGACGCTACTGTAATGCGATCAGTCTAATAGCTGTATTTAGCCTTATAATTAGAACCATTTCCAATATACCGCATGATCTCCCGACTCTGCTTTCCGGAAGAAGCAAAGGTGGGATCCATTAGTTTCCAGTCATGTCCGTCAAAATAGATCACGTTGTCTACCCATCCCTGGCCATCCAGATATACATTGATCCATGCATGATAAAGGCTTCCTGTATATCCCACAACCAGCTTGGTTGGTATATTCTGGGAACGCAGCATGGCTGTCATTAAGGCAGCATAATCAAAGCAGATCCCCGTATGCTGTGCAAGAACCACATCTACATTTGGAAGATAACCAGACTGTACAGACTGTGCTTTTGCTGTATCATAAGTCAGGTTATTGATCACATAGTTGTAAATAGCAGTAACCACTCCGATCTGGTCTGTGGCCCCTGCTGAAAGTTCTGCGCCTTTCTGGACCGCTGCACTGGCCGGATTAAAGTTCACATACTGGTTTGGATACAGAAACGGTCCGAAAGTATCTGTGATATCCACATTCAGGCTCTGGCTGAATGCCTGGGAATACTGGGTTCCCTGGATATTTTCAAATACTTTTACCTGATAGGTTCCATTTCCCTCTGATAACGGAAATACCTCATAGGTACCGCTGCTGTTCAGATCATAGGTATAGGTTTCTGAACCGCTTTTTGACACCTGTACTTTGATCTTTCCCACACTGCCTGTATATTTTACCATGATATAACCGGACGCTGTATTGGACGCATCCAGGGTTGCTTTATCATTTTTGTATACAGTAGCACCGGAGGCAATGGGTGTAAGTACATGGGCCTCTGCTGCCAGTCCTGTTACCAGACCGGTCTGACCTGCTGTCATCATAATTGCTGCCGCCAGTAAAACGGATAGGATCTTCTTTGTTTTTTTCACTGCCTGTTCAACTCCTTGTACTTTCGCACATCTACTGTTTTGCCAGACGCTGACGCACGATCTCATAAGCTAATACACCTGCTGCAACGGAAGCATTCAGGGAGTCAATATCACCCTTCATAGGAATGGATGCTACCATATCGCAGTGTTCTTTTACAAGTTTGCTGACACCTTCCCCTTCATTTCCGATCACAAGTCCAATAGGGCCGGTAAGGTTCATTTTATACATCACGTCACCACCCATATCAGCACATACAAACCAGAGACCTCTCTTCTTTAAGTCTTCCATGGTAGCGGTCAGGTTTGTAACTTTTGCAACCGGAGTATAATTAAGCGCACCGGCTGATGTCTTCGCAACGGTAGCTGTCAGACCCACTGCACGGCGCTTTGGGATAATGACCCCATGTGCACCAGCCAGATTGGCAGTACGGATGATAGCTCCCAGATTGTGAGGATCCTCGATCCCGTCAAGAAGGAATAAAAATGGCGGTTCGCCCTTTTCTTCTGCCAGTTTTAACATATCTTCTACCTCTGCGTATTCATAAGCAGCCGCATAGGCGATGACACCCTGGTGTTTTCCTGTCTCAGACATCTGGTCCAGGCGCTCTTTTGCAACATAATTGATAATGGTATCGTATTTTTTAGCTTCTCTGACAATGGTACGCACCGGACCATCCTGACAGCCGTCTAATACAAACAGCTTGTCAATGGTTTTTCCGGAGCGGAATGCCTCTAATACGGCATTGCGGCCTTCAATAGTCAGTTCTTCGTATCTCATCTATTATTCTCCTTTTTGTTCAGGTGCCGGTGTTGTTTTTGTTTCCATTGCACCGATCTTTGTAAGGCCCAGGCTTACAAGCTCTGTAAGGCGGTCAAAGCGCTCCTCAAGGAACAGCCAGCCTACCAGTGCCTCAAAACCGGTTGCTGTACGGTAATCTACCATCGTGGCATGTTTTGCCATAGTAGCTGATTTGGCATTGCGGCCTCTCTTATAAACAGCATGTTCCTCTTCTGTCAGGTCTTCTTCTAAAAGACGGATCATCGCTGCCTGGGTACCTGCCTTTACAAGTTCTGCGCTTCTTTTATGGAGTTTATTTACCTGGATGCTGCCTTTGTTGATCACTTTTGCGCGGATCATCACTTCATAGACTGCATCTCCAATGTATGCCAGCACCAGCGGAGAATAGGTCCCTGCATCTACAGGGCCCATTTCCATTGTCTTTTTATAAAATCCCAGAAAGTCCTTTAAAGTTATGCTCTCTTCCACTTTACGCCCTCTCTGGTATCTTCCAGAACAATACCCATATCCAGAAGTTTTCCTCTGATCTCATCTGCAAGAGCAAAGTTTCTGTCTTTTCTTGCCTGCTGTCTTGCTGCGATCATTTCCTCGATCTCGCTGTCAAGAACTTCTGTCTTTCTCTCTGTGATGATGCCTAAAACATCACATAACTGTTCGATCTCCTTTAACAGGCAGGAAACATAGGACTTGGTGCTAGAAGCATCTGCTGTGGAGTTAGCCAGTTTAACCAGCTCGAAGATAGCAGAAACAGCATCTGCTGTGTTAAAGTCATCTTCCATAGCTGCCTCGAATTTTTCACGCAGCTTCTGTACTTCCACCATCTTTTCCTGCTCTGCACAGGTCTCTGCCGCACCTTCTGCCTTTGCATCCAGTTCTTTTAAGCGGTCTACTGCTGTAAGGATACGCTCTAAGCCGTTCTTGGAAGCTTCCATTAACTCTGCGCTGAAGTTGATCGGGCTTCTGTAGTGTGCGCTTAACATGAAGAAACGCAGTACCTGCAGATCATATTTCTCAGCAATATAACGTACAGTAAAGAAGTTTCCAAGGGATTTGGACATCTTCTTATTGTCAATATTTAAGAAACCATTGTGCATCCAGTAATTTGCAAATGTCTTATCATTTGCACACTCACTCTGCGCGATCTCATTTTCATGGTGTGGGAAGATCAGGTCCTCGCCGCCTGCGTGGATATCGATCTGGTCGCCAAGATAGTGCTTTGCCATAACAGAGCACTCAATATGCCAGCCCGGACGGCCCTGGCACCACGGAGACTCCCAGTAAGGCTCTCCTTCTTTTTTCGGCTTCCATAATACGAAGTCGTTTGGATCTTCCTTTACTTCTTCACCGCTTACCTTTAATTCACGGAAACCGGACTGAAGTTCGTCCAAGTTCTTATGGGACAGTTTTCCGTATTCTTTAAAGGATTTAACCTTGAAGTATACAGTTCCGTCATCTGCTACATAAGCATGTCCCTTATCGATCAGGGTCTGGATCATGGTAAGCATGCCCTGGATCTCCTGGGTTGCCTGTGGATTTACAGTTGCAGGCTTTACATTTAACGCTGCCATATCCTTTTTGCACTCTTCAATATAGCGCTTGGAGATCACTTCTGCATCTACGCCTTCTTCATTTGCCTTCTTGATGATCTTGTCATCTACGTCAGTGAAGTTGGATACATACTGTACATCATAGCCCTTGTACTCAAAATAACGGCGTACTGTATCAAATACGATCATAGGTCTTGCATTTCCAATGTGGATCAGATTGTAAACAGTAGGTCCGCATACATACATTTTTACCTGTCCCGGTGTTAATGGGACAAATTCTTCTTTTCTTCTTGTGAGAGTATTAAAGATCTTCATAGTCATTCTCCTCATTTCTGTAAGCTTTACAAACTTACATATTTATCCCCAGTTTTATTTTTGAGAGCCGCAGCAGCCTCCACAGCCTGTGCAGCTATCATTTACTATCTTATTATCATAGCAGTAATCAGCTACTTCCGTCAATAATGTAATTGCCTGGGAGGAAATTCCTTCCCCTGCTCCTGTAAAGCCAAGCCCCTCTTCTGTAGTGGCTTTTACACTGACTCTGGATACATCCAGATGCAGTGCCTGGGCAATGTTTTCTGCCATCTTTGGACGGTAATTTAAAAGTTTGGGACGCTGGGCAATGATGGTGGCATCGATATTTTCCACTACATAGCCTTTTTCTTCCAGTAATTCCCCTACTTTTTTCAGCAGTTCTATACTGGATATCCCTTCATATCTTGGATCCGTATCAGGAAAATGCTGTCCGATATCCCCTAAAGCAGCTGCGCCTAAAAGAGCATCCATTACAGCGTGTACAAGCACATCTGCATCAGAATGGCCTAACAGTCCCTTTTCGTAAGGAATCTCCACACCGCCAAGGATCAGCTTTCTTCCTTCTACCAGTTTGTGTACGTCATATCCCTGTCCAATCCTCATTTATTTTATGTCTCCTTTATAACTGATTTATAAAATTCTGTCTGGCAGACCCTGTGATCAGAACATCATCCGTACTTTCCGCGGAATACATTCTGCCTGTATATCGTTTACATTTCCACACACTTCTCCGTCCACATGAACCGGAAGCGGGGCATCTGTGTGTATCTTCACTTCCCTGCACTCATAGGTTCTGGTTCCTTTATAACGCTTTTTCCTGCCGGTCATGGCTCCCAAAAGAAGAGGGATCAGTTTCATCCGGTTAGAATGACTGACTACGCATATGTTCATCAGCCCGTCTTTTCCGTCTGCTTTCGGGGCAAAGACGAAGCCGCCGCCTTCTGAAGGCTGGATATGACAAGATATAAACAGGATATTATTAAATTCTACCCTTTTTACACCATCCAAAACAATATATCCCCTGGAAGAACGGCATTTAAAAAACTGGCTGATACCAAGAAGCAGATAAGAAAGCCTGCGAAAACCCATATGTCCTAAACGGCTGCGAAGCCGGGAGTCAAGGGCTGCCTGACAGACTGCAGCGTCAAAGCCGATCCCGGCACTGACTAAGAAACGTCTGTGAAAAGGTTCTCCTTTTCCATAGGAAAGGACACCATAATCGATCATGGAAAAATGTCTTGGCTGAAGCTGCTTTTTCAGGCACTTCACCGGGCTTGCCGGCATGTGCAGACTTCGCCACAGATCATTTCCTGTTCCAGCCGGAATATAGCCAAGATTTAAAGGACCATGAAAGGATGCACCATCTAATACCTCGTTCATCGTGCCATCTCCGCCTACAACAATAAGGAAGCATGGCTTTCCTGCTTCCTTTGTCAGCTCTCTGGCAGCGTCTCTGGCTTCGCCGATCCCATTTGTCAGAACCGCTTCATATTCAATATTGTGCCGGTCCATATAACCGGCAATAGCTCTCCATACTTTCCATCCTCTGCCGGAGCCTGCGTTTGGGTTAATGATAAAATGGTACATAGGCAAACAGGGTGTCCTTTCTTGTTTTTCTGTGCTCATTTTATTATAGCATAATGGTACCGAAAAGAATATAAAACGCATCGAAAATTTCTATTAAAAATGCCCCTTATGTCACCGTCTATGAACTGCTCGTCCAGTGACCTGCCAATGTATATTTGTATATAGCAAAAAAGCAATCTGCACTACGCAAATTGCTTTTTTCATAGCGAGAGGGGGATTCGAACCCTCGACACCGCGGGTATGAACCGCGTGCTCTAGCCAACTGAGCTATCTCGCCATATTTAGTTATTGGATGGGGCCTACAGGGCTCGAACCTGTGACCCTCTGCTTGTAAGGCAGATGCTCTCCCAGCTGAGCTAAGACCCCATACAGTAGCGGAAGGGAGATTCGAACTCTCGACACTACGGGTATGAACCGTATGCTCTGACCAACTGAGCTACCTTGCCATAAGTGCTACCGCAGCAGCGAGGACATTTAATAAGCGAGATTGAGAAACTTGGCAAGCTTTTTTTGCAAGAAAATTTCGAAAGCGGTAACCTATGGATTTCTTTCTTTCAAATTTTGGGCAAAGGAGCCGCTTGGGGTGGCGCACCCGGATACGGGCTGCATTTATGCTTCCGTAGCCCTTGAAGAAGGCGGGGAAGCGGGTCCCTCAGGCGATGGCGCATAGCCAATAGGCCCATGTCACGCCGATCATGGTGATGGTCCTCAGGAGCTGATTGTAAAAGATGAGCTTGAAGGCCAGGCCGGGGCTGTAGTACCCGGCATAGGCCGGGAACTGGTGACGGACGGTCCGCATGGGGGTGGAGAGGATGTTGCCGACGAGCAGGGCGATGATGACTTCCGGGGGGGTGAGCCCGCCCATATGCAGGGCGGAACCCGCGGCGGACAGGGAGGCGCCGATTTCGGCGGCGAGGCTCAGGAGCACGATGCCGAGCGCCTCGGGCCGGATGAACCCGAGCCACGGGGTATGGTCGGAAAGCCACGCCTCGGCGGTGCGGAACAGACCGTAGTGCTGCATCAGGTACATGGCGACGTACACGGGGATGGTGAACATGACGAGCTTGGGCAGGCGGCGGCGGAACCGTTTCCATGCCTTGAGCGCGGCGCTCTTGAGGGTGACTTTTTCCTGAGGCAGCCGGCACTCGATACAGTTCTCGCCATGAAGGGGCGGCAGGAGGAAATGCCCGAGGCCCACCGTGAACAGGGTCCGCAGCGCGGCCGCCGCGAGGGTCAGCCCCGTATAGATAAGGGCGGGAGCGCCGAGCACGGGCCAGAGCATGAACAGCATGGTCGGCAGATGGACCATGTAGGCGGGCAGGCTGTTGAACAGGTTGGCGAGCACGAGCTCGCGCAGGCTGATTTCGCCCTTGGCGTGGCTGTCGGACAGCAGGGCGTTGGCGGCGGCTGGGGAGAAGAAGGCCATGGAAAAGGACGCCCCGGCGGCTTCGCGCAGCCGGGCGAGCCGCACCAGCGGCGCGGAAAGGCGGGCGAGAGGCTGTGTCCAGCGCAGCGCTTCAACGATATTGGCGATGAGCAGGCCAATGCACATGGCGAACAAAAGCCGGGTGAGCGGGCGGCCCAGCGTCAGCCAGAACGGCATCAGATCGGAAGGTATCATGAGGGTCGGATACCATGCTTTCCGGGGCGAGGCCAGTGTGTATTCTTCCGTCTCCCGGCATTGTGTGAAGGCGGGAATTCGTGTAGATTAAGGCTTGCTCGAAGAGCGCCCCCTTAACCCTTGTAACTCTCGGATTGTCTCGCAAGGAGGTTCCCATGCTGATTCGTGAGTGGATGACCAAGGACGTCATCACCGTGACCCCTGACACATCCATGCTGAAAGCGTCGAAGTTGATGAAGGATCATAATATCCGGCGTCTTCCCGTCCTTGACGGGAAGCATGTGGTAGGCATCGTTTCCGACAGGGACATCCGGGCCGCCTCTCCTTCCAAGGCGACGACGCTCGATATGCACGAGCTGTATTATCTCCTTTCCGAAGTGAAGGTGAAAGACATCATGACCAGCGATCCGGTCACGGTCTATGACACCGACGCCGTGGACGCCGCCGCCCTGCTCATGGAAAACAAGGGCATCGGCGGCCTGCCCGTGGTCGATGGTTCCGGGGAACTCGTAGGGATCATCACCGATCATGATATCTTCAGAGTGCTGGTGGACTTCTGCGGGGCGAGCAAGGGCGGCCTTCAGCTTGCCTTCATGCTTCCCGACAAGCCCGGTGTGCTGACCCCGATTTTCGAGGCCATCAGCCAGAACGGCGGCAACGTCCTTTCCGTGCTCACCTCGCGCGGCAAGACGCAGGAAGGGACCAGCCACGTCTATATCCGTCTCCATGCGATGGACTCCGAAAAGGAAAAGGCCCTCATCGAAAACATGAAGAAAGCCATGCCTCTAGAATACTGGATGGATGACGAGTTCCACTGCAACAGGAACTGCTGATTGTTTTGATTACGGCATAAAAAAAGGGGCTTCCGTGGAAGCCTCTTTTTTTGTGCGGGCATGGGGCGGCTTCACCGCATCAGTATATCCGCCGGTCAGGCGGCAGGGTGGCGGTTGTCCGAGGCCCTCGCCGTCTCGCGGTGGGTATGCTATTTCCCCAAAAATAGCCTCATGTGGCGTCATTGCCGTATTGTGGCGGCGATTATGCGGAAGAGGCTCCGGTTATGCGGGAAGGGACGGGAGGAAATCCCCGGTCGTCCGTACGTCGGCGAAAGCCCCGTGCAGGGCCGCCATGAATGCTTCGTGTACCGTTGCGGCGGGGATGGTTTTCCCGTTCCATGACAGATCCCGCGTGGCGCAGGCGTCATGCAGGAGCGTGATGTCGTAGCCGTGGTTTCGGGCGGCCCGTACGCTCGTGTCGATGCACATGTGGCTCATCATTCCGCAGACGGCGAGTTTCCGTATGCCCGCCCGGCTGAGGGCGTCGTGGAGATCCGTTTGGAAAAAAGCGTCCGGCGCGTGTTTGATGATGACGGGCTCGCCGTCCAGCGGCTTGACCGCGCCGTGTATCTCGGAACCGGGCGTATCCGGCAGGAAGAAGGCCGCGCCGGGACGGGTGTTGATATGCCGGACGTGGAAAACGGGCCTGTGTTGTTCGCGGAAACGCCCCAGCGCCAGCCGGGCCTGTGCGGCGGCCTCGTCCGCGTGGGACAGTTCCCAAGCGCCGCCGGGGAAATAGTCGTTCTGGATGTCGATCAAGAGAAGTGCCGTATTCATGCCGTACCTCCGGGTGTTGTGCCCACGATAGCGGCATGTGGCGGAAAGTACAGTAGTTACTTTTTTGTGGGTATGCCCTCGGCGGCAGGGATGATGCCCTTGCGCTCCAAAATGCCGGCCTGCCCGTTCTCCAGCATGTATTCCACGCCGATATCCTGCATGATCCGCACGGCCCGCAACAGCTTTTCCCCTCGCTCTGTGAGGAAGTAGGTCACGCGCAACGGGTATCCGTCCGGTTCGATCTTGCCGATCAGCCCGAACGCCCTGAGTTCCCCCAGATGTTGCAACAGCATTTTCTGCGTGATGCCTTCAATGCCGCGTTCCAGTTCCGCCAGCCCCATGCCGCCGTTCCGCAGCTGGAACACGATGATCGTTTTCCACTTGCCTCTCATGATGTCGTGGGCGATTTCCAGAGGACAGGTGCAGACCGTACGGATTTTCATGGTTCGTCCGTTGGAGAATATGTGCGGTCTCTGCGCGGTGCCCCGTGGATGACTGCGCCGCAGGGTATCCGCGTGCCGGAATGTGCCGTGCCTGCGCGGAGCCCCGATGGCAGGGGGCGTGCGCACGCCC
>ERZ779894.2723-NODE-2723-length-15023-cov-5.213589_pt1 | contig 15023 bp, 13 predicted proteins | sample MGYA00511587_ERZ779894 | MGnify/ENA primary metagenome ERZ779894 (study PRJEB29588, sample SAMEA2160490) | human gut metagenome | biome: human gut; feature: human-associated habitat; material: faeces | place: Denmark | collected 2008/2010 ... | reverse complement strand
GGCGAAGATAGTACTTCGGTGCGAAAATAGCTCGTTGCCAGTTCTTTTTTTTATTTTTTTTAAAAAATATATTGACTTTCTATTTAAAATACTATATTATCAACACAGTGCCCGATGAAGGGTGCAATATTTATGATTAAATATGAAACACCCGGTATTGTGTGTTATCAGGAAAGGAGAAAATAATGCCTACAATTAACCAATTAGTAAGACAAGGTCGTACTGATAAAACAACAAAATCAAATTCACCTGCTTTAAATAGAGGTTATAACTCATTAGCTAAAAAAGCTACATCAACTAAATCACCTCAAAAGCGTGGTGTTTGTACACGTGTTGCTACTATGACACCTAAAAAACCTAACTCGGCTTTACGTAAATATGCCCGTGTTAGATTATCAAATGGTATGGAAGTAACTGCATATATTCCAGGAATTGGACATAACTTACAAGAACATAGTGTTGTTTTAATTCGTGGTGGTCGTGTTAAAGACTTACCAGGGGTTCGTTACCATATTATCCGTGGTACAATGGACTGTGCTGGAGTTAACGATCGTAAACAAGCACGTTCTAAATACGGTGCTAAAAAACCAAAAGCTTAATTAATACTTATAGGAGGAAATATATATGTCAAGAAAAGGACGAGTTGCTAAAAGAGACGTTCTACCTGATCCAGTGTATAACTCTAAAACTATTTCTAAACTTATCAACAACATTATGTTAGATGGTAAAAAAGGTGTTGCTCAAAACATCTTATATGATGCGTTTAAAAAAGTAGAAGAAAAAACTGGAAATCCAGCTATGGAAGTCTTTGACCAAGCAATTAACAATATCATGCCAGTCCTTGAACTTAAAGTAAGACGTATTGGTGGGGCTAACTACCAAGTACCAGTTGAAGTTTCTTCAGAAAGAAGAATGACTTTAGGTTTAAGATGGTTAGTAAACTATTCTCGTTTAAGAAACGAAAAAACTATGGTTGATCGTTTAGCAAACGAAATTATCGATGCTTCAAACGGAACAGGTGCTTCTGTTAAGAAGAAAGAAGATACTCATAAAATGGCTGAAGCTAATAAAGCATTCGCTCATTTCCGTTGGTAATATAACGGCTAAAATTTTGAAGGGAGAAAACAAATGGCTCGTGAATTTTCGTTAGAAAATACTCGTAATATCGGAATCATGGCTCATATTGATGCTGGTAAAACAACAACAACTGAACGTGTCCTTTATTACACTGGTAAAATCCATAAAATTGGTGAAACTCACGAAGGTGCTTCACAAATGGACTGGATGGAACAAGAACAAGAACGTGGAATCACAATCACTTCAGCAGCTACAACTGCTCAATGGAACGGATATCGTGTAAACATTATCGATACACCAGGCCATGTAGACTTTACAGTCGAAGTAGAACGTTCTTTACGTGTATTAGATGGTGCTGTAACTGTATTAGATGCAAAAGCTGGTGTAGAACCACAAACTGAAACAGTTTGGCGTCAAGCTACTACTTATGGTGTACCTCGTATTGTATTCGCAAACAAAATGGATGCAACAGGTGCAGATTTCATTATGTCATTAGAATCTTTAGAAAAGAGATTAGGAGTACAAGGTGTTGCAATCCAATTACCTATCGGTGCTGAAGATACTTTCGAAGGAATCATTGACTTAATTAAAATGAAAGCTGTTTATTTCGAAGGGGCAAAAGGTGAAAATGTAACTTACAAAGAAATTCCTGAAGAATATATGGCTCAAGCTGAAGAATATCGTGCTAAAATGTTAGATCAAGCAGCTACTTATGATGATGATCTATTAATGAAAGTATTAGAAGGTGAAGAAATTTCTGAAGAAGAAATTAAAGCAGCAATCCGTAAAGGAACATTAGCTGTAGAATTATTCCCTGTATTATGCGGTTCAGCTTACAAAGATAAAGGTGTTCAACCAATGTTAGATGCAGTAATTGATTTCTTACCTGCACCAACTGATATTCCTTCGATCAAAGGTACTGATGAAGATGGTAATGAAGTAGAAAGACATGCATCTGATGATGAACCTTTCTCAGCATTAGCATTCAAAATTATGGCTGACCCATTCGTAGGAAAATTAACTTTCTTCCGTGTATATTCAGGTACATGTCAATCAGGAAGTTATGTATTAAACTCTACAAAAGATAAAAAAGAACGTTTAGGTCGTATTCTTCAAATGCATGCGAACAAACGTAATGAAATTGATGAAGTTTACGCTGGAGATATCGCTGCAGCAGTAGGTTTCAAAAATACAACAACTGGAGATACTATCTGTGACGAAAAGAATTTCGTTATTCTTGAAAAAATGGAATTCCCAGAACCAGTTATCCAATTAGCTATCGAACCAAAAACTAAACAAGATCAAGATAAGTTAAGTAATGGTTTAATTAAATTAGCTGAAGAAGATCCAACTTTCAAAACATTTACTAACCCAGAAACTGGAGATACAGTTATCGCTGGTATGGGTGAATTACACTTAGACGTAATCGTTGACCGTTTAAAGAGAGAATTCAAAGTAGAAGCTAACGTTGGTGCTCCACAAGTTGCTTACCGTGAAACAATCACTCAAGCAGCTGAATGTGAAGGTAAATATGTAAAACAATCTGGTGGTCGTGGACAATACGGTCACGTATGGATCAAATTTGAACCTAATGAAGGTAAAGGATTTGAATTCGTTGATGCTATCGTTGGTGGGGCTGTCCCAAGAGAATATATCAACTCAGTAAAAGTAGGTCTTGAAGACGCACTTGAAACTGGTATGATTGCTGGATACCCTGTATTAGACGTAAAAGCTACATTATTTGATGGTTCTTACCATGATGTCGATTCATCAGAAATGGCATATAAAGTAGCTGCAAGTTTAGCACTTAAAAATGCTGCTAAAAAATGTGGTCCTGTATTATTAGAACCAATTATGGCAGTAGAAGTAACTGCTCCTTCTGAATACTTAGGTAGCGTTATGGGTGATATCTCATCTAGACGTGGTATGATTGAAGGACAAGAAGAAAGAGGAAATGCTGTTTCAGTTCAAGCATCTGTACCATTATCAGAAATGTTTGGATATGCAACTGATTTAAGATCATTTACTCAAGGTCGTGGAAACTATACAATGCAATTTGATAGATACGAAGCTGCACCTAAATCAATTAGAGAAGAAATTATCAAGAAAAATGGTGGAAATGTATAATCTACATTAAAATCAAATAAATATTGATTTTTTCGAATAAATAAACTAGAATGTTTATTGTAAAAAAAATAGAAAATAGGAGGAACCTTAACAATGGCTAAGGAAAAATTTGACCGCTCTAAAGCGCATGTAAATATCGGAACTATTGGTCACGTTGACCATGGTAAAACAACTTTAACTGCTGCAATCACTACTTGTCTTGCTAAAAAAGGACAAGCTGCTGCAATGGATTATGCTTCAATCGATGCTGCTCCAGAAGAAAAAGAACGTGGTATCACAATCAACACTGCACACGTAGAATATCAAACTGAAACTCGCCACTATGCACACGTTGACTGTCCAGGTCATGCTGACTACATTAAAAACATGATCACTGGTGCTGCACAAATGGATGGTGCTATCTTAGTAGTTGCTGCTACTGATGGACCAATGCCACAAACAAGAGAACACATCTTATTATCTCGTCAAGTAGGTGTTCCATACATCATCGTATTCTTAAATAAATGCGATATGGTTGATGACGAAGAATTAATCGACTTAGTAGAAATGGAAGTTCGTGAATTATTAAATGAATATGACTTCCCAGGTGATGATACTCCAGTAATCAGAGGATCAGCATTAAAAGCATTAGAAGGAGATCCTAAATGGACTCCAGCTATCGACGAATTAATGGAAGCTGTAGATACTTATATCCCAACTCCAACTAGAGACGTTGATAAACCATTCTTAATGCCAGTAGAAGACGTTTTCACAATCACTGGTCGTGGAACAGTTGCTACAGGTAGAGTAGAACGTGGACAATTAAACTTAAATGACGAATTAGAAATCGTTGGTATCAAAGATACTCAAAAAACAGTTGCTACTGGTATCGAAATGTTCAGAAAATTATTAGATTATGCTGAATCAGGAGATAACGTAGGGGTATTATTACGTGGTATCAACCGTGATCAAATTCAACGTGGACAAGTATTAGCTAAACCAGGTTCAGTACATCCACATACTAAATTCAAAGGTCAAGTTTATGTATTAAGTAAAGATGAAGGTGGACGTCATACTCCATTCTTTGGAAACTATAGACCACAATTCTATTTCAGAACTACTGATATTACTGGTGTAATTGAATTACCAGAAGGTACTGAAATGGTAATGCCTGGAGATACTGTAGAATTAACAGTTGAATTAATTCACCCAATCGCAATCGAAAAAGGAACTAAATTCTCAATTCGTGAAGGTGGTAGAACTGTAGGTTCTGGAAATATCTCTGAAATTATTGAATAATAATTTTAAATTAAAGGTGCTTCGGCACCTTTTTTTGGTAATTTGCTATTTTAAAAAGAGAAAGCGCTTGAATAATAGATATGAGTTTGATAAAATAATAATGCAGATGTAAGTAGTCTGAATATTTGTTTATAGAAGGAGATAATAAAAATGGATCAACAAGAACAAATCGTTATTAATTTAATTGTAAACGCTGGTAGTGCACGTAGCTCTGCTATCGAAGCAATTCAATATGCTAAAGCTGGAGATATCGAAAAAGCTGAAGAATCTTTAGGAAACGCTAAAGAAGCAGTAAACGAAGCACATCATTCACAAACTGAAATGATTCAAGCTGAAATTAGAGGGGAAAAAGCTCCATTAAGCTTATTAATGGTTCATGCTCAAGATCATTTAATGACTTCATTATTATGCATTGATTTAGCTCAAGAATTCGTTGACGTTTACAAAAAAATCGGATAATTAATAAGTAAGAAACAGTTGCTTATCTAAGCAGCTGTTTTTTTGCGTATAAACGTTTTTCATGAAAAAAAGGTAAAATATATTCTTGTACTAAATTACTATCTTGATATTCGTCAATTGCAATTTCAGAAAATTTTTCTTGATATTTTTTTCTACATTCTGGGCACCCTATACTATTTATTGCTAATTCTATATTTGGAATATTAAATATTTTAAATATTTCGTTTGCCATAAGTATTATTTCAACATCAGCTAAATATGACTCTGTACCAAAAACTTCCGCTCCTATTTGGTGAAATTCTCTTAATCTACCTTTTTGCACATTTTCATATCTATACATAGACATATTATACCATAATTTTATTGGTGATGGTAAACTTGCCATTCCATTTTCTATATATGCTCTTACTACTCCTGCTGTGCCTTCTGGTCTTAAAGTTATACTTCTACCGCCTTTATCTTCAAATGTATACATTTCTTTTTGTACAACATCAGTTGTTTCTCCAACTCCTCTTTGAAATAATTCTGTATTTTCAAAAACAGGTACTCTTATTTCTTTAAACCCATAATTTTCGAATAATTCTTTTGTTTTTTGTTCTATGTATTGCCATTTATATGAATCTTGTGGCAATATGTCTTTCGTCCCTTTTGGTTTTTGTATCATATTTCTTCCCCCTTTTTGTATTTATATTTCTTGTCCTGCCTTTAATTCTAAATATATGTTTTTTTCATCACTCACTCTTGTAGTTCTTCCATGACCTGGATATATTATTGTTTCATCTGGTAATGTTAATATTTTACTAGTTATAGAGCTTATTATACTTTCAAAATTGCTTGTTGGTAAATCTGTTCTACCCCAAGTTCCTTTAAATATAGTATCTCCAGAAAATAACATGTTTTCTTGTTTACAATATAGAGAGCTACTTCCAATTGTATGTCCAGGTGTATGTATAATATTTAATGGTATATTTCCTACATGTATTGTATCTCCATCATCCACCCTAGAATCCGCTTCTAACTCTGGTACATTAATTCCTGCTTGTATTACCAAGCTTATATTTGGGTTATATAAGCCTTCTGCATCAAATCTATGTATTAATATTTTTCCCCCTTTTGCCTGCTTTACTTTTTCTACTGCACCTATGTGGTCACAATGGCAATGTGTTAAAAATATATATTTAAGTTTTGCTTGTAATATATCCAACATTTCTATAATTCTATCTGCTTCACTACCAGGATCTATTACTATAGTTTCTAATGTTTCCTTATCTTGGACAATGTAGCAATTTGTTTCTTCTGCTAATCCGGTATTCACTTTTATCCTCTTTAGTATCATTTTTTCCTCCTAACTTCATAAACACTGTCTACTTTTCTTAATGCTTTTAATACTTTATTTAGTGCTTCTATATTCGGAATTTCAACAGTCATTTCTGTTATAGCTATTTTTTCCTTCGTTGCTTTTGAATTTACAGCAATTAAATTACATTTTTCTTTTGAAACTTCTGAAATAATTTCTGCCAACAAGCCAGTCCTATCATTTGCATATATTTCTATATCCACATTATATGTTGTTTTTTCATCAGAATCCCAAGACACATCTATAATTCTATGTTCTTCTGTTAATAAATTTTGAGTATTTACACAATCTTTTCTATGTATTGAAACTCCTCTTCCTTTAGTTATATATCCTATTATTTCATCTCCTGGTACTGGATTACAACATTTTGATAATTTTACCAAGCAATTATCTATTCCTTTTACTACAATTCCTGCTTTAGATGGCTTATACACTTTAGCCTTTTCATTAGATAATTTTTCTAACTTTTCTTCTAAATTTTCTTCTTGATGCTCTTTTCTATACTCCTCGATCAATCTTGCAATTATTTTTCCAGCAGAAATTGCTCCAAATCCTACACTTGCATACATATCTTCTACAGTATTAAATTTATATTTATTTATCACACGCCCGTATAAACCCAAACAGCAACGATGTACCGGAGAGTCGTGATTAGTACACCTGCAATACCGATTGGCGGAACTTTGTTTCTGATAAAAATCCGACATCAGGAACCTGAAAGGTATACACCGTTTAGGAATGAAATGACACCGATACAGGTAAACCTAGGTTCAATTTTTTATCTTTCTATTCCGATTCCGGTTTTTGTGTCGTCAGACCCGGTCGGGCATTCGGAAAACTTAACCGGACACTCGTTCCTGCTCCAATGGTCTTCCGGCACAAAACCCAACATCTTCCGTTAGTACTACTAACTAAAGGAAAGATGAGGAAAGTTTTATAGAATGAAATACCTAATTATCCGATCGGACTACAGGTAGTCGGATTATTTTATCGGAATAGTTTTCTGTAGAGTTTTGATTTTTAAGCCAACTCATGGGATGTAGATTTGAAAATTCTCTTTTTGTTGGGATTTAGGGTTTTCAGGTCACGATCAGCTTACCATGAAGTGATAAGGTCAGTCGAAGCAACCCGGTCCCCGAACACAAGCCCCGAAGACGAATATAAACAAGATTAACTCTAGGTATAATCAGCTCGTGAAGTTTACAAATCGATGCAATTTTCCGTTTATGATTTTTAAAGACTGAAAGCCAGAAAATTCCCGGAATTATCGGAACTCAGTTTTTTAACAGGGAGTTCAGGAAAAACAGGACCAGCGGATACAAATCTTTCAATTTGAGTTGGAGTAATTGTTTGGCTTTATTTTTTTGAACTCTGACCGTATTCACACTCAAGTGCAGTTCTTCAGCAATCTCTTCATTAGTTTTCTGGTCGATAAAAGCGAGTTCAAAGACATGCTGGCATCTAGGGGGTAACTCTTTGACCGCTTTCATGATCTCCTGATAAATTTCCGAACGGATGATATGAAAAATCAGGTTATCTTCATTCAATTTATCCTGTTGTATCCGGCTAAGAATAGTTTGGTGGATTTCTCCGAGTTTTATTTCATTCAGGCAAGCATTACGGACCGCTTTGTACAGGTAGTTCTTGACCAATTCTTCACTCGCTCCCAATAACTCGCTATTATCGATGATTTTGACAAAAACAAGTTGTACCACATCCTCTGCCTTCAAAGAATCTTTCAGATAACCATATGCAAAATGGCACATAGTCTGATAATATGTCCTGAAACAAGTATTAAAATTAGTATCCATCCAACTGCAGTATTTACTCGATGCACAAATATAAAAATAACTTTATCTGCAATACCGCAAATAAAGTTATAAAAATCCCGGCTACTTCGAATTTTAACTTTTACCGTATTCAAGGTTTAATCAATTTGCGCATTTCATCGGCAGAATAAGCATATTTTTTACCGTCCGGATCGACCACGACCAGGGTGGCCTCCTGCCGGAAAAACAGTTCATCCAATTCTTTTCGGAGGATATCCCCGGAAAGACCGTTGAAGTAATGCCGTTCACCGGACGAAAGGGCTTTCATCTTTTGTAGAAATAAGACATGGAAAAACAAAGATTTGCTCACCTCTTCTTCCGAAGCTTGCCGACGCCTGCCTTCGACCGTCCATAAACCACAGTGAAAGCTCATCAGCGTATAGATTATATTTTTGTTGTCTTCCTTTAACTTATAGGCTCTCCAATAATGACACACCGCTTGTTCCCGTTTATCCACCTCTTCACAAGCATTTCCTCTCAGGAATGCCAGGCGGTACAACATCAAAGTATCGGGCATCATCTGTCGTTCAATCTCACCGAGCACCTTCATCGCTTTTTCGGTTTCCCTGCATTTGCCCAGCGTCTCCCCATACCGCATCGACAACTCGGGATCCAAACGGTTGCCCCAATCATCCTGAAATAAAGAATCGGCTATAGCCAAAGGAACGACAGCTTCCTTAAAACGATTCATATGGAAAAGAGCCAACCCCAGATATTTAAAATTCACCCGTGTAGAATCACCCTGTGCAATCAGTTCCTCAAACGTAGTTTCACAATCGAAATAACGCCGGGATAAATAATACAAGATGCCGCGGAGTTGTTTCAAAGCATTCAGCCGGGGAGAGTAAATCAAAGCGGTATCGACAAGCGGCCCGGACTGTCCGATAAAATCAGGGAACAAAACTGTATTCGCCATCATCAGATTGACAGCCTTCACGACAGTCTCTCCATCTTCCGGGTCCAAACAGAAAGCACGTAAATAATGATCTACGGCATTCATACTCCAGCCTATCCGGTTGTAACAATCTCCGATCCGTTTCAATAAAGTGACATTTGTCGTGTCTGTCTGATATAAACGATCATAGATTCCGATCGCCCGAACAGTTTTACCTATCTGCTGATACAAACGGGCCAGCTGATAATTGACAAAAAATCCAGAGAATCTTCTCCGGCCAATTGTTCATAGATATCGACCGCTTTCATCGTCCGCCCCGCCAAGGCTGCTACCCGCGCCAAAGCAAGACGGGCATCCCGATCGGAAGAATCCCGCTCCAACCACTCCGAATAACAGCGGTAAGCCGCCTTATAACGCAACATCCCTTCATTGGCTTTGCCTTCATAAAAAAGCAAATCGGAAGATTTACCTTCTATCCGGTATAAAGAATCGACACCTCTTAAAACCTCATCGTAATGATTCCGGTCCAACTCTCTTTCTAAAATTTGCCGACCGATGTCCTGAGCATAACTTCCTATACTACAAAACAGGATTCCAAGGATGAAATATACCTTCATTTCGATAGTTTTGATATTCCATCACAAATAAAGAAAGATTTCAACGATAAAACAAACTTTTCAACTAAAAATTTAGTTGAAAGAAAATATTTCCCTTAACGGACTAACAACAAAGCTCCTTTTTTAACATATTTCGGAGGGTTCACCTTCTCTCTTCCTTTGGCAGTAATCACATAAAAATAGGTTCCCGGGCCCGCATATTTTCCTCCGATACGTCCGTCCCAGCCTTCCGAAGGGTCGTTCCATTCGTAGATCTTACGTCCCCAACGGTTCAGAATCACCCCTTGGAAAGATTCCAGAGACAAGGCTTTCACTTTAAAAATATCATTCTTACCGTCTCCATTGGGTGTAAATACATTCGGAACATCCAGCAAAGATTCGACGACATTTACATATTGTATATCCGAAGTATCCCGGCAAAAATTTCCTTTTCCATGAATGGCTACGAGCATTACCTTATACCGCCCGGAATGCTCGTAAGTATAAACAAAATCTTCCTGTGTCCGGATCTGATTTCCAATCAGGCTATCCTCGGGCGATAAGACCATTCCGACCAAATCGGTCGTATCTTTATACAAATACCATTCATAAGAAGAAGCATTTTTAGAACCGGAAGCATCGAATTCTACTTCTAAAGGTGCCTGTCCCATTTCATCGCCGACTTCCCCGACCACATCCACCGTATTTCCCAGAGTCAGTTCAGGGACAGCCTCCGGGATCATCGATTCGTAAGTCACTTCGTTACTTTCCCATACGAATCCGAAACGATCCTTGATCCTAATGCGGCAAGACACATCTTCGGCACATCCGGCGACAGACTGACTTAGATCTTCATACCGATAGTCATTCATAGAAGACAATTGCCGTTCTTTGCCATCCCAATCGACCCAGTAATCCACATTCTCTCCACCGGGGAAACCGGCAAAATCGGGAATATAAAGATAATCGATATGAATCGTAATATATTCACAATCCAGTACATCGGTCAAAGTAATTTTAAAATCCATAAAATCATAAAACACATAAAACCGTTCCTGAACCGTATTCACCCCGTCCTTTCGGGCAGTAAAAGTATAGAGTCCGTTCCCTAGCAAAGGGACGGCCAAGCGGGTAGAATCCTCATACGGAGCAACGGCCTGAGGGGAACCCTCGTAAGTCCAGCCGAATTCCCAACGATCTCCTCCCGGCACAAAACTCACCTGACCTTCCGGAGCAGCTTCAGCCTGAGTCCGACGGATAACATACAGCGGTCCGTCCGGATAATCAGAAGAATAGTTCACTTCCACCCCTTCTATCTGAATCCGCTGGGAAAATCCAAGTCCGGCCAGGAATACGAAAAACAGCAACAATACATACCGCATACGATCAACATTTATTTCTCAACCATAACATACAGAAGAGTTTTACAACACTTACATGTCCACACACTTTTACGATTATCCTTGCAATATTACTAAAAATCCCCGGTATTTTGTGAGGCTGGAGATTAATTTTTAATTTTGCTACGGGAAATAATCAATCATTATCGTCGATCAAAAATTTATTCAGGGTGGATTTTATCAATGAATTAAACAGCAGTCAGCAGGAGGCGGTCATCAACACAGAAGGTCCTTCATTGGTCATTGCAGGTGCCGGTTCAGGCAAAACACGTGTATTGACCTACCGGATAGCCCAATTGCTCAGTCAGGGAGTGCCGGCCTATAAAATTCTGGCCCTGACCTTTACCAATAAAGCTGCCCGTGAAATGCAAAAACGAATCGCAGAGTTAGTGGGCCAGGAAATCGCTGCCAACCTGTGGATGGGAACTTTCCACTCGATTTTTTCAAAAATCCTGCGATTCGAAGCCGAGAAATTAGGCTATACATCAAGCTATACCATCTACGATACCCAGGATTCTAAAAATATGATCAAGGCCATCGTCAAAGACATGAAACTGGACGATAAGATTTACAAACCGAGCACGATCCTCGGACGGATTTCGATGGCAAAAAACAACCTGATCGTCGCTCAGAGTTATGCCCAATCTTCCCGCATTTTATCCGAAGATACAGCCAGCAAACGCCCGTTATTGGGAGAAATCTACAAACAATACCAGCAGCGTTGCAAACAATCGGATACCATGGATTTCGACGATCTTTTGTTGCAAACCAATATCCTGTTCCGTGATTTCCCGGACATTCTGGCCAAATATCAACAGAAATTCAATTATATCCTGGTCGACGAATATCAGGATACCAATTACGCCCAATACCTGATCGTAAAAAAACTTTCGGACCGGCATCATAACATCTGTGTAGTCGGGGATGATGCACAAAGTATTTATTCTTTCCGGGGAGCCCGGATCGAGAACATCCTTAATTTTAAAAACGATTATCCGGAATACAAGCTATACAAACTGGAGCAAAATTACCGGTCGACGACCACGATCGTAGATGCAGCGAATTGTGTGATCAGTAAGAACAAAGAACAAATTCCCAAAAAGACCTTTTCTCAAAATGAAGAAGGTGAAAAGATCAAGGTATTGCGGGCCTTATCCGATAAGGAAGAAGGTTTCCAGGTCACGAATGAAATCTTCCGGCTAGCCAATTACGAGCAGCAGGAATACAGCGATTTTGCTATTCTCTACCGTACGAATGCCCAGTCGCGTATCTTAGAAGAAGCCCTCCGTAAACGGAATATTCCTTATAAAATTTACGGCGGCCAATCTTTCTACCAACGGAAAGAAATCAAGGATTTGCTGGCTTATTTCCGGCTGACCGTGAATCAGAACGATGAAGAAGCTTTCAAACGGATCATCAACTATCCCCGACGGGGAATCGGAGATTCGACCGTAGATAAAATCCGGGAAATCGCCGGAAAATATCATGTCAGCCTGTGGACCGTACTCTGTAACCTCGATAAGGTGGCCGGCGCTTTCAACAGCGGTACCCTTTCCAAATTACAGAAATTCGGTAGTCTGATCGAACGTTTCCGGGAACAGATAGCGAATGAAAATGCGTATGACGCAGCTGTTATCATCGCCCGTTCTTCCGGTATCATCGACGACCTTTCCAATGACGAAACACCGGAGGGCGTATCCCGGAAAGAAAATATCCAGGAGCTCCTGAACGGTATCAAAGATTTCAGTGAAACCGCCTATAAAGAGGGGAAAGACGATAAATTACCGGCCTTCCTCGAAGGAGTAGCGTTGTTGACAGATCAGGACGGAGATAAAGAAGGGGATCAAAACAAAGTGACCCTCATGACCATCCATGCATCGAAAGGACTGGAATTCAGCAATGTATTTATCACCGGTCTGGAAGAAGAACTTTTCCCGGCCCAGCAATGTGTGACCACTCCTGCCGCCCTGGAAGAAGAACGGCGGCTTTTCTATGTCGCTCTCACCCGGGCAGAAAAACGGGCTTTCATGTCGTTCGCCACTTCCCGTTACAAAAACGGCCAAGTGGTATCCTCGCGGCCTTCCCGTTTTATCGGTGAGATCGATCAGGAATTCCTCGAAGGATATATCGCGATGCGGGAAGAACCCTCAGGTTTCAAATTAAAAACAACGACAGCTATGTCCGGTTTACATAAGCCGGCGATCACTTTGAATAAACCCGCAACAATAGATATTCCGGCCATCGACCGATCGAAACTCAAACCGATCGACTCCAATCAGGTCGTTCCCGGTATGATCATTTTCCATCCTACCTTCGGAGCCGGAAAAGTGATCAACCTGGAAGGTTTAGGCGTACAAAAAAAGGCAAAAGTGGTCTTCCGTGAAGGGGGAAGCCGGACTCTTTTGTTAAAATTTGCAAAATTATACATTCAAGCAGACTAAAAACTTCCGTCAGAACACTAAAAAGCGTATATTTGCCTCATAATCTGAAAGAGATACCTTGAAATCACTATTTTACAGAATAGCGATTTTCGGATTGCCTTCAACCCGGAGAAATCCGGTTAAAGTCTGCAAATAAATAAATATTTTCTTTATATCTGGTAAAAACAACGTACTGCGATTAAGAAACACATAATATTTTTATGGAATATAATACCCAAAAGAAAAAATTATTACTTCCTGAATATGGACGTAACATACAAAAAATGGTAGATTACCTATTGACCATTGAAGACCGGGAAGAAAGAACCAGAGCCGCAAAGACAGTAATCGACGTGATGGGAAATCTTTATCCTCACTTACGGGACGTTCCCGATTTCCGGCATAAACTTTGGGATCATCTGGCCATCATGTCTGAATTTAAATTGGATATAGATACTCCCTATCCTCTCCCTTCTCTCTCCAAACTACAGGAGAAACCGGAAAGATTGCCTTACAGTTCGAATCACATCAAATACAAGCACTACGGCAAATTAGTTGAAAAACTCATCGACAAAATCAAAGAGCTGGAAGATCCGGAACAAAAAAGAGCACTGATCGTTCTGACCGCCAACCACATGAAGAAATCATTCCTCACCTGGAATAAAGATAGCGTCGAAGACGAACAAATCTATAACGACATCAACACCTTATGCGGCTGTACCGTTATCTTACCGGAGGGTATGACTCTTTCCAATCCGAAAGATCTGCTACAGAAAAAGAGCAAGCCCAGTTCCAATAAGCCGATGAACAAAAACTACCAGAAGAATAACAATAACAACAATAATAAAGGCAACAATAACCGGCAATATTACAAAAAGAACGGGTAAAAGATGCAGGTAGTCACCATACTGGGAAGCAATTCCGGCAATAAACGCCAGCTTATAACAGAAGCCATTCGAATATTGTCATCGACAGAGCAATGGGTAATGGCTTCGTCGTTTTACGAAACAGCCCCCTGGGGCTTCGAATGTGATGAAAACTTTCTCAACCAGGTCGTTGTTTTTCAAACCCGGTTATCGGCCTTCGATTTTTTACAACGTTGTCTCGAAACAGAAAAACGCTTAGGACGGATCAGACTTGCCGGCGGACCTCGCTATTCTTCCCGTCCGATCGATATCGACCTGTTATTTTATGATTCTGTCATTCTGAATACGCCGGATTTAATACTTCCTCATCCCCGTATGCAGGAACGCAATTTTGTACTGACTCCTCTGGCAGAAATCTTACCGGATTTTGTCCATCCGGTATTTCAGAAAACAATCGCCACCTTACTACAGGAATGTCCGGATAAGCTACAGGCCCGAAAACTTCCGGACTAATCTTGCTTCGAAGCTTCAGCAAGCAAGAAAATAAACTGGATGAATAAAACTTTTTTAGTTACAGCGATTACATAAGTTACCATGGTTTCAACGGTTAGACTTGACTTTTAAAACTTTTGTAACCGTTGAAACCTATTTAACTACTTTAAAAGTAGGTTTATTTTTTTCTATCTATTCCGATTTCGGGTTTTATACCGTCAGACCGG
>ERZ779894.2721-NODE-2721-length-15029-cov-8.039802_pt1 | contig 15029 bp, 18 predicted proteins | sample MGYA00511587_ERZ779894 | MGnify/ENA primary metagenome ERZ779894 (study PRJEB29588, sample SAMEA2160490) | human gut metagenome | biome: human gut; feature: human-associated habitat; material: faeces | place: Denmark | collected 2008/2010 ... | reverse complement strand
CAGGATAGAGCGTCCGCCTCCTAAGCGGAAGGTCGCGCGTTCGAATCGCGCCGGGCGTGCCATCTGGAACGTCGAAAGCCTTGATTTTACTGGACTTTCGGCGTTTCGCCTTTTTGGAGTTGAACTTCCGTTTTGCTAATACGGCGATTATTTTTGCTAATAAAACCGATTTTGCTAACAGAAGTCGAACAGTATGGAGAGCGGGAGGCGGCTCTCCTTTTTTGCTAATACACCGGCCTTGCGGCGGGCCTCCCGATACGATTTTCGGGGTCATTTGCTAATAGCGTTTCTTTACCCATAATCCAATCTGCTAATAAATTATGCCCGATTAGCAGACTGGACGGACTGAAGGACTTGTATTAGCAAGTCGGGATTCGCACTCAGGATGGAAGCAATCGTGTTTGCGTCCAGCGACGGGGGTGCTTGGACTTCGGGAACGGAGGTTGGCTTGATGCTGCCACCGCCCTGATAGAATGCTGCCTCCATCTCCGTGGCGAGGTTCCTTCTGTCCTCGTCGAGAATGTGGGCGTACCGCTTCGTGACCATATCCGGCGTGTTCCATCCACCGTCGCCTTGGACTGCTTTCAAGTCGCCCTTGGACAACCTCAGCTTCACACCCGCGCTGGTATGACGGATGCTGTGGAACACTACCTCGTCTACGTCGATGTCGGGATCGCCCATCGCAATCAAAACATCCTTAAAGCGTTTGTTCAGATGCTCGGTCATAATCGGCCGCCCGTTGGCCTGACATATCATCAGACCGTAATCCATGTAGCCGTCATCACCAAGCTCTTGCTTCAACTTGTCTTGCATACGCTTTAAGACCATCAGCTTGTGTGAAACGGTTTCCGGCGTATAGACGTTGCGGATACTGCCCTCGGTCTTGGGCTGTTTGAGAACGATGACCGTCCGTGTGCCGGGGAAAAGGTTGGGGAACTTGAACATAATGTCCATCTTCGTGAGCTTGTCCATGAGCTTCTTGTCAACGCGGTCAATCACTCTGTCGATGTAGAGCATTTGATTCTCCGCATCGTACCTGTCCCATTGCGCCCCGCCTACCTCGCCGCCGCGCATACTGCAAGCAAAGGCAAGCTGTATGGCACAATGGATGATGTAGTAATCGTAGATGTCGGGGCGGTCTGTGAACTCCAGCACTTTGTGGAGCTGCTCCGGCGTAAGCGCCTGACGCTTCTTCTCCTTATGTTCGGGGAGCGTCGCGTTGAGAAACGGGTTTTTCGCTATGTACTCCCATTTCACAGCTTGGTTGAAAGCGCAGCGCAATACCTTGTGAATGTCGTGAATGAGCGACGGGCTGATTTTGTCGCGCTTGGGCTTTCCCGCATTTGCTACCGGCTCTCCCTTGAACAGCAGGAAGTGATAGTAGTCGTCCACCGTCTTTGTCCTGATGCTCCGCAGCTTCTTGTCTCCAAGGTGAGGATGCACATAGTTTTCCAGCAGCCCTACATTTCCGTCGTAGGTGGAGGCCACCCACTTCTTCTCGCCGTACTTCTCTATGAACTCGTAGAGAAACTCGCTCACGGTCATGTCGTTTTGGTCAACGTGGATGTTCTGAGCAACCTCATATTCCAGTTGGGCTTTACGCGATTTTGCGGCGTTGTAGCTCAAGCCCGATTCCCAAACCTGATGCCTGTTCTTGCCTTCTCCCTCATAGAAAACGATGGAGTAGGTCTTTCCTCTTTTGACGATTGATGCCATATTATTGCCCTCCGATTTGTCCGATATTATCCAGCCAATAATCGAAAGAGGCTTTGGACACGCGCAAGGCACGGCCTACACGGATTACCCTAAAGGTATCGGAGTTACACAATTCATATCGCTTGATGAGCTGACAGGCTTTTTTGTGCAAATGCCCATTACGACCACCCTCAAGAACGAACAGCTTGTCCACGGTTTTCTTCCCTTCGAAGATCATTACCTGTGGATCCGTCACGCCAAACAGGAAGCGTCCTGCATCCAGCGCGTTTGCATCAAACTGTGGAAATATTCTCTGTATCTGCCGTTTCATCGCTGTGTACTGCTCGGCGCTGCTGATCCGCTCAATAGGAAAGTAGCAGTGAAACTTGGGACGCGCGGCTTTGCCACCCTTCTCTTTCATATGGCTGCGGCTAAAACACACCGCGAAGGCCACATTGGGGAGTGCCGCCTGTACATCCTGCGGCCCCTTCCAATCTGCGGGATTGTCGCTGTGGTCATTGTCGCAGTCCATCGGGATGCAATCTGAATACCGGAAGGTCTGAATGCCTCTGCGGTTATCCGCATAGGTTGCACACACATGGTCACGGCGCATTGCCTTTCGGAATTCTTCCAGATAGCTTACCTCCACCTTGGTGGAGTAGACGGTGTTTTGCTTGTTGCCAGTGGAATTGGCGGTGTAGATTGTAAATACGTTCATGTGTTTTTTCTCCAATCTACACCGATTAGTGTCCATGGCCAATGGGATTTCCAAGCGCTTCAATTATCTTCAAGATCTTCTCTTTTTGCTGATCATTCAATTCTTCTCTGAGTAGCTTGGAAAATGTCTCTGGACGCATACCGAGATGTTTGGCAATCTCCCAGTAGTGCACATCCATCTCGTATGCTTTTATTCTGATATCTCGATTCGCTTTCATATATTTTCCTTTCCGGCCTTTTGCGGGGCCTTTCGATTTTTTATGGCCGGTGCTCTGGATAACAAAAAAGAGCACCAATACGTTGCTCTTTGTAGCGTCGTATCAATGCTCTTTGAATCGATGATTATTGAATTTTGAAGTTTTGATGCGTTGTTTTTTTGTAATTTGTTCTTTGTATCTTTGTGACGTCAAGCGCCTTAAATGACTTTTGACATCATGATGATAACACATTCGAACGTTTGAGTCAATAGAAAATCGCAATATTTTGTGTTAATAATTTTTGGCTGAAGCAAACTGACACAATATATAGTCAATTTTTATAAATCTATTTTTCTGAGACTTTTCAGATAATGCTTCAGTAAACCTCAGCCATATAATATGACATCAGTCCATTTTGGGTTTCGTAATATCACTGGTGCTGATCATGGCTTCCAGCGCCAACCGCATGCCGAGCTTGAAACCGATGGTGAAGGCCGTAACCTCGTTGGCATCGTTGATTTCTGACGCACAGTCCTTGAATTTCTCGAAGATATCCTGCTGTGCCTGCGTCAGCGTTTGCATCAATGCATCCTCGTTTCGCGTCATCAAGTGCAATACGATCGATGCAAATAGAGTTGACTGCACCAATACGTGCTATGTATTCATTCGCTATCTGCTTAAATGCTATTTCTGGCATCAGTGCCGCCGCGGCAATACTATCACAAATAGTTTCCTCCTGATCGCTGTGTTCCTCCATATCAATTGTACACAATGAAGATGATCTTCTGAATATGTGCGCCAACTCATGAAAAAGAGAAAACACTTTGGAACGATCGTAGTCTTTGTTATTTATTGCAATAATCGGGTATGAGTCGAAATAGATGGACAAACCTTTCATTTCCTCAATATCTACACCTGATACCTGAGCAACAATAATACCATTACGTTCTACGATGTTCCGATAGTAATTAAAAGGATTAGGTCCATATGCAGTTTTGGAACGCAAAGGTGTATCCAGCCCCAAATAAGCACGAATGGCTGTAGCAATTTCGATAACATCGTCATTTGTGATACTGGGTATAGTTCTTACGGGTGCTTCATCCTCCGTAAATTCAACTATGCTATCACGGTTGGATTCGATACGCTGTATTTCGCTCCATAGTGTGTAGCTTAAATCGGCAGAATAGTACCCCTTCAGCGTGCGTCTGTCTGTATATTTTTTAACCTTTCTTGCGGGTTCCTCAGAAAGATAAAAAGCAGCAAAGGGCAGTTTGTATAAAGCTGCCAGCTTTTTGGCTTCGGTGATTGAAGGGTAATCTTCACCGTTCTCCCATGCTTCCAGATGCTTTGTAGTGATAGAAGGAGCAATTGCCTCCACTGCTTCTGGCGTTTTAAACGGTGTTTCTGATCGGGCCCATACAAGCATCTGTGGATTAACATATGCATAGTTTTTTCTTCCCATAAAAACACCTCCTTAAAAGTACTGAAAAATTTGATACTGCTTTCAATTTCATTAATCTGATATCGCCAAACCACAGCTAATCCCAAGCAATGCTTTCAGTATGGTCACGATTTGATCGTACTCGATATCCGCTGCGTATACGAATTGCTTACGGTACTTGTCCCACATGGTTTTGAGTTCTGGGCTTTCTTCGATGTTATGCAGGATTACAGGAACATCTGTGATCTGCTCGGCAGTGCCACGATGGGCGGCTGTTGCCTTCAGCGCATCAGCGAATACCGCTTTGTCAAATTTCTGCGTTGTGGCAAGTATGTAGGCGTCGTAAAAATCTCTGGGGCAGGTGTTGAACACACCGCGGCGCAGTATCGTTTCTACTTTTTCCGCCATGACAGTTTCAATGTTATATGCCCACAGTTCATAGGATTTTTCATCGTCGAAAATTTCAGAAAAATTGTACTGTACCGCATGGGGCGTGATGGCGTCACCGGTAGATACATCGATACTGAGCGGAGTGATCATGGTATCAAACCTTGCGTTCAGCATGACACGGTAGCCACCGTAAATGTCATCCTCACGGATGGGTGAAATCGTACCGATTTCAAAGGACACTCCATCATCATAGGTGATGCCGCAAACAGTCTCCAGCGCGCTGCGAATTGCTTTCGGTGTGAGGGGCAGGTTTTTCAGCGTTGTATCCAGATCCATGGTCGCGCGGTTGTCCAACCCGACGATGGCTGCTACCAGCATGCCTCCCTTTAACACGAATTTCTCTTTATAGTCGGAAGCAGAGAGACGGACAAGGAGACGCTCAAACATATAATTCTGTAAAATAACCTGCGCAGGAATATTTTTCTGTTTTGCGATGTTTCTAATCTTCGCTTTCAGGCTCATTGCTTTACTCATAGAAGCACCTCCAAGTATTGACGCAAGGTATTCGCCACACGCATCTTTTTTGCATAGTCATTCAGTTTGTTAAGATCCTTTTTCGGGCTTGCAGCGTACAGTTTCAATGCTGCGAGGAACGTTTCGGTCCCAATTTTATTGCGACTGCGAATCACGTCGCAAATCGTACGCTCCAGATCGTATGCAGGGACGTCATTTCCGGCAGGCGTTTTCAGCGTAGTTTTACCCAACTCGAACAGCTCTGGTTTGATGTAATATACTTTACATTCGGATTTGATCGCAGCAGAGGGAATGCAGCCAGATGGCGCGGTGATCGTATGCTCAAAAGGCGTCCGATCGGAAATGCCGTGTAGGTACAGCGCAGTCTCGTGGGAGAAGATCACTTTATCGGAACGCTTACTGATGGACAGCAGTTCGTCCTGCATGTCCTCCGGAAGAATGTATTGGCCTTTTACAATGCGGTGGATCCTATCTTCTTTGCACAGCTTGTAGAGCATGGCCTTTGAGATGCCATGCTGCGCCGCTATTTTCGTTTCAATGATTCCGCCATGGGATTTTGCAATGGCGGCGAGTTCTGTCATGTAGTTCATACACTCACCTCAGCTATAATAACTCAATAATATTATACGCATTATTATGACGAAAGTCAACATCTTCAAGGAAGCAATTGAGAAATATTTTTGTTGGAATTACGATTAAGGTCAATAGGAGCTTGCTTTTTCACCAATAGAAAGCTATACTATAGTAAGTAGTCTATTGATATCTTTGTGAGGTTGCTATGAAAATTATCAAGAACGCTATTCGCTGCAATCGTTGTGGCGATGAAATTGAATCAACCAGCGTGCACCAGTTTGTGACCTGCGGTTGCGGTACCTGCTCGGTGGATGGTGGGCATGAGTATCTTCGTAGGTGCGCTCCTTCTGAAATAGACTTCACTGATCTCTCGATCGTAGAAACAGAAAAAGGCGCGAACATCGCGTCTTCAAATTAGCCCTGTCTGCTGCAAAGCTCGATTTGGCACCATTTTTGGTACCCTGCATGGCACCATGCTTTTCTATGGCATGAAAAAAGCTATGAAATTTATGCGCGTTCCTGCAAAATATCGCAAAATCTATGGTTTTTCGTGCAAAATATCAATTTCACGGATAAAGCAAACCCTGAGAAGGCAATAGGTCTGTCCTCCTAAGCGGAAGGCCCCGGGTTCGAATCCCGGCGGGAACGCCACAAGCCCCAAAAATGGGGCTTTTTTTGATACTGAATCTCTTGTTCTCTTTGAAGTTTTGCTAATCAGTACGCTCGCTTTTTGCAGCATCTTACCGCCTCGCTTTTCTTCTTGCTTGCTAATCGCTGTTCTGAAATCCTCAGTTTTTGCTAATCAAAACGTTTTCTTTGCTAATCGCTTTTTTCAGCCGTTTTTGAGCTTGCTAATTGCTGCTAACCGAGGCGAGTGTAGCCCCGTAATCGTCCACTTCCACTTCTTCCACGGTTTCTGTTTCTGTGTGGACGGAATAGCTGTTCATGTCATAGAAAATCTTGCGTAGCTTCTCGTTGTTCTCCGGCGTCACCGTAATGACTTCGGCAGCGTTGTCGCCGGTTGTCGCATAGACGGAGTAGACGCCCAATACATCTAACAAAAGGGCAATCACACTGGTTCGTGATTGCCCTAATACTGTTTTGCTTGATTGTTATCTTTTACTCACCTAACTAATCGAAACTATTGTAATAGCCGTTATCCAACAGTTCAACTACCATTTCAATTTTCCCCATAATTAATAGTTCTTTGAACGACATCCTATTTGACGCTTGCACCTTTTATTCGAGTTTACCGAAGTCCTCGTCGCTTACCACTTCACACCATTCGGTGGAGGTGTTTTCTCCGCCGACTTCAATAGCAAGATGGCTCATCCACGAGTCTGCTGTTGCACCATGCCAATGCTTGACTCCCGCCGGAATGTTCACCACATCACCGGGGGAGAGCGTCTGTACGGGCTTACCCCACTCCTGATAGTAACCGCGTCCGGCAACGCAGACGAGAATCTGTCCGCCGCCACTCGTTGCCTTGTGGATGTGCCAGTTGTTGCGGCAACCCGGCTCAAAGGTCACATTGTAGATTTCGACCTGTTCTGTAGATAGCGGCGCAAGATAGCTTTGTCCGACAAAGTATTGTGCATAGGTGTCGTTTGGAGCGCCGATGGGAAAGACCATATCAGCGGCGTGTTTGGCTTTTGCGTCGTCGGCAGGCGTATTCTCGTTCCAAACTTCCTTCGCCAGATTGAACACCGCCCAGCCCTTCGGCCAACCAACATAAAACGCGGTATGCGTGATTATTGCGGCGATTTCTTCTCTCGTTACGCCGTTTTTCTTTGCGCTTTCCAGATGATAACGCAGAGATGAATCGGTGATGCCGGAGGACATCAGCGCCACCACGGTAATGATACATCTTGTTTTCAGGTCAATATCTTTGTTGTTCCAGTTCTCGCCGAACAGAACATCATCGTTGTAATGGGCAAAATCGGGAGCGAACTCACCGAGGCTATCTCTGCCCGCCGTTTGTTTGATACTCATGTTGTTTTCCTCACTTTTCCGAAAGATAGCGTTCCACACGCGTTTTCAGTTTGTATTTTTCACGCAAAGTCGCAATGGTCTGCATCATGTCACTTTTATTGTGCAGATCAAGCGCGGTCTGGTCTTGCCACTCATCAATCAAAAGCACCGTCTCGGGATTGTCGGTAGGAAAGTAGTATTCATACCGAAGATTGCCCGCTTCGGCGCATATCATCTCCACGGTGCTGCTCACGGTCATCTCGTCGGCAAAGCCGCGTGCCGAGCCGCCCTTGCCGGAGTAGTAAATGTGGATAAGTAAGCAGAAGTTTTTGCAGATGGTAGAATACCGCCGCAAACAGCACGATCATTGCCACAGTTTCGAACACAAACACAGCATCCGGCTTTGTTTCGTCGTACAGGACAAAATGAGTTGTAAGGAATAAATAATTTGCGATCTTCTGCGAAACGAAGGCATAAATGCCATAAGCGGAGACTCCGAGCGTGAGAATACGGGTAAGCCATTTCGCCGCCGCGCCTTTTATACGTTTTACCACGATCCCGGCGTGCAGTCCGACATGCGCAGACATCAGGATGAGGCTCCAATAGGACGCGAACAGATGCAGCTTTCTCGCTATCATCATGCCGCCGCGAATGTTTAGCCAGTCGAACACGAACCCGCTCATCATAATGCCGCTCGTCATCAAAGCAAGGATATCCGCGACAAGCAGCAAGTCGAGTAGAGTCATGAGACACCGCACGGGCGTGTAGTCGCCCTTTGCAAGCGTTCCCCACCAGCGGTAGTTAAGGATGTGATGCAGCACAAACACGGGGAAGCTGACTGTTCCGACCCATTCGTGCAGCTGCTGTCCCATCAGCATTTCCGTCATCAGCACGGGAAGCAGGAGCAGCAAGGCGATATCCACTGTTACTCTGATTTTTCTTTTCACTATCCCGCACCTCACTTTCACTTATTTCACCGTAATATCAAGCCCGAGACCGTTGATCCAGTCTGCGACGTCGCTTTGCGAGGAATTGCTTTTCAGTCTTGCACCGGTGACCCAGTTTGCGCCACTGGCAAGCTCTTTGATACTGCGGTCGTTGTGTCCGCTGCCGCCGGAGGTGGAGAAGGTCACGACGGTCTTGCCCGAAAAGTCATAGCTTTCTATGAAAGTGGAGACGATTCTCGGCGCTTCGCCCCACCAGATCGGATAACCGATGAACACAATATCGTAGTCAGCCATATTTGTCACGCCGCCGCTGATTTCCGGGCGGCTGGACGGGTCGTTCATTTCGGCGTTGGCGCGGCAGTTGCTGACATTATAGTTCAGGTCGTCGGCGGTGTAAGGCTCAGCGGGAACGATTTCGTAAAGGTCTGCGCTCGCAGCATCGGCGGCGTATTCAGCTATTTTCTTTGTGGTGCCGGTTGCGGAGAAGTATGCGATTAATACCCTTGAGCCGCTGTCGGAAGGCTCTGAATTATCCCCGGATGGTTCAGTTGATGTTTCGGAAGACGATGGCACGCTGGTGTCCGGGGTAGCGTCAGCCTCAGCCTGGGTATTGCTATCTATTGCGCTCGAAGCGCTATCCGGCTTGATTTCCGGTTCGCTGCTGGTGCTTCCGCAAGCAGCAAGAGAAAATATCATTGTTACAATCAAAAGAATTGCAAGTGCCTTTTTCATTTTGTTATACCTCGTTTCTCTCGGTTCACACACCCAAGCTGTTGATCCAAGACTTCAAGGCGGCAGTGCTTTCGCGGCTGCTCATCTTTTTGCTCGGCTTCCAGATCGTTTTATCGGAGCAGCATCTTTTGAGCACACTGTCTGTCTTTCCCATACCGCTTCCGCCGGAGGTGGCAAACGGGATGACAGTCTTGCCGGAAAAATCATAGCTTTCAAGGAATGTGTTGATAATAGTGGGCGCGACATACCACCAAATCGGGAAGCCGACAAATACAGTGTCATATTCATCCATATTTTTCACGGTCGTGGCAATCGCAGGGCGCGAATTGGGATCGCTCATCTCAATGCTGGAACGGCTCTTTTTGTCGTTCCAGTTCAGGTCTGCCGAGGTATAAGGCTGTTCGGGCTTGATTTCAAACAGATCGCCGCCTGTTACCTCCGCAATGGTTTTTGCAAGCTGTGCGGTTGAGCCGCTTGCCGAAAAGTACGCAACCAATGTTTTTTTCATGGTGATACCCCTTTCTTTATTTTCCGCTGAATACCGGGAAGAATGAAAACTCACCGTAGTTATCAATTGGCTTTACATTCTTCAAGGCATCCATATCAGCATCTTCAATCGTAAAATCAATGCCCGCATTGTCTCTCATATGCGCAGGGTTAGCCGTCTTTGGAAGTGAAACGCAGCCGAGCTGAATGGTATAGCGGATACAAAGCTGCGGAACAGACACGCCGTATTTTTTTGCCATATCGGTAATGGCTGGAACATCCAAAATCTTGCCATGTGCGATGGGAGAGTAGGCTTCCACGACCATCCCCACGCTTTGGGAATAAGAAATCAAATCCGCAGGCGTGTTACTAATGTGAACAAGAAGCTGATTGACCATCGGCTTTACCGTGCAGTCACGCAGGATATTGTCAATGTCCCCCTGCTTGAAATTAGAAACGCCGATCGCGCGCAGCTTTCCCGCTTTATATGCATCCTCCAAGGCCCGCCAGGCATCTCTGTTTCCCACCGAATAATCTCCGCCGCGAAAATCCGCCCAAGGCTGCGGGCTGTGGATCAGCATAAGGTCAAGATATTCGATGTTCATCTTCGCGAGGGTTTCATCGATCGCTCTGACAGCCTCGTCATAGGTTTTGGCTTCCGCCGCAAGCTTCGAGGTGATAAACAGGTCGTTTCTCGCAATGCCGCACTTGCGGACGCCCTCGCCGATTCCACGCTCGTTTTCGTATGCCTGTGCAGTATCAATGTGACGGTAGCCGATGCCTACGGCGTCAATAACAGCCTGTGCCGCTTTATCATCGTCGATAAACCAAGTTCCGAGACCCAATTTAGGAATATTGACTCCGTTAGATAAGGTATAGCTATCTGTAAAAATCTCTGTTGTCATTGCCTTTTTACTCCTTTCGTTTAGTGCGGTTTGTAGCAGTTATTTGAGCAGCTCCGCAATCTTTTCCATGTGTTCTATGACTTTTTTCTCATCCGATGTCAATTTTCGAAAAGCTTCCGCTTCCTTCTCATATATAGCCGCAAGCAGCGAATCCGCATATTCTTTTCCTTTGTGCGTCAGGATGACAGTCATTTCACGGCGTTTTCCTTTAATGGGCTCAAGCTCGACATACCCGTTCTTTTTGAGTTCCATCATAACTGTGTTGACCGTGCTTTTGGGAAGCGACCACTCCACACAAATATCCCGCTGCGTATGCTCATTGCCATCATTCAGCGCATAGAGTATCCACAGCAGCGTCGGAGATACAACGCCGCTGTCCTTCGCAAAATCGTCATACACAGCATCAACCCGATATAACGCCTTTCCAAAATCATAAAAGAACTTTTTAGCATCCATGCAGCTTGACCTCCAAAGAATAAGAGTACGGCTCCGTACTTTTGTAGTATAGTACGACACCGTACTCTTGTCAAGGAGTTTGAAGTAGAATTATTGAAACTAATATGAAATAATTGCGAATACTATTTCGGAAGTGCTAATGTGAATTCCTCCTGATAATGAAACTTTAGCTGGGAGTGATTACCCAAGAGAACGCGGTGGACCGTTATACACTCAAAGTACTTCATCTTAAGAAGCTTTTGCAGTAAAGAGAACGATAAAGATATTTTATTTCCGCACAACACATATCCACTGACAAAGCAAAACAGAATCTTGCCGTTTTCTTTTGTTAGTTTTAGTCAAGTCTAATTTGCCATATTGTATGTAATCAGGGAAGCAAAGCCATTGCTGCTTCCCAAGTATAAGATTGCATATTATCCGAGGATTTTCTGTATCTCCCCGGGCTTGTTATGAAAAGCTTTGCATACCAAGCCTAATGAAAAGTTCTTATAAATGGAAAGAGTGATTGTAATTAGCTGTCTATAAACCATTTTTACAGAAAAAACTTGCGATAATAATTGCATGGATGTCTCCTTTCAACGACAATAGACACACCACCTTGAAAGGAGAGTGTGTCTATGATTACAAACAATTTCAACAAAGAGCTTCGGGGTATTTCAGATGCATTACGTGATCTGGGGTACTCAGCACTGTTATGGAGTAAACTGTACGAATCTGTTAGAATATTATCGTCAGGAGCGCGCACGACCGTATTGGTACGATCGCACATCTACCAAAGTTTTTCTCGGTCTCTGATTGTAAACAGCATGGTTTTCATTTAGTATAAATATAGTTGAACTGCTCAGCTGCAGAGCCGGGCGGCGTACAAACAGCAACGTATCCGTGAGGAAGGAGGCGTCCCATGCCCTATAGCGAGCTGATCAAAAATTTTGAGCGCATCCGCGACTATATGCGGGACTTCTATGTCTATGGTTTCAAAAGCAGAACGGAATACGACAGAAAGAGTGGCCGCAGCTACGATAACGAGCGCAGGCGCATGGAAAGCTGGCTGGGCGATTATATGTCCTTCCGCCAGACTGAGAGCGGCAAGAACGTATTCCTCGCCATTGATTCAAGAACATCGGCGCATAACCCGCTGTATCAGGCATGGAAGGCGAAGAGCTTCACGGACGGGGACATCACGCTGCACTTCATCCTTTTCGACATCCTGTACGATCCGACCGTTCGGCTTTGTCTCGGGGAAATACAGGAACGCATCGACCGTGACTACCTCGCCTCGTTTGATGCGCCCATGACATTCGACGAGTCCACCCTCCGCAAGAAGCTGGGGGAATATGCTGCGCTTGGTCTCCTAGCAACCGAAAAGCAGGGCCGCAACGTTCTGTACCGCAGATCGGCGTCCCACGATCTTTCCGCATGGACGGACGCGGTCTCCTTCTTCACGGAAGCGGGCATAGCAGGCGTGATCGGCAGCTACCTGATCGACAGAGAAAACGAAGTGCTGGAAAGCTGCTTCCAGTTCAAGCATCACTACATCACCCATGCGCTTGAAACTGACGTCCTCTGCCTGCTGTTTGAAGCCATGTCGAACAAGAGCGCGGTCGTGATCACGAATTACAGCCGTCGCGCCGGGGAAGAACGCGAATGGGAGGTCGTGCCGCTCAAGATCTTCGTCAGTGTGCAGTCCGGGCGCCGGCATTTGCTCTGTTACAACAGACGTTTTCGCAAGACGGTGTCATATAGGCTCGATTATATCACCTCTGTTAAACCTGGGCAGCCGTGTGCGGACTTTAATGAGCTGCGCACAAGGCTCAATGAAAAGCAAAAGCACATGTGGGGCGTGGTATGCGACGACAGAAACGACCCCGCGCTTGAGCATGTGGAATTCACGCTGCACATTCCGGATGACGAGGCGCATATCTGGAACCGGCTGGAACGGGAAAAGCGCTGCGGCAGCGTCACCACTGTGGATGCCCATACGGCGCGGTTTGAGGCGGATGTGTACGATACCATGGAGATGGTGCCGTGGATCCGGACGTTCTTCTGCCGAATCACGGAACTGCACTTCTCTAACAAGGCCGCGGAGGCGCTGTTCAAAGATGACTTTTCCGCTATGTGCCGTCTGTACGGCGTAGGAGGTGAAGAGGCATGATCTTCCATGAGATCTACGGCTGCTACTACCGAACGGTGGCAAAGGCCATATGCCTTGCCCAGAAGGGCGAACTCACGGAAAAGCGTCTCACTGTGCTTTGCAGGGAGAACGCCTTCTCTGAAAGCTTCCTTGCAATCGTGCCCGCCATAAAAGAGCAACGCTGGCAGCTCATCGACGGGGATTATCGCACGCCGTTGCGGCATGCTCCGACCATGCCGCTGACGGAGCTTGAGAAGCGTTGGCTGAAGGCGATCACTCTCGATTCACGCTTTCGCCTGTTCGGCGTCGAGCCGGAAGGACTGGAAAACGTGGAGCCGCTGTTCACGCCGGAAGACTTTACTGTGTATGACCGGTATGCCGACGGCGACCCGTATGACGACGCGGACTACATTGCGCGTTTTCAAACGATCCTCAAGGCGATCAGGGAAAAGAAGCAGCTTTCCATTGACTACGAATCCCGCAAGAGCATTCATAAGCGGATCGTTTGCAGACCCAGACTGTTGGAATACTCCGAGAAGGACGACAAATTCCGTCTTATTTTAACGAAGGGCGATGTCGGATCCATCAACCTGCAGCGGATATCAAAATGCGAGATCATCGATCGGGACGTACAGAACACGGTCCGCAGGCATAAGCCGATCAAGCAGGCCATGGTATGCTATATCACTGACGAACGCAACGCGCTCGAACGGGCGATGCTGCACTTCGCCCATTTTGAAAAGGAAGCGGAGCGTATGGACGACAAGACCTTCAAGGTCACGCTGCAATTCTATACCTCCGACGAAACGGAACTGCTCATCCGCATCCTCTCCTTCGGCCCGCTGATACGGGTCACAGAACCGGAGAGCATGGTGGAAAGCATCAAAGAACGGCTCAAAAAGCAAATCGGTTGCGGACTCTGACGGGTTCGCAACTTTTTTTCCGTGATTTGGAAGCAATTCGCGCGTATGCTGTACCCATAAAAGCGCGGGCAGCAATCAAATATGCAATTGGAGCAGAAAACGCGCTTTGGTGATGCAGCGCCGTCCGGGCAATCAGAGCCCGGGCGGAAGGAGGAAGAAACAAAGGTGCTGGCAGCAATCTCAAAACAAGGTTAGCTCAACCAGTGAGCATCTGACTCATAATCAGAGTGTCGGCGGTGCAAATCCGTCATCTTGCAAAACAGCACCTTGTCATTGCCTTGCGGGCTAGCCCGCGGGCATCGGAGAAAGGCACATACAGCAACGCCTGCGTATTCTAACGGAGAGCCGGACCATTGGTCCTAAGCGCCGTCTTGCAAGGTCGGGGCAACCCGGCGGTGCCTTGGAATCCGAACGAACCACGACCGACCCCGAAGGGAGGGAATCATCATGCTGGAACTGCTCAGGCAGGAAGCCAACCGGGCGCTGACGGAAAACGGCGCAGAAACCAATGTAAGTACGTACTCGGACTGTCTCGATCTGTTTGCGACGATCGGCGCGCTGCGCCGCGAAAGCGACGAGGAAATTCTCACGCGCTTCGTCCGAGCATTTACAGAGAACCGAAATCTTTCCATGAAGATGCTGTTTTTTGCCCGCGATATCCGCGGGGGCTTAGGCGAGCGCCGGGTATTCCGCGTGATCCTCCGGTATCTTGCGGAAAATGAACCGGCAAGCGTGAAGAAGAATATCCCGCACATTGCGGAGTACGGTCGTTTCGATGATCTTCTCGTGCTGCTCGGCACGCCCTGCGAGGACGCGGCAATATCGTACCTCAGGCAGCAGCTGGAGCTTTTGAACGATTACACCTTTACTGACAGCGAGTGGAAGCGTTTCTTTACGGAAACACTTGCCAACGCTAACGAGGGTATCGTTG
>ERZ779894.2704-NODE-2704-length-15080-cov-6.517072_pt1 | contig 15080 bp, 7 predicted proteins | sample MGYA00511587_ERZ779894 | MGnify/ENA primary metagenome ERZ779894 (study PRJEB29588, sample SAMEA2160490) | human gut metagenome | biome: human gut; feature: human-associated habitat; material: faeces | place: Denmark | collected 2008/2010 ... | reverse complement strand
AATATGAAGAATAAATTAAATCTTGTGCTTCAAAATATAATGACTTTATTTTAGATTTACATTTTGAAATTTTTGATGCAATTTTTTGAGCTTTCATTCCTTCACATTTATCACTAACTAATATTTGATTTAGTTTAATAATTTTTTCTTCATGTTCCATTATTTTGTCTAACATATTTTGAATTTTTACGAGAGAATTATAGCTACATAACTCACAAAAACGCTCTTTAAATGCATCTGTTCCATAAAAAGTACTATCAAATAAAACTTCCTCACCTGTAATGTAAGCCATTTGTGCTACTAAACTGCATAGTACAGGATAGTAATTTGGACTAATTGTAGGAAGAGATATATCGTAATATTTTACTATTTCTTGTTTTTGACCTAGTGCTTTTGAAGCCATTAATTGAACAGCACCTTCATTAAGTGCCATACCATATATCTTAAAATCTCCATACTCGCATAATCCAAGTTTAACAAGATTTCCTTTTTTATCTTTAATTTCTTGTAAATAATGAATAAATTCATGAATAGCATATTTTTCTAACTCATCAACAGATGCACCTGCTTTAAAGTATATTGATGAGTTTTTATAAAAGTAATTAGCCTCTGCATAACCTTCTGGAATATCTGCAATATACATAGGTATTCTAGAAAGTGCAATAAATAAACTTTGAAAAATAAAGTGTTGCTCAGGAAATGTTTTACAAATTTTTTCTGCTACATTATGAGCTAGGGTATTTACTTTAATGGTATCTAATGTACCAATTACTTTAATGCCATCTTTTTTTAAATCTGATTCAATACTCATGATATATATTTCTCCTTAGTATTTCATATGACAATATTATACAACAAAAAACAAAAAGTAATATTACAAGAATATTACTTTTTTGTTACAATAATATGACAAACTATTTTACAACAATGTTATAAATTTTATTTTTTACGTATATTTCTTTTACAATTGTTTTTCCGTCAAGTTGGTTTTGAATTGCATCATTTTTATGAACTAATTCTTTTACAGTTTCTTCAGAAGAATCAAGAACAACTGAAATTGTAGATTTTACTTTTCCGTTTATTTGAATAGGAACTTCAATTTCATCATCAATTGTTTTCGATTCGTCAAATGTTGGCCATGGAGTATTTGCAATTGTTTCATTTGAGAATTTACTGAATAGTTCTTCTGTCATGTGAGGTGCAAATGGGTTTAACAATTGTAGTAAAGTTTTAAATTCAGCTTTGTTTATTTGTTTTTCTTTGTAGAATTCATTTACCATTGTCATAAATGTACTAACTGCTGTATTAAATTTCATTTCTTCAATATCAGAAGATACTTTCTTTATAGCTTTATTCATCATTTTTTCAAATTTTGGTGTATATGTATCACCTTCTACAAGCATATCTTGTAAATTCCATACTCTATCTAAGAACTTGCCACATCCACGAATACTTTCCATAGACCAAGATGCTGTCTGATCAAAAGGCCCCATAAACATTTCATAAACACGGAAGGTATCTGCTCCAAATTCTGCAACAATATCATCAGGATTAATAACATTTCCTTTAGATTTGGACATTTTTTCACCATTACTTCCTAAAATCATACCATGTGATGTACGCTTTTGATATGGTTCTTTTGTAGGAACAACTCCGATATCATATAAAAATTTATGCCAAAATCTTGAGTATAGAAGGTGAAGAGTTGTATGTTCCATACCTCCGTTATACCAATCAACAGGTGACCAGTAATTTAAAGCTTCTTTTGATGCAAGAGCATTTTCGTTATGTGCATCCATATATCTTAAATAGTACCATGAAGATCCTGCCCATTGAGGCATTGTATCTGTTTCTCTTTTTGCATCTCCACCACAACATGGACATTTTGTGTTAATCCATGAATCAAGTTTTGCAAGAGGTGATTCTCCGTTTTCACCAGGTTCATAATCTTCAATATCTGGTAAAACAAGAGGTAACTCATTTTCTGGAACAGGAACCCAACCACACTTTTCACAGTGTATCATAGGGATTGGTTCGCCCCAATAACGTTGTCTTGAAAATACCCAGTCACGAAGCTTGTAATTTACTTTTTTAGTACCAATACCTTTTTCTTCTAAAAAAGAAATTATTTTCTTTTTAGCATCAGATACAGATAATCCATTTAAGAAATCTGAGTTTACTAAAACTCCATCCTCAACATCTGTAAATGCCTCTTTTGAAAGGTCACATATATTTTCTTTGTTGTTAGATTCAACAACTTGTAGCATTGGAATGCCAAACTTACTTGCAAAAGCATAATCACGATCATCATGTGCAGGAACTGCCATAATAGCACCTGTACCATATGTAATTAAAACATAATCAGAAACCCAAATTGGTATCTCTTTATTTGTTACAGGGTTAATTGCTCTTAAACCTTTTATTTCAACTCCTGTTTTATCTTTATTAAGTTCAGAACGCTCAAAATCTGATTTTAAAGCAGCCTGATTTTTGTAGTTTTCAACTTCTTCTATATTTGTTATTCTATCTGCATATTTTTTTATAAATGGATGCTCTGGAGCTATAACCATATATGTTGCACCAAATAATGTATCAGGTCTTGTTGTATAAACTGTAAGTTTATCTGTAGTTCTAGCTAAACTAAAATTAACTTCTGCTCCTTCACTTCTTCCAATCCAATTTTTTTGTTGTGCTTTTATTTTATCTAGATAATCTAAATCGTCTAAATCGTCTATTAAACGCTGAGCATATTCAGTTATTTTTAACATCCATTGGCTTTTTTCTTTTTGAACAACAGGGCTTCCACATCTTTCACATACACCATTAACCACTTCTTCGTTTGCAAGTCCAACTTTACAACCTGTGCAAAAGTTTATTGGCATTGTTGTTTTATATGCTAATCCATGTTTATATAACTGAATAAATATCCATTGAGTCCATTTATAATAATTAGGATCTGTTGTATTTATTTCTCTTGACCAATCAAAAGAAAATCCTAAAGATTTTAATTGCTCTTTAAAATGAGCAATGTTTTTTTCAGTAGTTATTTTTGGATGAATATGATTTTTTATTGCAAAGTTTTCAGCAGGAAGACCAAATGCATCAAAACCTATAGGAAATAGTACATTATATCCTTCCATTCTTTTCTTTCTTGCAATAATATCAAGTGCTGTATAACTTCTTGGATGACCTACATGAAGACCCTGTCCTGATGGATAAGGAAATTCAATAAGACCATACCATTTTTTCTTTGTCATATCATTTTGAGCAAAAAATGTACCTTCACTGTACCATTTATTTTGCCATTTGTTTTCTACTTCTTTAAAATTGTATGCCATAATATCAATCCTTTCGATTTACAATGTATGTATTATACAACATTTCGAAAGATATTTGAAGGGGAAAACAAGAAAAATATAAAAATTATGAAAGAATAAAGAAGAAATACGCGGTATATTTTTCTTGACAATTATTTTAAGTATTATATAATAGTTAAGAATGCAAAGGAGGAGTTTAAATGGAAAAAGAAGAACAAAATGATGATATTCAAAAGATGATGGATTTACAAAAAAGAAAAAACTAGGTAGAGTGGAATCTAAAGAAGGTATATGGGAAGAAATAAAAAATCATTGGTTAGATAACTATAAAGATAAAAAAGTTGTAGAAGGTGAATCTGCGTATTTACACGTTAATCACGATGATGAATGGTTATGCGAAGCATACATGAAAACCGACTACTCAAAATTGACACAAGCTGATTTTGAACAAACTATCAGATCATTCTTAGCATATAAAGTAGAAACTGGGAGAGTGAGCACAGAAGACGAGTAAACATAGGGGAAACAATCAAACAGCAAGTTCGTAAATATATTGCTATAAAAACATCGAAACATAATGCTTTAAGTAAAAGAGATTGTAATTAAAAAGGCAGTCTCTTTTTGCTTTGAAAATATCGTAAGCGTTTATATGAGGTCCGTATATTGCGGCTTAAGCATAGAAAAGGTAGAATGAAATGGTTAAATTAGTCCAAAAATATTGCTTTTTAGTTGTTTACAAAAACTTTTTGTTTTATTGGATATAAATTAGACTATTTTAGACAAAATGTATTGACGTTATGTTTTTAATATAGTATAATAATGTCAAACGGATAAGAAGGTGCCAAAATGACAACGAAATTATTTGAAAGACTCGTTACAAAATTTTCTATTAAAGTTACGGATTTAATAAAATATCTTGAAATATCCAAAGCGACGATTTACAATTATCGGAATCTTGAAAACTTTTCGGATATCCCTAAAGATAAGCAATATAAAATCTTCTATCTTTTCGGGAAGGAAAGCGAAGATGAATTGGAACTTGTTCTCGATGAGTCCGATCCCGATATTCTCGCGCAATACGTCAACAGAATTTCGAGTATTCTGAAAGACAGTATTCATGATAAAAAGCAGTCGCTTTCTTCTGTGGAAAATCTGACAAACGAACTTGAAAGATTACAAAGCGAAAACGATGCGTTAAAACAGCAACTAACTGCGGGACAAGCATTAAACGGACTCGATCCGTTTACGAAAAGCGTTATACTCGATAAAGTCGGTGGGATTATAGTCGGTATGTCGCCTGCGGAAATAAAAGAATTTTTGGATTATATAGATATATTCGATAAGTATCGTAAGTTTACGAAGGGGGAGTAAAATGGCTTACTTATATCTGAATTTCTTGGATAATTTGGATAAAGGTTTAGGTGATAAGGCTTGGGGGAGAAACGACTTTTTCACGCAATCGTTAAACGAGCAATACGAAGCACTGAAAAGAAAACTCGGCGGTTATGCGCCCGACACTCTTCAAGAATTTATCGGATACACGTTTCCGTCTACGCCTAAATATTACAATGTATCTTTGCCTTCGTTTGACAGAGTGATGGACGAAAATAAGCGTGGGAATAAGATTTTGCGTAATATCGTAATTCGTCCCGAAGTGGACGGATATTCTCGCTACGTTCTGCCCGAAACATACGACTTTATAATAATCGGCGACGTTACATTTGGGAACGTTACGGAAATATCCGTAAAAGGGATAGATTTGATAGACAGACGAACGGTAAAATACGGAGAAAAGCGAGTTTTTTGTTACTCGCTTTGTGCTTTTGCAAAGAAAGAAATATACAGCAGAAATACCGGATATCCGATTTTGGTTCCCGATTACGGCGATGCAAAATTGTACGATTCTGTTCTTACAAACGACTTTGTAAATGAAATAGCCACCGAACTATTTCCTGTTCCTAACCCCGATGAAGCGATTGGTATTTTTAATCAATGGTTGCGGTATATCGATTTTCGCAGATACTATTTAGGAAAACAATCCGAGCGTTGCGAAGAAATTACGGATGTTCACGTTTGCGACGCATATATGATAACGAAAGAATCCTATCGCAGAAACGAAGAGGCTTTTTCGGGACTTCTTTTGGACGGAATTAAAGATTTCGGCAAAAGCGAGCAAATAATATTATCGAAAGAAGTGGCGGGCGCCGACGGTTTTCCGCTGATTTGCGTTGCGATAGAAAAGAACAGAAAGGAAATATTGTCCGAAATGGTTGGCAGAAATGGAAAAGGAAAACCGAAGTTCGAGGTCAACCTGAACCGATATACTCGGGACGCTATGGGACTGTCGCCGTATCCGCCGAAATCGGACGATAAAGGTAATATCAGAAGTATCAAATCGTATCTTCTCGGCGAACGATATTTATTCACATACATAGATATAGAGCCTGATTTATCCGCTCTCGACAAGAATTACGAAAAAGATTTGACTGCCAAATTTGGAGAAATAGACAGCAAATATAATAGTATAATTCTTGCCGAGATTAACCGTTATATGGCAGACGTTTCTGCTAAAAGACAAGAAAAATATGATTTGCAACTTGACGAATACAAAACAGAGCTTGGCGATAGACTTGATTCCGACGTTACAAATAATTCTGATAAAGACGTATACAGGACATACCAAAGCGAGATTACTCAACTTATCGCGCCGATTGAAAACGAAAGGAAGAAACGACTTGACTCAATTCGTGCCAAAATAGACCAAATCAGACGCTTAAAATTGTCTTCCGCCGAAAAAGACAAACAGATTGAAGCTTTACACGGTGAAGAATCGGCATTAAACGACGGATACGACAAGCGTATAGAAACAGCGAAGACGCAGATTTCTTTGCGCGACTTTTATATTCGTCGCAATACGGCACTTATCGAGAAAAAGCAAAAAAGTTTGGCAATACGCTGTCAGGAAGAACTGGATAGACTTAAAAAGGAAAAGAAAAATCAATTAGAATTTCAATATGCAGAGAGTATTGATTCCGAGAAAAACGAAATAAAGAATGTTTTACTTCAAAAATTAAACGAAGATAAGGCTGATAAAATCGAAAATGAAACGATACGCCGTTATCAGATTTACTTCCGTCCGCAAGATATCACGGACAAAGTAAAAGAAATCGAAAAGCAAATCGAGGAAATTGCGCCAAAATATCTTACCTACGATAATCGTGCGGAAAAAGCAAAAATAGACAGGCAAGAAAAGGCGTTGACTTCAATTTTGGGCGGATACGTTAAGAATCCGTTCTTGCCGACGTATCTTTTTTCGCCCGAAACGCTTGCGCAGTCTTCCGTAGAAGAGATAAAAGATCCCGAGTGGTGTCTTGAAAGTTTGAACGATCGTCAAAAACTTGCAGTAAAACGCGCGCTTCAAAGCGAAAGTATATTCTTGTTGCAAGGTCCTCCGGGAACGGGGAAAACACAGGTTATAGCCGAAATTACGGCGCAACTGACGAAACGCGGTAAGAAAGTTTTAATATCTTCCGAAACACATAAGGCAATCGATAACGTATTTGACAGATTACCTAAAATCCCCGAAATACGTCCGCTTCGTCTTATTCCGTCGCAAAACGGTAAAGAAACGAATTACAGTCCCGAAAGGCTTGTAGACAATTTCTATCTCAATATTTGCGGAAACCTTGAAAAACAAGTAGCAAGATACGACAATTACAAAGAAACGAGAGAAGAATTCGATTCGACGATGAAATCTCTTCGCCTCGATTACGATCGCCTTTTGAAATTGCAACGGGAGAATGCAGATACGGAAAGAAAGCGGAACAATTTGCTTTCAGAAATAAACCGTTTAACCGGAGAAAACGAAGTTTTAAGAGAAAAACTTCTTGCCGCAAAAGAAGATACCGAAAAGTATACGAGAACGCTTAAATACGTCGAATCGTATCGTTTTTCGGGCGAAGGCGCAGATAGCAACGTATTGGATAAATTCGCCGAACAAGTAGAACGCCTGTTAAAGTGCTTTGCTTGTTTTGAAGAGGTAACGCTCGATAAGGTTGCCGAGCTTGTTAATGCCGATATTCAGGCAATAAACAAAGAATTAGAGCGTTTTTTGAGCGAAGACGCAATTGTGGAGTTAAAAAATCGCCAGCATGCTTTGCGAAACGTTTTGAGCGGTTTGCGAGATCCCGATACGGACGAAGCACCGAATGAAGGAGATTTTAATTACGAAGAGTATAAAAAGAATCAAAGCGAGTTGATTGCCGTAGGCAAAAAGATTAAAGAATACGAAAATAATTCGGAGTTCGATATTGCCGGAAGCGTGATTTACTCTCTCGTCCCCGGCATTACGGGTGCAAAAGAAATATTGAAGCAATTGCCTTCCGAACTTGCGCAATTCAAGGCAAAACTTGCCGATATTGTAAACGAGCAGAGAAATATAATCGAATCCGCAATCAACGGCAATATAGACAACGAAAACGCTATATCCGATGAAATAAACGAACTAAAAATCCAAATAAGCGAGAAAAAACGTTTATACGAAAAACTCGGAGAAAACCCCGATATTGAAGAATATGGTGAGTTAAATTCCGTGCTGAAACAAAAGATTACGAGATTTTTCCGCGATTTCGGAATTGTCAGGGAATACGATTCGGACAATCTTGAAACGGCTTTCGACATTATCAGCGACGAGTGGAATAAACTCGAAACAGAGTATAATGCTTCGTCTTCCGAAAACAAAATAAAAATTCCGATGTATAAGGATATCGTCAAATACTTGTCACAGGAAGATATTTTAGAGGAAGACAGAGCCGCATATACGAGAGAACTTTACAATTCGGCGAATGTTTTCGGTATCACCTGCACAAGCCGCGACAGATTCACGCCGTCGCAACTTGCCGAACTCGGTAAATATGGAATCGAATCGGTAGATATCAGAACGCAAGGCATAGACGTTGTAATCGTAGACGAAGTGTCAAAGTCGTCTTTTCTCGATTTGCTGATACCTATTTTATACGGCAAGACGGTTATTCTCGTCGGCGACCATCGTCAACTTCCGCCTATGTACGATTTGCGGCATATGCGGGGAGATGATTTCGACGGACTCGACGAAGAAAAAATCACAAAGGAAATCAACGACGGATATACAAAGTTATATGAAGAATGTTTCTTCAAAACGCTGTATGAGAAAGTTCCGAGCGATTTCAGAGTAATGCTTAATAAGCAATACCGTTGCCACAGCCACATTATGGAAGTGTTCAATCATTTCTACGGCGGTAACGGTAAAGGGCTTGTTGTAGGTAAAAAACAACAAGACGACGAAAAAGAGCATAATCTTACCGTAAAAATCAACGGGAATACCGTTATCGATCCCAAACGGCACATATATTTTGTGGATTGCGACCAAAAGGAATCGAGCGCATTCGAAGGCAGTACCTCCAAAATCAACGAGCAGGAAGCGCAGGTTGCGATAACACTATTAAAAGAACTCGACAAAGCGGCGAAGGGACTTGTTTCCGAGCATAAAATAATCGTAGATTCGTCAAGAAAAATCGACGAAAGACCGAGCGCGGGTATCATCTGTACATACGGCGATCAGGCGGGACTAATAAAAAAGAAACGCAAAGGCTATCAATTTTCGGGCTTTTCGGGTAAACCGGACGAAAAACTTGTTATCAGCACCGTTGACGATTTCCAAGGCGATGAAAGGGATATTATTATCGTTTCGATGGTAAGAAATCCGAGCGGCGCGAGGTATGATGCGGAATTTATCAAAAAATTCGAGCGTATCAACGTTGCGTTGTCAAGAGCGAGAAAACTTCTGATTATCGTCGGCTCGAAAAAGTTTTTATCGGAAGCGGGCATAATCGACCTTCCCGATCTCGAAGGCGACCGCAGTCGCGATAAAATCAACTTCCCCGTATACAGAGAAATTATCGACACGATAAACTTCCGCGGAAGGATACTTACGGCGAAAGATATTTTAGGAGAGTAAAATGGAAGAGAAAAGTTTGTTAAAATTCACTACGGCTATTCCGTTTCCGCTACTTGTCTATAAAGTAAACGTGCGATATAACGAGGTAAGGAAGGCGTCGGGCGTTGCATATATTTTACTCGACGTAATCGAAAAAACTGCGGGTTCGGAAGACAAAATATGCGACGTGCTTCTTAAATTCGGTATTCCGAGAGATTTGCACTATATTTTCGGAAAAGAAATTTCAAATCTTATCGGTACCGAAATACTCTCTTACGACTACGATCCGTCGCATTTTATGAATCCGAAATATTTTTCGGAAATCAGAGTAAAAGACGTTTCGCTTACCGCGAAAGGCAGAAAAATGTTCCGTGAAGGCGCGATTCCCACAGGCGAAGAAAAAGTAAAGACGAAAGATATTTTTTATAGCCCCGTAACGCGGAAATTCGACGTGAGTTATTCGCTTCCTTATACCTCTCTCGATTCGTCTGTTCTTTACGAAGATATCGAAAGGTTTTTAGGGAAAACGATAGATATAAGCGGGCTTAAAGATTATATCGAAGCGAATCCGACAAAAGTGGGACTAAAAGCCGAAGAACGCGTTGTCGAAGTTGAAATACCCGAGGTCGGAGAAGAAAAACAAGTCAGAAAAGAGGACGGAACGCAAGTTATAATAAACAAAAGCGGCGTTGTATTTTCGTTCGATACGTCGGACGAAACCGCTTATTTCAACAAGTGGTATTCATCCGCATTTATGACGAAATGTTTGCTTGCCAAAGAAAAGTATAAGTTTGTGGACGCGCTTAAAAATGCGGTAGACGTGCCGACGGTGTTACTTTCCGAACTTACCGATATCGTGGGTGCATATATCCCGAACGATGTATTCAGACAGGCGAAACGACCTTGCAAAATTTTTATCGACGGCGGCAGACTTGCAACCGACAGAACGGATAACGTTTTAAGAACGGATGTAGATTTTTCGATAAAGATACTTGGCGAAATAGGCGGGAATGCCGAGTTTGCTTTGCTCGATACTTCCGCGCTTCACTACTATTCCGCCGTAAACGTAAAAATGCCTTGCAACCAGCTTGGCGATACATTTGAAATGCAGCTACTCACCGAAAGCGTTTTAGACGAAATGCGCTATAAAGAAACGGTAGAAGAAATTTTTGAGTATTACGTACAAAAAGATTTTGCCGACGATGTTGCAAAAGTGGTTTTGTTTACGGTTGCCGCATTGAAAGATTCTTCGTATTTTGATAAAACCATCAAGGCGTTGTTTAAAAATGCGAAAATCGTTGACGATAAGCTAGAAATTATATTAAAACTGAATAACGCCTTTTCTAAGAATGCCGAGTGGCAAAAATATTTCGTTTCGACGGCGAAAGAATTGTTTGAAGAGAGCGCAAGCGAGATAAAAATCGATAATGCGATTTATAAATCGTCGGTGTTGAATCCGCTCAGAAAAGCACTCGGAATGAACGATTTCGACTACGTTTCCGCCTTTGCGAAAGAAATGAAAAAAACGGAAGACGACGATATTGTTTACGAGGCACTTTTAAGCGCAGGTTTTACCGTTGACGCCGTTTTAAGTGTTGTGAACGTGGTGGCGGACTTTGCCGAGAAAATCGTAAATAACGAAGAAATTTACTCGGATTCCGATCTCGGTAACGCCTTTAACAACGTTAAACGCAATTTGTGGAAACTGAACGATATGCTCGGGATAGAGAGCCTTTCGGAGTATACGCTTAAAGACGATTATAACGAAGACGAATTTTTCGATGCTTACGCCACGCTTAATTCGGTGTTGAAATCGGTGACAAAATACGAGAAATACGCGCCTAAATCCTATGCAGCAATCAGAAAGTTTATAGAGATTTACGAGCCTATTCACGATTTGTTGTCTATTGAGCACAGCGCATCTTCTCATCCCGAAAAAATTACGAAAAAATACGTTGACGAGCAGATTGCACGCGGAAAATATAAAGACGTAATTTGCGATTTATTCGTAAAACTGCAATACGATTTAAGAGATATGCTTAACGCCGAGCCTATGACGTCTGCACACGATTTACTTCTTATGGCAAAAGATAAATGCATTCTCGACGGCAAGCAGGAATCCGCATTACATAAACTTCGTATGTGCAGAAACGGATTGCAACATCCGGAAAAGTCGCAAACACGTTTCGATAAAGAAACGATTGAAAATTGGCGCGATATAGTATTTGCCATAAAGGGGGAATGAAAATGAGTCATCAGGTACAAATAGACTACGAGGCGATAGCGATAAGATGCGAAAGCATTTGCGAAGTTGCCGAAAAGCAGATCGCCGAACTCGACCAGATACTTTCGGACATAGAAAACGGCTCGCAAAGCTTACAGAATAGTCAGACGGCGGCATTACAACAATTGATTGTAGAAGAACGAGATTCTCTCGTTAGAAAAATCGAAAATTTAAAATCGCAGGCAAAAGAAGTCGCGAAAAAAGGTGTTGTAAGCGGTGATAGCGACAGATTAAGACTGAATTCCGCCGATAACGTGGATAAAGCGGCGCAAGAGTTGCAAAATCAAGTAAACGAGTTAGCTGCTAAGAGATTAGTCGAAATGCGCGCGCTTTATCAAGGTTTACTTGAAAGCAGTATCGAAGAAAATCAAAAAAGATTGAGAGAAAAAGCAAACGGAGTCGTTACAATCCCCGCCGAGATCCAAAAGCTTCTCGATTCCATTCAGGACGAAACGGAAAGGCAGTTTACTTACCTTGCATATCTGAAAAACGATACGCTTTCGGGCGATGATCTAATCAGAGCGGGCAGAGAACTCAAAAACGAAACTTATGAATCGCGTATCGAAAAAGAGCGAGAAAAAATTCGCCGCGAACTCGAAGCCGCAAGAGTTGAAAAGACTACCATCGATAAAGTCATAACAGAGAATAAACCGCTTTCCGAAATAAGATCGGTGGCAACGGAAGAAATCGTAGGCGAAAAAATCCGTCAGAAGTCGCTGAAAATCATAATGTCGGCGATAACCGCCCGCGGATTTATCGTGGATAAAAAGAATATAAAAATAAAACGCGACACAAACGAAGTGATTTTGGTCGGACTGAAAGCAAGCGGCGAAAAAGCGGAATTCCGCGTATTTTTGGACGGTAAATTTATTTACGACTTCCGTGGATATGAAGGACAGGCTTGCCAAAAGGATATACAGCCTTTTTTGAACGATTTGGAAGAAGTTTACGGTTTACACGTTACCAAAACTCAGGAAATTTGGAGCAATCCCGATAAAATATCGTCTATGAAGTACCAAACGGTAAAAACGAACATAAATAAGAGGTGAAAATAATGGCATTACAAACAACGTTTAACAGGTTAAAACGCGAAGTCGGTATCAAAAGATGCGTAATACTCGACGGCAACGTCGGCGACGTGTATCTTAACGACAAAAAGCAAATCGTCGATCTGAAACAATACCTTACGGACATGCTCAAAGGAATGGAATACGACGATGTTTTGTATTGGGATCGTATCGACGGCATAGACGGAGACGTTTCAAGGCTTTCCGTTATCGATGAAGTCGAAGTGGAAGGCGACGCTTATTCCTTTGACGATGAAGAAGAAAACCAACCGCAAGCGGAAGAAAAAACGGGAAGCGGTCAGTTCAAAGAACCCGCCGAGATTTTCAATATCGTATTCAAAAACTTGAAGAAGCCGAATAGAAAAACTGCTTTCGTACTGAATTGGGCGGATTATCTCTTTTCAAGTGGCGGACAATTACCACCCGACGAGAGAGAACTTATCACAATGCTCGGAAAAGCGATAAAAGATAAAAAAACGGAATATTTGTCTGCGGAAGTAAACGAAAGCACGGTTATTCTCATTACGAGCAAACTGGCAATGTTCCCGATTTCTTTCTATCAGGGCAACCCCGAAGTCTCTTGTCTTACTCTTTCAAAACCCGACAGAGAAGAACGCGCTAAAATGATGGAAAAAATCGAGAGCGGATTTGACGTAAAACTCAAACCCGGAGAAACGCTTCTGACCTCGGATAAATTTAACGAATACGTCGATATGCTTGACGATTTTACCAACCGTGAAATCGTTCAGATGGCGCGCCTTTCGAGAAAAGAAGGCAAAATGCCGTTCGAGCAGTTGTACTTGCTGTTTAAGTACGGCGAAAAAGATAATCCTTGGGAAAAACTCGACTATAAGTCGGTTAAAAATATCAAAAAGATTTTAAGCGAACGTGTAGTCGGGCAGGAAGAGGCTATCGAAAAGATTGAAAAAGTCGTTGTTAAGGCTTATATGGGACTTACGGGAATACATAAATCGTCTTCTCGTTCCGCACCGAAAGGCGTGCTGTTTTTCGTCGGACCTACCGGCGTAGGTAAAACCGAACTTTCAAAGGCGCTTGCAAAATTCCTTTTCGGTGACGAACAGGCTTGTATTCGCTTCGATATGTCGGAATATGCGCAGGAAAACAGTGATCAGAAACTTATCGGCGCGCCTCCGGGATACGTCGGTTATGAAGAGGGCGGCCAGCTGACCGAGGCTGTGCGCCGCAAGCCCTACAGTGTGGTGCTGTTCGATGAGGTGGAAAAAGCCCACCCCGATGTGTTCAACATCCTGCTGCAGGTGCTGGACGATGGCCGCATCACCGACAGTCAGGGCCGCACGGTGGACTTCAAGAACACCGTCATCATCCTGACCTCCAACCTCGGCAGTGACATCATCCTGAACGACCTGGAGCAGCGCCGCGCCGAGGGCTCCAACGAGCTGAGTGAGGATGCCCGCAAGCAGATCGATCTGCTGCTGAAGAGCAAATTCCGTCCCGAGTTCCTGAACCGTCTGGACGAGATCGTCTACTACAAGAGCCTGACCAAGGACGAGATGCGCAAGATCGTGGATCTGCAGCTGCAGGATCTGCGCAAGCGCATGGACGAGGGCAAGCACCTCAAGCTGGAGGTCACCACCGCTGCCAAGGACTTCATCATCGATTCTGCTTACGACAGCGTCTATGGCGCACGTCCCATCAAGCGGTTCATCCAGAGCCGCGTGGAGACCCTGATAGCCAAGGCCATCATTCAGGGCAGCTATACCGAGGGCAACACCCTGACGGTAGACTGCGAGAATGGCGCTTTGACCCTGCGATAATGTAAATTTTACCTGTTCTGTACGGACTTTGCGGCAAGAAAGCTTGCACCACCGTACAGAATATGGTATGATTACAAATAACATTGATGTGCTTTTCATCGCGGAACAGCAACGATGGGGAGCACATTTTTGTATGTGAGAACATTTATCCCAAAACTCTCTCAGGCGCATTGCGCCAGTGTGCGATATCCCGGGCAGCAGCACCTTCTGCGTGGAAGGGGCTGGCTGTGGGCACACAGAAAAAAGCTCCCCCTTCGGGGGAGCTGGCATCGCGCGGCGATGCCTGAGAGGGTTCAAACAAAAACAGAAAGTTGAGTGTGATTTCCCTTTTTATGGACGATGGCAGTATTACGCTTTTGGCGGCGCTGATCATTCTGGTGGCATTTTCCGCCTTTTTCTCCGCCTCTGAGACCGCATTTTCTTCCCTGAACCAGATCCGCCTGAAAAGCCGCGCCGAGGACGGCGATTCGGCAGCAGCCCGCGTGCTGGCTATGTCGGAAAAGTACGACAAGCTGCTCTCCACCATCCTCATCGGCAACAATATCGTCAACATTGCCGCAGCATCCATTGGCACAGTGCTGTTCACCCGCCTGCTGGACCCGGAGCGGGGCGCGACGGTGTCCACCTTCGTGCTGACCATTG
>ERZ779894.2695-NODE-2695-length-15133-cov-3.084295_pt1 | contig 15133 bp, 9 predicted proteins | sample MGYA00511587_ERZ779894 | MGnify/ENA primary metagenome ERZ779894 (study PRJEB29588, sample SAMEA2160490) | human gut metagenome | biome: human gut; feature: human-associated habitat; material: faeces | place: Denmark | collected 2008/2010 ... | reverse complement strand
TAACCAGTAATAAGGATAGCATAATTTCTCAGATAAATCCACCCTTATATTGACATTCAGCATGTACTTATATACAATAAGAGGACTGGCCTGGAGCATGTTTGAAAAATCATTTCCACAATCTGCACGCCCTGCTTTGCAGTATATTTTGCCTGAATTTGGTCTGCGTAGCCCGTTGCGACGTCCCATCTGGACAAAATTTCCTACAAATTGTGATGCATATCTTGCAGAAAATCTTTTTCAAACACGCTCTAAAAAAGAAGGCGACAGAACAAAAAGGGTTACTGGTCACGGAGTGAACCGTAAACGAAAAGGTTTAATTACAGAAGAGAGGGGATTGTTTTTGGAAAAAGAAGTAAAAGTTCAGGAAAATAAAATGGGTGTGATGCCAGTGGCAAAGCTTCTGCTCACCATGTCTGTACCGATGATGATTTCCATGCTTGTCCAGGCACTTTATAATATTGTGGACAGTATGTTTGTGGCGAAATTAAGTGAGAGTGCACTTACTGCAGTTTCACTTGCGTTTCCGGTGCAGAACCTGATGATCGCAGTGGGAACCGGTACTGGTGTTGGTATCAATGCGCTGGTGTCGCGCTCTCTTGGGGAGAAAAAGCAGGAGTATGCCAACAGTGCTGCAAATAACGGTATTTATCTTGCAATTTTCAGCTTTATTGGATTTGCAATTGTTTGTGGATTTTTTGCACCTGCTTTTTTCAGGGTGCAGACTACGGATCCACAGATCATGGAATATGGTGTGGATTATGTCAGAGTGATCGGAATTATGTCCTTCGGCCTGTTTATCCAGCTGACCTGCGAGAAGCTTCTGCAGTCTACAGGGAAGACGGTGTATTCCATGGCAACACAGCTTCTTGGCGCTATTATCAATATTATTCTGGATCCAATCATGATTTTTGGTTTATTCGGCTTTCCAAGAATGGAAGTAACAGGAGCAGCCCTTGCCACTGTTACAGGACAGATCATTGCAGCAATTGCAGGTGTGATCGTGAATATGAAGCTGAATAAAGAGCTTCATATTTCTCTTGTGAAATATAAGATTTCCGGTGATGTGATCCGCAGCATTTACAGCGTAGGCTTTCCATCTATTATTATGGCGTCTGTTGGTTCTGTTATGACATTCGGAATGAATAAGATCCTGATGGGCTTTACTTCTACTGCAACGGCGGTGTTCGGCGTGTATTTCAAGCTGCAGAGCTTTATTTTTATGCCAGTGTTTGGACTGAATAATGGAATGGTTCCCATTGTTGCTTACAACTATGGTGCCAGAAAACCGAAACGTATTACGAAAGCAATTAAGCTGAGTATTATTTACGGAGTATGTATTATGCTTGCTGGTTTCGCTGTATTCCAGCTGTTTCCGGGAAGTCTTCTGGGAATTTTCAGTGCCTCTGACGATATGATGGCAATCGGTATCCCGGCACTTCGTACCATCAGCCTCAGCTTTCTGATCGCAGGATTTTCTGTAGTTGCATCTTCTGTGTTTCAGGCGCTTGGACATGGCTTTTTAAGCCTTGCAGTGTCTGTGCTGCGCCAGCTGGTAGTACTGCTCCCGGCTGCGTTTATCCTGTCAAAAGCAGGTGGCCTTGGAGCCTGCTGGTGGTCCTTTCCCATTGCAGAGGTGTTCTCAGGAGTGATTTGCTTTGTGTTTATACGATATGCGTATAAGAAAGAAATTCATCCGCTTTACGAGAAATAAAATGATATGAGTGTCAAAAGGTCTTTTGACACTCATTTGATACCCGGATTGCTACGCAGCTACGCTGCTCCCGCAATCCTCCAAATATTCGAAATCCGCTGATTTACTGCGTAAATCGCTACTTTCTCATATTTGGCGTGTCCCAAGTTCAAAAGCCTTATCGTGCAAGCACGAACAGCTTTTTGACCTTTTGACACTGGTATCATAAAATAGATAGGAAAACAAGAGCCCTCGGAATTTTGGTTCCGGGGGCTCTTGCTAAAATTCGTAATATTTGTTTTTATTCCATATGCACCGTCACATGATACTCTGTCTTTCCGTCCTCAACAGGTACCACATTTCCATCCACATGCTTACCATCAACCTCCAGGTAAGCTACACCCTTTTCCACATTATTCGGATTCTTAACGTCGAAGTAATAGGTGGCACCGCGGAAGCGGCGGGTGAGGGTGAAGTCACCGAAGCCCTCCGGAATACACGGATCAATGGAAAGTCCGTCATAGGATGGCTGCACACCCAGGATTGCCTGGGAGAGGTTCACGAAAGTCCATGCGGCTGTTCCGGTAAGCCAGCTGTTCTTTGCCTCACCGTGGCGGGCTGCGTCACGTCCTGCGATCATCTGGGAATAAACATAAGGTTCTGTACGATGGATTTCGCTAATGTTTTCAATATAAGACGGGCAGGTCTTTTTATAAATTTCAAAAGCACGGTTTCCTCTTCCGATAACAGTTTCGGCAATGGAAATCCATGGATTGTTATGGCAGAAGATTCCGGCATTTTCTTTGTATCCTGGCGGGTAGGAAGAAATTTCACCAAGGTTCAGGTAATATCTGGTGTAAGCCGGCTGGTGAAGCATAATACCATATTTGGTATCCAGGCGCTCTTTTACAGAATCAAGAGCTTTTTTTGCCAGACCTTCTTTCACGCCAATGCCAGCAATGATACAGAAGCCCTGCGGTTCAATGAAAATCTGTCCCTCTTCGCATTCGTGGGAACCAACCTTCTGAGAGGTGGCGTCATAAGCACGAAGGAACCATTCTCCATCCCAGCCAGCGTCAAGGACTGCCTGGTACATTTCTTCAACAGCTTTCTGCGCGATAGCAGCGTCCTCCTCTTTTCCAACACGTCTGCAGATCTCTGCAAACTCATTTCCATATTTTACATACATACCTGCAATAAATACAGATTCTGCAACTGGTCCCTCAGATGGTCCTGTGGTCTGGAAGGATTCACCAGGCTCATTGGAAAAGCAGTTCAGGTTCAGACAGTCGTTCCAGTCAGCACGTCCGATGAGAGGAAGCTTGTGTGGTCCAAGATGGGTGCGGCTGTATTTGAAGGAACGGCGGAGATGCTCAAAAAGGGGAGCTGCTTTTTCCATATGGCAGTCAAAAGCAACCATTTCATCCAGAATGGAATAATCTCCAGTTTCCTTTAAGTAAGCGGCCACAGCGGCAATCAGCCACAGCGGATCATCGTTAAATCCGCTTCCGATATCCAGGTTGCCCTGCTTGGTAAGCGGCTGGTACTGATGATAAGCACTTCCATCTTCGAACTGGGTTGCAGCAATGTCAAGGATTCGTTCTCTTGCACGCTCCGGGATCAGATGTACAAATCCAAGAAGATCCTGGCAGGAATCACGGAAGCCCATTCCACGGCCGGTTCCGGATTCATAGTAAGAAGCGGAACGGGACATGTTGAAGGTTACCATACACTGGTACTGGTTCCAGATATTTGCCATACGGTTTACGTGAGGATCCTTACTCTCTACATGATAGCGGGAGAGAAGATCATCCCAGTAAGTATTCAGGATGGCGAAAGCTTCATTTACCTGTTCGGAAGTTTCGAATTTCTCCATGATCTTCTTGGCCGGCTCTTTTTTGATCACGTTTAAAGCTTCCCATTTGTCGTCTTTTGGGTTTTCACAATAGCCGAGAAGGAAAACATATTCTTTTTCTTCACCAGGTGCCAGAGAAACATTGATCTGCTGGCTGGCAATGGGATACCATCCGCTGGCAACAGAATTGTGGCTCTTGCCTTCCTCTACAACGATTGGAGCATTGTTGCCGCGGCCAAGTCCTAAGAACTCATCACGGCTGGTGTCAAAACCGTCTACAGGAGTATTTACAGTGAAAAAGCTGTAGTGATTGCGTCGTTCGCGGTATTCGGTCTTATGGTAAATGGTGCTGCCGATGATCTCAACTTCACCGGTGCTTAAGTTTCGCTGGTAGTTGGTCATGTCGTCCACAGCATTCCAGAGGCAGAATTCTACATATGAAAATAACGAAATCTCTTTCACTTTATCTGAATTGTTTCGCAGAGTCAGTTTGTTGATCTCGCAGGCTGTGTCAACAGGGACGAATGCAAGAAGATCAGCTGCCAGGCCGTTTTTCTCACCGTGGAAACGGCTGTAGCCAAGTCCATGGCGGCACTCATAAACATCAAGAGGAGTGCGGGTTGGCATTGCACCTGGATTCCATACGGTATCCCCATCTTTGATATAGTAGTATTTTCCGTTGGAATCTGCCGGAAGATTATTATAGCGGTAACGGGTAAGCCGGAGCAGCTTTGCATCTCTATAGAAGCTGTAGCCGCCGCAGGTGTTGGAAATCAGTGTGAAGAAATCCTGGGAGCCAAGGTAGTTGATCCATGGCAACGGGGTATCTGGTGTTGTAATGACATATTCTTTATTGGCGTCATCAAAATGTCCGAAATTCATAGTGGATCTCCTTTGATAAATTTTATTCTTGCTGAATTCTTTCTAATTGGTTGATTGCTATTCGTGATTTACATCAGGGTGCATTAATTTATTTTTCGAAGCTGCACAGTGATCTACGCTTATATAGTAATAATGTTTTGCAAATGCAATGAGTAGTTTCGAAAAAATCAATTGGATTGAATTGCGAGATAATTAACATACGAAAACGAATAAGTAAAGGCAATTAGAAATAAAAGTAAAGAATAATGGTATATATTTGCTCTTAGTATAATAGAAAGACTGATTAAAAGCAACATAAAAATTACTGTAATAATGAAATCTATTATATATTACAAATCAGAGATTTAAAACACGAAACTTTTCGCGAAAACATTTCGGAAATGGCTCTTATTCACAATTAAATTGTTAAAAACACAAATATCTAAATTGTGCAATAGGTAGAATGATGTGAAAACGCACAAAAAATGCAGGAAACCACTTGATTTTTTGTGCACTAGGGGGTGCTATAAGCTCACGAAAACGATTTAGAGATGACAGGAAAGAAAAACAGGAAAGAATGAGGCAGGCATATGGTTTCCATGAAAGAAATCGCAAAACAATGTAATGTCTCAGTCGCCACTGTCAGTAAAGCATTAAATGGTTACTCCGATATCGGAGAAGAAACAAAAAACTACATATTAAGAACGGCTTCAGAGATGGGATATCTTCCCAACTCATCGGCAAGAGCTTTGAAGACGAAGCGAACCTTTAATCTGGGAGTTTTATTTGTGGACGAGGCCCGAAGCGGTCTCACACATGATTACTTCAACAGAGTACTGGAAAGCTTCAAAAGCACCGCAGAGGCGAAAGGCTATGACATTACTTTTACAAGCGGAAATGTTTCCGGTAAAAGGATGACCTACCTGGAGCACTGCAGATACCGGGGCGTGGACGGAGTGGTAATGGCCTGTGTGGATTTCACCGCAGAAGAGGTTCAGGAGCTTCTCCTTTCAGACATTCCGGTGGTGACCATCGATCATATCTGTGATGGAAGGATATCGGTAGTATCCAACAACATCCAGGGAATGGAAGAACTTGTTACCTATATATATAAGAAGGGACACCGCAAGATCGCTTACATTCATGGAGATGACACATCGGTTACCAAGAATCGTCTTGGAAGCTTTTACCGGACCTTGCAAAGACTGGGGATTGAAGAACCGGATGAATATGTAAAACCGTCTTTTTACAGAGATGCTGATCTGGCAGGTGAGAGAACCGGTGAACTTTTGGATTTGAAAGATCCGCCAACCTGTATTCTCTATCCTGACGATTATGCAGCGATGGGAGGGATAAACGAGATACGGGAAAGAGGACTTCGGATACCGGAAGACATTTCAGTAGCCGGGTACGATGGAATTAATATCGCCCAGGTTCTTGAACCCAAGCTGACAACCCTTTGCCAGGACACAGCGGCAATCGGAAGGATAGCGGCAGAAAGGCTGATTGAGCTGATTGAGCACCCGAAGACAACAGTTATTGAGAAATACACAGTGGATGGAACCCTTTTTAAAGGAGCTTCCGTGAAAACTTTGTATCCATCAAAAAATTTCAAGTAGTTATTAAAAAAAATTAAAAGATATAATTAAAGGAGGAAGTAACATGAAGAAAAAAATGGTGAGCGTATTATTAACAGCTTCTATGCTGGCAGGAATGACATTATGTGCAGTCCCGGTTATGGCAGAAGATGCAGAAACACCGGAAAACGAAGTTACCGGTGACGCTTCCGCAGATGATTCCTTTGTAGTATGGGGATGGAACGATGATATCAAGAAGATCCTTGATGGACCATTCAAAGAGGCTTATCCAGATGATTACGAAAGAATCGTTTTCGTAAACACAGGTGGATCTGATTATTATCAGAGCAAACTGGATCCTGTACTTGATGATCCTTCAAATGAGTTATATCCTGATATGATGGGCCTGGAAGTTGACTATGTTCAGAAATATGTAAACAGCGACTGGGTACAGAATGTAGCAGATCTTGGAATCACAGCTGATGACTATGCAAACAGCTATCAGTACAATCTGGATCTTGGATCCGATGTTGATGGAAACGTAAGAGCTCTGTTCTGGCAGGCAACTCCTGGATGCTACGCAGTTCGTGCAGATCTGGCTGAGAAATATCTTGGAACAACAGATCCTGCAGCATTAGCTGAGAAATTCAAAGATCTGGATACCATCGTTGCTACAGCTAAAGAGGTTAACGATGCTTCCGGCGGAAAATGCAAACTGTTCTCCGGCTATGATGAGATCAAACGTAGCCTGACCGGTTCCAGAACTCAGGGCTTCTATGATGAGAACGATAAGATTACAATTGATGACAACATCAAGACATATATGGAAACAGCTAAGACTCTTTATGATGAAGACCTTACCTTCAATACCGATCAGTGGAGCGCTGACTGGAGTGCAAACATGAGTGGTGATGGCGTTGATTCTAACGCAGCACTTGCTTATATGGGATGCCCATGGTTCGTATACTGGAGCTTAAGTGATGCTTGGAAAGGCAACACAATCCTTGTTCCTACCCAGACAAAATGCTATTGGGGCGGCACAGGACTTGCAGCTACAACAGATTGTGCAGATACCGAGCTTGCAGCTAAGATCATGAAATTCTTCACATGTGATGAAGATGGAATGGTTGCAATCAACGCTCTGAACTCTGACTATGTAAATAATACAGCAGCTGTCAGCAAGATCATTGAGGCTGGTACATCCGCAGATGGTAACGGATATCTGTATCCAGACGCTGGACAGAACTTCATGGAGTTCTTCCTTCCATTAGCAGACGGACTTGATGCTTCTATGGTAACAGCAGAAGATCAGCAGATCCTTTCCCTTATGGATACTCAGACCAAGGCTTATGCTACAGGCGAAAAAGACCTTGATACTGCACTTGCAGATCTGACCGCATCTATCCATGATACATTCTCTTACCTGAGCGCAGAATAATGTGGTTTAAGAGTTTGCAGAGTCAATCATAAGTAAGTAGTGAGTGTGCTGCTTCTTCCCAAAAGAAGGAGCAGCACATTCTTATATAAGCGAGCAGCTGCTTTTGCTATAAAAAAGCAGAATGACTGCCAGTGGCAGAGGAGGATGGCGCAGAAGCCCGGAGGGGCAGGTACTCCCGCCAGTGTCAGGCATTCTGCCTGGGAAAAGCAGGCAACTTCAGACAGGAGGCTGTTATGAATAAGAAAAAGAAAAAAATGATCGATTATGGAAGGTATGGCTACTTCTTTATTGCACCGTTTTTTATCACTTATCTGGTGTTCCAGCTGTGGCCACTGATCAATACTTTCTATTATAGTACCTTATCCTACTACAAACGTAACGGGCGTGAATTCATGGAGTTTGCAGGACTTCAGAATTTTGTAAATATCCTTGGTATGGCTGCAGGAGAGAGAGGTTATGTACTCAGCTATCTGAAAAATACCCTTGTAATGTGGGGCTGCAACTTTGTTCCTCAGATTCTGGTTTCCCTTCTTCTGGCTGTATGGCTGACGGATGAGAAGGTTAAGGTAAAAGGAACCGGTGCGATGAAGGTTATCGTTTATCTTCCAAGTGTTATCACTGCAGCTTCTGTTTCTGTATTGTTTAAATCTTTGTTTTCCCAGTACGGACCAATCACCCAGACTTTGAAGGACTGGGGCGTTCTCAGCAAGAACTTCGATTTTATGTCCAGCGTAGCAGGAAGTCGTGGGCTGATCTCCACAATTCTGTGGTGGATGTGGTTTGGTAATACGACCCTGCTTCTGATTTCAGGCGTTCTTGGCATTGACCCGGGACTTTTTGAGGCTGCTGATATTGATGGTGCAACAGGCTGGAAAAAATTCCGCTACATCACTTTACCGCTTTTGAAACCAATTATGTTGTACACATTGGTTACCTCCGCAATCGGTGGTCTTCAGATGTATGATATCCCGGCATTGTTTAACGTTCCGGAAACCGGACTTGTTGGTCTTCCAGATGATAAGACTACTACAATGGCTATGTATATTATGCGTCTGTATAACAGCGATGTTGGAAAGGCAGCAGCCGTTTCCGTAGTACTGTTTATTATCACGTTGGTTGTCAGTTTGATCCTGTTCGCAACTATGAGCGATAGCGAAGACAGACGTATGAAAAAAGAGCAGAAACAGCGTAGAAAGGCAGGTGGAAGATCATGAGTAAAGCCGCAACAGCAGACAGCTACAGCAAGAATATGCTGCATCAGAAAGTCTTCCGTACCATTATTTGTATTTTATTCTGTATCATTGCACTTTTGCCATTTGTTCTTCTGGTTATGAACGCAACAAGAGATTCTGAGTCTATCAAGGCTGGTGTTTCCCTGATTCCGTCCACACACCTGATCGAGAACTGGAAAAACCTGATGATCAAGCAGAACGGTATGCAGATTACTTTGCAGAAAGCGATCATTAACTCTGCAACCATTACGATTCCTGGAACTTTCCTGTCAGTTTATTTTTCATCTCTGACAGCTTATGGTATCCATGTATATGATTTCAAATTCAAAAAATTTGCATGGGCATTTATTATGGCAGTTATGATGGTACCAAGTCAGATTTCCATCATCGGTTTCTACCGTTTCATGCTGGATCTGAAGCTGATCGATACATACGTTCCGTTGATCATTCCTACCATTGCAGCTCCAACTGTTGTTTTCTTTATGAAACAGTATATGGAAAGTACACTTTCTCTGGAGATGATCGAGGCAGCTAGAATCGACGGTTCAAAAGAGTGGAATACCTTTAACAAAATTATCCTTCCAATTATGAAACCGGCAGTTGCCACACAGGCAATCTTCCAGTTCATCGCACAGTGGAACAACCTGTTTACACCTACCATTTTGCTGACAACAGATTCCAAGAAAACACTTCCTATGTTTGTACAGCTGCTGAGTTCTAACCAGTTCCGTACTGACTATGGTGTAGTTTATGTAGGACTGTTTGTTACTATTATCCCTCTGGTTGTTGTATACTTGGTACTTTCCAAGTACATCGTCGCAGGTGTTGCACTTGGCGGTGTTAAGGGTTGATGGCGTGTATGAAAAGCATTTGATTAAGAAAAATATTAAAAGAGAATAACATGTACAGTCAGGGGAGAAATCTTCTGGCTGTATTTTTGCACTTTTTTTGAAAAATAATTTAGCATCACTGAAATTTATTAAGAATTTTGGTATTTTCAGGTGGCAAACAGAGAATTATATGTTATACTGATTTGGTGTCATTTATAGGAAAAAGCAGCATGTTTTTTGAGAATGGCATAGAGCCTGTTTGAAAAATCATTCACGTAATCTTGCAGAAAGTCTTTTTAAACATGCTTTAGGATAAAATTGGGCGAGGTTATTGTTTTATGGGGTATCAGGAAACAATCACATTTATTTTGGAGATGATTGGAACTATTGCATCTGCAGCGTCAGGTGCACTGGTGGGATCGGAGCAGAAGATGGATATTTTCGGAGTTTCGGTTCTTGGGGTGATCACTGCAGTTGGCGGGGGTATGATTCGTGATGTGACGCTTGGAATTACCCCTCCGGGAGTTTTTCAGAAGCCAGTATATGCGGCTGTAGCAGTGCTTACTTCAGTGCTGGTGTTTTTTCTTCTTTATTTTAAAAGGGAGATGCTGAAAGGAAATGTTACTTATGACAAAGTAATGCTGGTGATGGACTCTGTAGGACTTGGGATATTTACTGTGGTTGGCGTAAATACTGGAATCCGTCAGGGGTTTGCAGACAACACTTTCCTGCTGGTATTTGTGGGAACCATCACCGGTGTTGGCGGAGGATTGCTCCGTGATATGATGGCAGAGGTGCCGCCTTATATTTTTGTAAAGCATATTTATGCATGTGCATCCATTGTGGGAGCTATTGTTTGTGTGTATACGTACCGCTGGTTTGGAGTGGTGTTCTCCTTGATCTTTGGATCTGCAGCGGTGATCCTGATGCGGTATCTGGCTGCACATTACAGGTGGAACCTGCCGAAATTAAAATAAAAGGCAACTATTAGAGGAGTACTTATGATTAAAGCAGAGAATTTATCCTATTCTTTTCCACATAAAGAGTTATATAATAAAATTTCATTTACCCTGGAGGATGATGTGCATTGTGCCTTTATCGGAACCAATGGAACCGGTAAGAGTACACTGGTGAACATGATCCTTTATCCGGATAAATATTTATACGATGGAAAGCTGATCGTGGATGTACCTGGAAGGATTGGATATGTCAGTCAGTTTTACACCATTGAGAGAGAAAAAGAGGTTACGGTATTTGATTACATCAGTGAAGAATTTGTAAGGCTTCAGAATAAGATCAACCAGATCTGCGAGGATATGGCAGTTACAGATCATCTGGAGGAGCTGATGGAGGAATATCAGCAGACTTTAGATGAATTTAATGCCATTGACGGTGACTTTTACGAAAGTAATATTCGCAAGCAGCTGAAAACAGCGGGGCTGGCTGGGTATGAAGATCAGCTTCTTACAAATTTAAGCGGTGGAGAGTTCAAACTGGTGCAGGCCATCCGGGAGATGATGATCAGCCCGAAATTTATTATTATGGATGAGCCAGATGTGTTCCTGGATTTTCAGCACTTAAATGCACTTCGGAATCTGATCAATTCCCATAAGGGAACATTGCTTGTGATCACCCACAACCGCTATCTTCTGAATCATTGCTTCAACAAGATCCTCCATCTGGAAAATACGGAGATGCAGGAATTTGATGGCAATTATGTGGATTATAATTTTGCACTTCTTCAGATGAAAATTGAGCAGCAGGAGCTGGCTGCGGCAGATATGGAGGAAATCGAGCGTAATCGCAAGATTGTAGAGCGTCTTCGAAACAGCGCTACTGCCATTGACAGTGCAACAAGGGGAAGAAGCCTTCATGCGCGAGTTTCCCTTTTGGAACGTCTGGAAGCGAGAAAGACAAAGTCTCCATTTGTGGATATTAAGCAGCCGGAGATCGTATTTCATGCAGATGAGGTTTTGAATGCGGAAGTTTCTGGTGAAAATCCGGAAGAATCTTTGGAAAGTGAAAGAAAGTCCGGACAGGGAGATACGAATGCGGAAAATGCAGCTGAGAAGATAGTGTTAAGTGTAGAAGACTATAATGTGACCTTTGACCGTGAGATTATGGAACATGTTTCCTTTGTTCTTCATGCAGGGGATAAGGTTGCAATTGTGGGACCAAACGGTACTGGAAAGACGACCCTTCTTCGTGATATTATCAAAGGAGAAAACCCAGCAATCCGTCTTGGCGAAAATGTTAAGATGGCATATCTTTCCCAGATGCATGGGGAGGTATTTGATGAGAAGGCCACTGTTCTTAAGAATTTTGAGGATGCAGGCTTTGATACCGATGATCAGGTGATAGCTTACTTGAAAACCTATGGTTTTGAGGAAGAACTGATCTACAGTCCGGTATGTGATCTGTCCGGTGGAGAAAAGAATCTTCTCCAGCTTGCAAAGATTTCCAGAACAGGTGCAGGTCTGCTGCTTCTGGATGAGCCAACCAGTCATCTGGACACATATTCCCAACTGGCACTGGAGCAGGCGGTAGAGAAATACAATGGGACAGTTCTCATGGTTTCCCATGATTTTTATACCGTAGCCAACTGCATGGATTATGTGCTTCTCACAGAGGATAAGGGCCTTCGCAAGGTAAGTATGCGAAAATTCCGAAAGATGATTTACGCCGATCACTTTGATAAGGATTACCTGGAATATGAGCAGAAGAAAAAAGAACTGGAGAATCGAATAGCTTTCGCACTTCAGGCTGGCAAGTATGAGGATGCGAAAAAAATTTCACAAGAACTGGAAAAACTTTTGCGGAAATATAATGGATAACAAAATATTTGTATAGGAAGCAGCAGTGACGGACATATGTGCCGGAAACGTATAAGAAAAACAGCCCCCGGAAAAATTCCAGGAGCTGTTTTTAAATAAGGGAAACAAAAATATAGTAAGATGTCAAAATAATTTATTACTCTTCGTGAGTATCCTGCAATGCCAGGTAACCTTCCTCGCCGGTTCTGATCTTGACAACGTTTTCGATGTCGTATACGAAAACTTTTCCATCACCGATCTGACCGGTATGAAGAACTTTCTTGGCGGTTTCGATAACCTTCTGAACAGGAACAAGGCTGACAACAATTTCAATCTTGACTTTCGGAAGCAGGTTCATATCCATCTCAACGCCACGATAGTAAGCAGGAGCCCCTTTCTGGACACCACAGCCAAGAACGTTTGTAATGGTGATTCCGGTTACGCCGATTTCATTCATAGCCTGCATAAACTCTTCCAGCTTGTTCTGACGGGTAATGATAACAACCTTTGTAAGCTTATGAACGCCGTCTGTCGGGATTTCCGGAATGAATTCAGCTGGAGCAGAAGGTCTGGGAGCAGCGGTAAATTCTCTGGAAGTTCCCATAGGAGTGGGAACAGAAGCAACAGCATCGCGAATAGCAAATCCGTCATAAGCACTTGCAAGACCATGTTCTTTTATATCAAGACCCTGAATCTCCTCTTCAGCAGATACTCGAAGACCCATAGTATGTTTGATAACCTGGAAAATAATTGTCATTGTAACTGCAACCCATGCAATTGTGATAAGCATTCCGGCAAGCTGTACACCAAATCCGTGGAAACCGCCGCCAACAAGAAGACCTTTCCAGTCTGTACCAGCTCCATCGGAGAAAAGACCAACGGCGAGAGTACCAAATGCACCGTTTAAGCCATGGACACCAACAGCACCAACCGGATCATCCACTTTTAATACTTTATCAATAAATTCAATACCAAATACTACGACAAAACCAGCTGCAATACCGATAATAGCAGCAGATGCAGGAGATACAGTATCACATCCTGCAGTAATTGCAACAAGACCTGCAAGAGATCCGTTCAGTGACATGGATACATCTGGTTTTTTATAGCGGATCCATGTGATCATCATAACCGTTACAGTTGCAACTGCAGCAGCAAGGTTTGTGGTAACGAAGATTTTTCCTGCACTTACAATTGCATCGCCTTCCATGGATACAGTGGAAGCACCGTTGAAACCAAACCAACAGAACCAGAGGATAAATACACCAAGTGCACCGACTGTCAGGTTATGACCTGGAATTGCTTTTGATTTTCCACTTTTGGAATATTTTCCGATACGTGGTCCAAGAATGACGGCACCGATAAAGGCGGCCACACCACCTACCATATGTACTGCACAGGAACCTGCGAAATCATGGAAGCCCATCTGACTGATGAAACCGCCGCCCCAGATCCAGTGACCGGAAATCGGATATACTACAAGGCTGATCATAAGACTGTATACACAATACGATGAGAATTTGGTTCTCTCAGCCATAGCACCGGAAACAATTGTAGCGGAAGTAGCACAGAAGACTGTCTGGAAAATCAGGAATGCCCAGAACGGAACTCCGTCAGGAAGCATTGCACTGCCATAATTTGCTTCTGAAGCGATACCACCGATTCTTCCGAAGAAGCCGTTTCCTGCACCGAACATGATTCCAAAGCCAACCAGCCAGAAAGCCGGAGTACCGATACAGAAATCCATCAGGTTTTTCATAATAATGTTACCTGCATTTTTGGCTCTGGTGAAACCTGTCTCCACCATAGCAAATCCGGCCTGCATAAAGAAGACCAGCGCGGCGCCGACCAGCACCCATATTGTGTTTACTGCGGAAAATTCCATAATAATATTCCTCCCTCATAAAAATTTCCTCATATTTTATAAAATGCAAAAAGCGCGATGCCTGGAAATGTAGCCAGTTCATCGCGCTTTTGCGAATATAAAATCCATATTTATAGTGTATTGCATAACTGATGTAATAGAAAAGACATTTCGTATGACTGTATGCAATGCAGTTTAAAATCAAAATTATATGTAAAACAGGGGAACATCAAAATATCGTGTGATTAATGGATGAGGAAATCGATAATGAATTATGAAGTAGAGTTCATAAAGATATTCCCCTGTTATTACCTGTTAATTAAACGGAAAACAGAAGCTTGTCATATGTAGGATATGGAAGCAGTGCATCCGGAATCAGAGTTTCTGCTGCATCTACAGACTTTCTGAGTTCATCCATATCAGAAAGAACAACTGTCTGGTATGCTTTTGCATTAGCCAGAGGATCTTCTGTAGCAAGCGCTTTGGCAGTGTCTGCTTTTAAGGTCTCAAGACCTGTGGAAATCTCATCAGCAAGCTGTGACAGCTCTTTGATCAGTTTTCCTTCAGAAGCTGTGCTGACATCTGAAACAACTGATTTTTTAGCAACAGCAGTAGCTGCAACTTTGTCGATATATGCGAATACAGATGGAAGGAAATCCTTCTGTACCATTTCAACCATAGTATTGGACTCAATGTTAAGAATCTTGGAATAGGATTCCAGCCAGATCTCATAACGGGATTCAATTTCTTCTTTTGTGAAGATATGATATTTGGTAAAGAGTTCAATATTCTTGTCTGCGATCCACTGAGGAAGAGCATCCGGTGTGGATTTCAGGTTAAAGAGACCACGTTTCGTAGCTTCTTCAATCCATTCGTCTGTATAACCGTTTCCGTTAAAGATAACACGTTTATGATCAATAATTGTCTTCTTGATCAGTTCGTGGATTGCATCCTCCATCTTGTCTTCCGG
>ERZ779894.2676-NODE-2676-length-15256-cov-3.519768_pt1 | contig 15256 bp, 5 predicted proteins | sample MGYA00511587_ERZ779894 | MGnify/ENA primary metagenome ERZ779894 (study PRJEB29588, sample SAMEA2160490) | human gut metagenome | biome: human gut; feature: human-associated habitat; material: faeces | place: Denmark | collected 2008/2010 ... | reverse complement strand
GGCGTTTATACCTTAAAAAAAGAGTGGGAGCGCAATAAACAAGGGAAGAAAGGAAACATATCCTTGTCTACACCAGATGGTGTGATAAAAGATCCAGAAAGAATTAATGAAGTTCTGAAAACTATATTATTATATGGAAAAGGAATCTATTCAGATTTTCTTCTGACACCGCAGCGAAATTTGAATACATCTCTGAAAAACCTTTTGGATGCATCAGAAAAAAACGATACTAAAAATGAACTGACAAAGGTGATATCAAGAGCTTTTGTTGAGAGTGACGGCATATCTATGGATGCAGTTGAACAAGCAATTGAGAATAAGATTTATGAGATTGCCGGAAAAGATTGGGATATTGAGCGACAGGAGCCTAAGTCTGCAAAAGGAAAGACAACGAGAGGCAGTGAAATTTTAAAGGCGTATTATCGTTTACGGGAAGCAGAGGATGTTTTAAAAAAAGTTCAGGATAGAGAGGAAGAATTGATTGAAATTCAGGAGAATTATGTAAAATCCAAGAAAAAAGCATCGGATGCGGAAAAAGAGGAAAAAGAATTTCGTAAAGTAAAAATTTTGCTCGAAAATAAGAAGAGTTTTGATGAGAATTATTTGCGTTTAAAAAGTTATTTGGAGAGATATCAAAAGATTGAAGAAAACTGGCCAAAGCTGGAGGGAAAATTAGAGAATGCCAAAAAACTGAATAAAGAGAAGAAAAATCGAGAATTGGTAAATAAGTATATAGAAGGGGAAAAAATAAAAGATGAAATAGAATTAAATGAGAATGAATTAAATGGGATGTTATGTCCCACATCTGATGAGATTGAAGAAGCGAAAGAATATACAAATGAAATTTGCAAATTAACCAATCAGCTTAATGGCATGAATTTGACAGCAGCCATTCGCATGATGGGAGAACATGAGATATACATCAGCTCTATTTCTTCTGGACAGAAGATTGAATGGAAGGAAAATCTGGAAATACATGAAGCAGTGAAATTGACTATTCCTGATGTGATGGAAATGGTTTTGGCACCTGCCGATGTAAATCCGGATGAAGTAAATAAAAAAATAAAAGAAAAACGGGAAAAAATAAATAAAATTTTCGAAAAGTATCAAGTGAATAGCTATGAGCAATTAAAAGAGTTATCAGAACAATATGAAAAAATTAAACTTAGAATAGAAAAATTAGAGCTCTCATTAAACTATTACCTTGGTGATGATACACTGGAGGCTTTGCAGGTCCAATATAAACAAATAGAGGATGAACCAAGAGAAATGGAGTTTATTTTACAAGAAATAGAGAAATTAGAACTAAAAACAGATATTTCAGATTTTATTCCTTTCACAGAAGGAATTGTAAAAAAATATCAAGAGGAGTTTGAAAACAGAGAACTACTGTGCAAGAAAATTTTGGGTTGTCGGGAAGAATTAGATAAAGCAAATGAAAAGAAAGCTGATTTTATAGATATTCCACAAAAATATGTGGGCATCGAATTGCCCGAAAATTATTTGGAGAATCTGGAAGAAAATACTGCAAATTTTGACCGGGAACGAGATAAATGGTGGGAAGAAAAAATAAGTAAGGAAAGCAAACTAGAAGAATATTTAGATAATTTAGACGGTGATCCTGTTGATCTATTGGAACGTGCAAAGCAGAATTTTGAATATTTAAAAGAACTTCTTGTACATTGGATTCATATTAAAAAAGTTTTCAAAGAGCAAAAAGAAAAATTTGATCAAAATCCAATGCAAGATATTGCAGATCATTTTTCTAAATATCTTAAAATGATTTCTGATGGACAAGTAATGTCTGAATTTCCCAATATGGAAAAATTAGCTGTAGAAATCTATAGCAAAGATCGGCTGTTGAATTATGAGAAACTTTCAGAGGGAACGAAAGAGACAGTATCGTTGGCATTTCGTCTGGCAGTATTGGAACATCTATTTCCAGAGGGAGGCGGGGTAATGGTATTTGACGATCCATTTGTCAATATGGATAAAGAGCGTACAGTACAATCTATATCTTTGATAAAAGATTTTGCGAATCGGCATCAGGTGATCTTTCTGACATGCAAGGATGAATATCTGAATTTATTCCCAGGAAGTAATGTACAAATTTTATAATATTAGAAGTATTTGAAGTTATAGCAAACGACTTTATTGCTATAGAGAAGCAAATTTTAATTTTCAGAAGACATGGTTTGTTCTTTGTATTTGTTGCTGCAAATTTAGAGATATAAACCATGTCTCTTTTGTAACAATCAATTTGAAAATTACATATATTTTAATGCAATATGTTTACTAGGTATTGTAATATTCAATTTTAAATGAAAATAATGGAAAATATGATATAATATAATGTGCTATTATTGTAATAATTGTTGGTGGTTTCTTTTGCTGGAAATCAATTATAAATATCAATTTTCATAAGGAACAAATATCATGTGATAGTTTTTAAGGAGAGAGAAAATGGCTTTGTTTACGCAAGGGCAGTTGGTTTGCCTAAAATCTGATCCAAGCATAGAAGGTGCTGTTATTTCAATTATAGAAGGCGGACGTGAGATACGTTATCAGGTTTTTACAAATGCTTATGGTGTACAAATATATTATGAGTCACAAATAGCAACTAAGAATTTGGATTCACAACTAGAAGTGGTGGATGCTGAGTATTTCCATGCAGGAATTACCGCATCTCTTATCAGAACACCTTCTTTATCCTCCTTATATTCTTTGAATATGGCTAAAATTGACTTTATTCCGCATCAGTTTAGACCAGTATTGAAATTTATTCGGTCAGATAGACCAAGGCTACTTATTGCAGATGGTGTAGGGGTTGGGAAAACCATTGAGGCAGGTTTGATTTTAAAGGAAATGCAGGCAAGGCGCAATGTAAATTCTGTTTTAATTATTTGTCCACGACCTTTGGTATCTGAAAGAAAATGGGAAAATGAAATGAAACGGTTTGACATTGAACTTACAGCGCTGAATGGTGAACTGTTTCGATATTGTATCAAAGAAACAGATTACGAAGGAGAATGGCCTGATAAATATAAAAAAGTTATTATTCCGTATTCTTTATTTGATGAATCCAGTGTAATGGGGAGTAATAAAGGTGGCAGGAACAAAATGGGATTGATGCAATTAGACCCTCCGCCTAAATTTGATTTGGTCATTGTAGACGAAGCGCACCATATTCGCAATACATCTACTTACGCATATCAGGCTGTCAAGCAGTTCTGCGACAACGCAGAAGCTGTAGTCTTTTTAACGGCAACGCCAGTTCAATTAGAATATGATGACCTTTTTGTGATGCTGAATTTGTTACGTCCAGATTTAATTATTGATAAAGAGACATTCGCACGTATGGCTGAGCCAAATCCTTTTATTAATCATGCATCAGTACTGGTTCGTTTGCAAAGAGAAAAATGGCAAGAAGAAGCCTATGAACAAATGAGAGCTGCTTGTATGGATACAGAGTGGGGTCGCATTGTTCTAGCTCAGAATCCGGTAGCAAAAAGTGTTTTGGTAACACTCAAAAAATCTAATATCTCACAAGAGAAAAGGGTAAAACTCATTTCGGATATAGAGGGACTGCATACATTTTCTAACATTATCAGCAGAACGAGAAGAAGAGATATTGGTGAATTTACATTAAGAAAAGCCGTGACAGTAACTGTTCCATTTACATCAGCGCAAAAACAATTACATGATGAAATATTATCAGTAATACATAAAATATTTTCACAGATACATTGTACAGATAATACCAAATTTATGATGACAACGATTCGCAGGCAGACAGCTTCCTGTTTGTTTGGATTGGTTCCGATGCTGCGTGAAATACTGTGCCGTCATATTTCAGAATTATATGATGATGGTTACATGGAAAATGATATCTTGAGCAAAGACGGAAAGGATGCAAGATCTATACGTGCACAAATTGAAGATATTTTAAATTTGGCTGATGATATTCCATCAGATGATCCGAAACTGGATAAGCTATTAGAAATTATTGCAGATAAACAAAAAGACAGAAAAAATAAAATTATGATTTTTAGTACATTTAAACACACACTACAGTATTTATATGTGGAATGTTTGAAAGCAAATCTGAGAGTAGGTTTGATACATGGAGGAGTTTCAGATGAGGATCGGGTAGAGCTGAGAAGAAAATTTGAATTGGATAAAGAAAATTCGGATGCATTAGATATTCTTTTGTTTTCTGAAGTTGGATGTGAAGGCTTAGATTACCAATTTTGCGATTGTATGATCAACTATGATTTGCCGTGGAATCCTATGCGGATAGAACAGAGAATCGGTCGTATTGACAGAAATGGTCAAACCAGTGAAAGTGTGACTATTTTCAATATGATTACGCCTGGGACTGTTGATTACGATATTTATGAGAGATGTTTGAATAGAATTGGTGTGTTTAAAAGCTCTATTGGTGATTGTGAAGATATTCTCGGTGGTATTGCAACAGAGATTCGGAGTATTGTTGAGAATTTTAAAATGACTGATGAAGAAAAGCAAGAAAAACTGCAGCAGATGACAGATAATAAAATTAGATTGATACAGGAGCAAATCTATTTGGAAGAAAAACAACGTGATCTGTTTGGAATTAAGGTTCCAGATCAGTCTTTTGATGAAGAAATTAAGAAGGCAACAAATACCTGGTTATCTTCAGAGTACATTCAAAATTTGATTCATTCGTATTTAAAGAATAGACTCGAGTCAGATAAAGAGTATATTTTGGGAGAAAAATCATTGAAAACATTGCGGCTGTCACAAAGTGCACGACTAGAATTGCTTGATGATTTTAAAGAATGTAAATTGCCACGCAATGAACACAATCGTCAATGGGAAAAATGGTTGAAGTCGGGTGAAACGCATTTATCAATTACTTTTGATCATTTCTGCGCAAAAGAAAATCCTAAAGCGGCTTTTATAACCGTAGGACATCCATTGGTTAGACAAGCAGCAGAATACATGAAAACTAAAAAGAAGTTTGTTTCGGTATTTAAAGTATGTACAAATCAATACAGAAAAGGGGAGTATCCTTTTGCCATATTTCAATGGAAATTATCAGGAGAGCATGAAGACTTGCAATTGAGACCATTCAGTACACATTCTGAATTAAATGATTGTTTGCTGGATTTACTGAAAGAAAGCCATAGTATTTCATATCCTGTTAGTACAAATATTGCAGAGTGGGATTCTGTGGAGCATGTTCATCACACCATGTGGGAACAAGAACTTAAAATGCATAGGGCAAAAACAGAAGAATTGGTTAGATACAAAATCGGCAGCTTGACGACAAGTCATAATGCAAGAATGGCGATGCTAAAGGAACAGCTCCTTAGAGCAACAGATGGGAAGATCCGACTGATGAAAGAAAGTGAAATAAGGAATGCACAGGAGGATTATGAAATGCATTTGTCTTCACTGCAAAAAGCAAATGAAAAAGCAGATATACTGTTTGACATTTTAGCTTATGGCTTATTGATTGTTGAATCTAAAGAGGAATAGACTTGTTTTAATGACAAGGAAAATGGATAAGTAGGGGGAAATTTATGGTTCAGGAGATAATAGACTATGAGTCTATACGAAGTCAAAAAATCAAACAATATGGTACAGAGTTTAAGGATTGGATTTGGATACTTGTAAAGCAATATAAGGATCGTACCCATTTTCTTTTTGAATTGCTCCAAAATGCAGAAGATGCAAATGCAAGAGAAATCAAAATCTATTTGTATCATGATCGATTGGAGATTTCTCATGATGGGATATTGTTTTCTAAAGAAGATGTTATTAGCATTACAAAAGTTGCGAAAAGCACAAAGATGGGAACAGATAACGGGAATATTGGTAAGTTTGGTATCGGATTCAAGTCGGTTTATGCCTATGCTTCTACGCCTAGAATTTATTCCGGTAAATATGCATTTGAGATTCGGGATTTTATTTTTCCATATGAAATTGAAAAAATATCTATTAGCGACTGGGAAACAAAAATAATTATACCGTTTGACAATGGAGAAATTTCAGAGGATAAAGCGTATTCGGAAATTAGGAGAGCTTTGCATGACCAAGTATCTACGAATACAATACTGTTTTTAAATAATATAGATAGTGTGGAAATCCATATAGAAGACGAGAACGATTTTATTCGTATTACCAAAGAAGAGGCAGAGATTGATTTTAGCGGCAATGTTTTGAGTGTTGACTTATTGTATAGTCACATCAATGCAATGGGCGTTTCAATTCAAGAAACAGAAGAAACATATCTGTTATTTACAGATTGCGAAGAAGAAGCGGTAAAGCTGGCTTTTCAAGTAGAAGAAAATGAGATTATTCCTGTAAATAATACAAGTATTTTTACTTTTTTCCCTACAGACAAAGAGTCTCATCAAGCATTCTATATTCATGCGCCTTTTGATACAACACCTGCACGTGATAATATTGTTGAGGATAGCGAACGTAATGTTATTTTTATCAGTAATATTTGTGAAGCGATTTGTTATGCGTTTTGTTGGATGAGGGACCATGGTTATCTGACAATTTCGGGATTAAATGCAACCTATCCTATTTATGAATATCCGAAAGATTCTATTTTTCATAAAATCTATCAGACTGCCATTGATCTGATTATGTCAGAAGAAAAAATTATCCCTACTAATCAAACGGGGGCTTTTAAGAGTTATACAGAAATATTACTGCCAGACAACATGTCTATAGTAAATGTATTTGTTGACGAAGATATTCAGGTTTTGTTTGGGAATCACAGAATCTTTTGGTTGGCAAAAGAAATATCAACAGATGCCTGTCAAAAATTCCGTGAGTTTTTAAAGAAAAATTTTGCATTTAAAACTTATACATGGAAAGATATTGTATCTAGATTAGATGCCCCATTTTTGGAAAGGAAAGAAAAAAGCTGGTTTGAAAAGCTATTTTTCTTAATCAGGTCTTTTGCCGTAACCAATCCTCAACAAATGGGTAGACATGATATTGATGTAACCGACATTCCACTAGTAAGATTAGCAAATGGGAAACATATTTGCGCATATCGTGATGGTATTCCACAGGTGTATCTAAATAATCCTCAGATATGTCCCAATAAAATTGAGTCTGAGTTTCGAAAAAATGAAACAATTCATAATTTCTATTTACAAAATCTTAAGATACCTATATACGATGTATGTAGAATTGCATTGGACGAGATTTTACCCAAATATATGAATCGTGATCATATTTGTTTTGTTACAAAAGATACACGGAAAGAAAATATTTCGGATTTGAAACTGTTAAAGGATGCATTAATTACGACACCAGAAATATTACCTGATATTATGAATGCGTATATATTGACAGATGGCAATTCTTGGTTTAAACCTGAAGAATTGCATATACCTAGTGGATATGCAGGCAGTATACCAGAATATGGATTGGTTCGGGATGTATGCAATTTAAAATTTATTTCGTGGGAGTATCAGACAGAGCCTAAGTTGGATGAAAAATTTTTCATGAGAATTGGCTGCGCAGGTACTTTGAAAAAAAATGAGATTACGGAAGAAGATTATTTGAGATATGTGCACAAATACATTGGCAAAAAAAACAGTGAAGAGATTCGTACCAAAATTTTTAGGAAAAAATATCAGCACGGTTTTCAGTGGAATATGATATATGAGGGTTTCCCTGCTGTTTTAGAGCAGATGGATGAGAAAAAATCTTTTGCTGTTGCTCGGTTTTTAAATAAAAATACAACGCAATTCGCGATTTCGGGAGATATTGCAGGCGCCGAAGACCAGAGTTTTTCTGGTTCTCACGTAGATAACATGGTCATATTATCAGCGATGGGAATACTATTATCTTATATTCCATGGATGTATACGATGGATGGCAGAAAAGTTGCAGCGCATACGATTCATCGTCATGAATTACATCCGAATTACGAGAAAGAATGCAGACGTTTGTTAGATATTTTACCTTTTCTGGAAGAAGATAATGCACTTAAAACAATACTGGAAAGAATAGATGATGCAGAACAAAGAAGAATATTAAAGTCATTCATTACAGATCGTGAGAAATTGGCGGAAGTTACGAAAATAATGCAGAAACAAGAACTGCAGCAAATGAAAAGAATAGAAAAACGCAGTAAAACGCCACAGGAGATTTTAGATGAAGCGGCTAAGAAAAAAAGTAAGGGGGTATCCAATAGTACTTTACCGGATGCAGGCGCACTTTCAAATTTAGAAAGACGACGAAAAAAATTAGAGGAGGAATTTGGAAAATCCATGGATTTTAAAGTTGGTGTTCCAAAGTGTTCCTTGAAATATACATATCAAGATGGAATTTCGCTGGAAGAAAAAAACTTCTTGTATGCAGAATATGAAGGACATTGTCAGATTTGTGGACTAGCCATCAGGAAACACAATGGTTTGAATCATTTTATGGCTATTAACGTAATCAGAACAGCTGAATTGGATGATAGATATCGTCCTTCGCTGGCAACTGGCTGGAATTCTTTATCAATGTGTCCAAATTGCGCAGCAAAATTTTTATATGGACCAAAAGATATTTCTCGTTTTTATCAACAGGTACAGGAAAAAGAAATGGAGGAACATTCCGAAGACTATATCGAAATTAATATCAGTTTGCAGGACAAAGAAGAAGTAATTAAGTATACACCAAAACATTTTTTGGCTTTGCAAACTGCCCTTAAAGTCTTTATGGAATAGAATGTGGTATGGCTTTTAAAAACTATTTTCCGATTGCTTCTATTAAAAAAATGGATGCAAATCAGATTTCAGAGAATTTTATTAATTACTATAATAGCCTTTCAGAGGAGTTAAAGCAAGAAATTGCAGATATTCGCCCAGACTTAGCAAACGCTATTCACAAGAAAGCTGAAAAAAGCATAGATTTTGAAGACGAGAAGGAGAATATTCAATTAAAGCAAAAAGAGAACATAGATGAAATTTTACCTTCGGAAAGCGAAGAAAATCAAGATGCTTCAGCGATTATAGATGAATGGGAAAGCATAAGTATTCTAAGTTGGCGTAATGCAAGAGTATATGCTAATGTTTTGGTATGTAAAATTATGCCGGATCATAATAGAGTTTGCAGGATTCATAGAATTCCATTGATTAAAAAAGAAATTCGTTTGGATAATGGAAAATTTGGACTTTATGGGTATTTGTGTCCTGAATGTATGGATTTATATCTTGAGGAAAGCCAGCTGGAGTGGATTATTGAAGTATTGGATCGCAGAAATATTCCTGCATGGATGCAACCATTGGAGATGACTCTTAAAGAATGGAATGAAATGGGAGAGCCTGTGTCAATACAAAACGACACTGTGATTTACATACCTGATGTTTGGGTAGACGGAAAAAATATTTGTCCAATTCATCAGAAAGCGTTAGTGGAGGACTCTTATCAAAAAGTATATAAAGACAGACAAGTTACTTTTGAGGCATATTACTGTGCGGACTGCGGAAAGATCATTATGAGAAATTCAAAGGCACAACAATTAGAATTGGCTTGTGGTGAAATAGGTATTCCACCGATTATATTCAAAAGACTGAAGGCCGAAGAAAAGAAAAAAGTTAAGGTGAAACAATTACCGAAAAAACCTGAGCTTTTTGTATGCAATGGTGTGGCGATACCATATGAATTTGATGAATCTGTGGAATGGCAAGAGTTAACAGAAGAGGATGTTGTTATCGTTTCCTATTCTTGTGCATGCATTGAAGAAGATCATGATTCTGAAGATGTCTTGGCATTGGTAAAAGTTCAAGAGAAAAAAGGCGAGATAAAACGATACTTGGTGAAATTTGGATACTGTGATGTCTGTGATCGTTATTACTTAGCACAAGAGGATTATTCAGTCATTTATAAAAAGGGAAGACCGGAAATTACCATATACGATGAAACAAATTCTGATTATTTTATATCATCCGGAAAAGTCTTTGATTTGGAGAGAGATCATTTAAATACTTTGGAAAATGATTTAACAGATAAAATCCGAAGAATAAAAGAAAGTCCAAATTATATGAATCAATTTGCAGTAGGCGCCTATGATGATGGGAATTTGAGTTATGCGAAAGCTAAAAGCAAACCTTTAAAGAAAGAAATCGACAGAATTTCTGAATTTATACCAAAGCCATATGGATATAGAACAGATATCGTATTTGGAGACCAGACAAAAACTTTTTATTTAGGAGTATCTGACATTGAACTTGATGGTACAAAAAAGGTAATTTCGTTTAATAGTGACATAGGAAGAAAACTGGTCAATTACAGAACTTTGGATTTATTCTTGGAGGATATGAAATATCATGTGAAGCGTAGACGACAATTTGATATTGAAGATGCTAAACTCTTTGGCTATATTGAGCAGTCAGATGAAGATGCTATTTTCAGAAGTGGTATTACAGATAGATTTTTGATTAACGTGTTAAATATGAGAAAAAAACAGCACCAGCTGATTGATATTATTGCAACGATCCAAGAAAATCAGAATACTATTGTGGATTTACCAATTAATCGAAACCTCATTGTGCAGGGATGCGCTGGATCAGGAAAAACAATGATTATGCTACATAGGCTATCTGCTCTTAAGTACAATAATCCTGAGTTTGATTTTGAAAATGCGGTTATTCTTACGCCAAATGAGAATTTTAATACACATATTAATGGTTTGGCTTCAAGTTTACAATTAGGTTATATTGAGCGCTTTTCTGTAGAAGCATACTACAGCTTTCTCCTATCTCAATATGATGTTTCATTTAAATTGCAAAATAAGATTTCGGATGAAATGAACGTAAATCAGACTTATGTAGATTTTATGTATTCTGACGAGTTTAAAATGATTTTGAATGAATCTTATGAAAAGGTAATTGCTGAGCTCCATTCTTATTATGAAGAATGGAATAGAATCGCAGATTCTTTAGGTATTCCGAAAGTTTATACGAAGGATGTTCCAGATTCGCAGTTGATGCTGCCCTTGCAGAAAGAGGCAAATGCATTGGTAGATAAAATTCAAGAACAAGAAAGAAAACATTTAGAACAAAAGAAAAAAGTAGCAGATTTGGAACAAAAAGGCCGTTTTTTAGAGGAGAAAATTTCTGGAACAAAAAAACGGTGCGAAGAAGTGGTTGTGGAAGAGTTTTCGAAAATATTTATAAAATTAAGAGAAAGTATAGAAGAAAAGACAAATGAAAAAAATATGTTAGAATCTCAAATAAAAGAATGGCAAGAAGAATATCAAAAAATAGAAAAAACGCTTTTTGTTGTAAGGAAGGGTGCAAAATTAGGAAGAATATCAAAATAGAAGCTACACAGGAGAGGAATGAGCAGTTGTCGGCTGATATTCAAAAGCTGCAAGGTTTTATGTATATAGATGTACTTGCTTTGTCAGAAAAAGAAAGAAATGAATTTTTAGATAAACTTGGTTTGTTTTTGGAAAGCGTTTCGGACTCAGTACGAATTATGAATCGTCAAAAAAAGATTTACGAAGAATATCGAAGGGAATTTTTCGATCTGGAGGAAACACAAAAAAGAGAACAACAAAAGTTAGTGCATTATATACAGGAAAAATATCCGGAGAATATTAGTATAGAGCTGCAGGGATTCCAACAAAAATTAAAAAATATTACTGCAAAATCTGTTTATATGAATGTATATGAGTATGCATCAAAAATTGCAGATGACAGACTTCATGAAAGAACGGGAAAATGGTATACTGCTGGGCTTAGAGGTACACATAGATATGATTTATATTTGCAGTTACTCTTTGCGATGCGTTATTTTGATTATTGCATTGGAAATCATATAATGATTTGTGTGGACGAAGGACAAGATCTGGCACCCAATGAGTATCATGTAATTTCCCAAATTAATGGAGGCAGATCTATCTTTAATATTTACGGTGATGTAAATCAGCTTTTGAAATACAATAGGGGGATTTCTGATTGGAAAGTCCTTGACACGGTTATTCCAAAAATAAAAATGTATTTTCTCAATGAGAATTATCGAAATACCAATCAAATTACCCAGTTTTGCAATGATACATTTTCAATGAATGTTGCCTTAACCGGTGTTGATGGAAAAAAAGTAAAAGAAATTCACCGGGAACGATTAGAACAGAGTCTGTCTGATCTGAAAATATCGGAAGAAAGAATTGCTGTTATTTTGCCAAGAGCAGTAAAAAAAGAAATTTATATAGATCAGGATCGGATTTCGAAATTTATTCGTTCTTATATAGGAGAGAAAATTGATAATGGCAAAATCTCCCTTGTTTATGTAGATGAGGTAAAAGGAGTTGAATTTGATAAAGTGTTTGTTGTGCCAAATGGGATGTCGAAAAATGAAAAATATATAGCATATACACGAGCTTTATCAGAACTAATTATAGTGTTAGATGAAACATTAGATGTATCAGAAAAGATTGAGGATGAAAAATATGAGGGAATAGAGGAAAAAGAAAACTTAAAAGAGCATAAGAAAATAGAAATAAAAGGTTTAAGAAGCGGTAAAAATATAGAAGAAACTTATAATTGTTTAGCTTTAAGAAAAGGCGTAAAAAAGATTGAGGACATAGAAAAAATGCCACTTGTTATTCCAGCAGTAGATGTTAGTGATGCAAAAGAATATATATTTACAAATAAAATTCCTCAAAATAGTGGAGATAAATATCAATATATAACAGACATATCAATAGGAAAGGCTGTGCGAGCTAGTAGTAGTTTCCCTGCTTTTTTTTGCCCATGTGAATTTAAAAAACACAAGTTCATGGATGGAGGAATGTTAGATAATATACCTGTTTCAGAAGTGAAAAAACAAGGAGCTGATAAAGTAATTGCAATTAATTTTAAAGCAGATGATATCGATGAAAATAGTAATATAATGGATTTAGCAATGAGAACAATTGATATTATGGGAAATAAAATATCAGAAGAAAATTTAGAAACAAGTGATTTTGTTTTAACTATAAAAACAGATAAAACAGGATTATTAGATATTGAAAAATTAGACAGTTGTTATAAATATGGATATCAGGCAGTAATAGAAAAATTAGATAAAATTAAAGAAATATTGTCAATATGATACTAAAGTATGAATATAATATTAATATATAATGTTCAAATAAAAGGAGAATAATAATGAATGTTCGATACTTTGATAATGCAGCCACAACAAGAGTAAAAGATGAAGTTTTAGAAGAAATGTTACCGTACTTAAAAGAAAAATTTGGTAATCCATCTTCTATGTATACAATTGGAAGAGAAGCTAAAAAGGCAATAGAAAATGCAAGAGAACGTGTTGCAAAATTAATTAATTGTAAAGCAAATGAAATTTATTTTACAGGATCAGGTTCTGAAAGTGACAATACAGCTATTAAAGGGATAGCGCATAAAAGAGCCTTTAAAGGAAAACATATTATTACTTCAAAAATTGAACATCCTGCTGTTTTGCATACATGTCAATCTTTAGAAAGAGAAGGATTTAAGGTAACATACTTAAATGTGAATAAAGATGGAATAGTAGATATAAATCAATTGATTAATTCGATTAGAAATGATACTATTTTAATTAGTATTATGTATGCAAATAATGAAATAGGAACTATACAACCAATACATGACATAGCTAAAATTGCAAAAATGCATAATATTGTTTTTCATACAGATGCAGTTCAGGCGTGTGGAAATATACCAATTAATGTACAAAAAATGCAAATAGACATGTTATCTTTATCAGGACATAAATTATATGCACCAAAAGGTACAGGTGCTTTATATGTAAAAAACGGAATAGAATTTGAAAAATTTATAGATGGTGGACATCAGGAGAAAAATAAAAGAGCAGGAACAGAAAATGTTTCAGGAATTGTTGGATTAGGAAAAGCTTGTGAACTTGCTAATATAAATTTAGAAGAACATCAAAAATATTTAACTAAATTAAGAGATTATTATATTTTAAAGGTACAAGAAAAGATACCAAATGTACGTTTAAATGGTTCAAAAAAAGAAAGATTGCCAGGTAATGCAAATTTTTCTTTTGAGTTAGTAGATGGGCAATCTTTATTATTAAATTTAGATGCTAAAGGGATTTGCGCTTCAAGCGGTTCTGCATGTTCAACAGGTTCTTCTAATCCGTCTCATGTATTATTAGCAATAGGTTTATCTCCAGAATTAGCATATGGAGCATTAAGAACTACTTTTGGAGAAGAAAATACAAAAGAAGATATAGATTATTTAGTAAACAGTTTACAAGAAACAGTAGATAGATTAAGAAAGTTTAATTCTCCAAAATAGCAATAGCACATTTAATTCCATCTACTGCTGCAGACATAATACCGCCAGCATAGCCGTGCTCCTTCGCCACATGGATACAGCCCTATAATATTAGAAACTAAGCTTTCATTTCTAACAATTTTAACGGGAGAAGAACTTCTGGTTTCTACTCCTGTTAAAATACTGTCGGGGTTAGCAAAACCTTCAAGTTTATTATTAAAATATAAAATACCTTCTTTTAATGTAGAAGAAACAAATTCAGGTAAAATATCATTTAAATTAGAAAGTGTGACACCAGGCAAATATGTAGGTTCAATTTTTCCAATAAATGTTGATTTTTTGCCTTGAAGAAAATCTTCTACTCTTTGAATTGGAGCATAATAATTTGAACCCCCTAAAACAAAAGCTTTTTCTTCTAAATCTTTCTGAAAGTAAATTCCAGCAAGAGGAGATTCACTCGGAAAATCATTTGGTACAACATTTACCAAAAGTGCAGAATTAGCATTTTTTCCATTTCTTAAAAAATTACTCATACCATTTGATACAATGGTATTTTTTTCGCTAGAGGAAGCCATAACGACTCCACCTGGACACATACAAAAAGTATAACAGGAACGACCTGTATTAGGTGAGTGATATGCTAATTTGTATTCAGCAGGAGGGAGTTTTAGATTAGTAAAACTTCCATATTGAGATTTGTTAATTTCTTCTTGTAAATGTTCTATTCTTACACCAACGGAAAAATTCTTTTTTTCCATAGTAATACCTTTTTCATAAAGCTTTTCAAATGTATCTCTAGAACTATGACCAATAGCTAAAACAACATGAGATGCAGAAATTTCTTGTAAATTGCTATTATTTAAGCAAGGAACAGATATAATTTTTCCATTAATTATATTAAAATCAACTACTTTAGTGTTAAATAAAAAAGATCCGCCTTTAGAAATAATATAATTTCTAATATT
>ERZ779894.2665-NODE-2665-length-15317-cov-3.980540_pt1 | contig 15317 bp, 7 predicted proteins | sample MGYA00511587_ERZ779894 | MGnify/ENA primary metagenome ERZ779894 (study PRJEB29588, sample SAMEA2160490) | human gut metagenome | biome: human gut; feature: human-associated habitat; material: faeces | place: Denmark | collected 2008/2010 ... | reverse complement strand
GCTGGTACAGCGGCCGCTTTCCTATAGGGGGAAAACCAATGACGGTTAGAGAAGCGATTACGAGGGCGGATTCTATTCGCAGGAATGAAATATCCGAGCAGGAGAAAAAAGCTTTTCTTGCAGAGCTTGAAATGAAAATAAAGAATGCGGTTACGGATCAGTATGAGCAACCGGCCGCCACAGCGCCGGACGGTCAGGCGGAGGAAACGCTGGCCGTCAATGAACCGTATACGGACATTTATGTTTACTGGCTGCTGAGCAAAATAGCGATTTTAGAAGGAGATACAGAGCAGTATAATCAGTGGAACGCGCTGTTTCAGCAGTCTTACCGTTCTTTTTTTAATGATTTTAATTGCGCACATCGCAGAAAGCGCTGCGGGAATTTTAAATTTTAAGGAGAAAGTTATGTATCAGGCATTTTTAGATGGTTCCACGAAAACAAGAAGTACTTTAAATAACTTCGGAGGATTGAACTGCAATGAGTACTGTGCGCCGAATGAAATGACTGATATGGAAAATCTTTCGTCCGACGCATTTCCTTTTTTGACGCAAAGAGCAAGGCGTAAGTTTATATCAACGCCAACCAGAGAAATGCATGATCCGGTTGCGTTAAAATTTTTATTTGAGCAGGGCGGAAATACGCATGCCGTAGTTTCGCAAAAAATTTCTACAGAAGCGGGAATGATTTATGAGTGCAGGCTTAAACTGGGCGGAAGGGTGGTTTCTACCGTTCGTTGCGAAGCGATATTCTATAAGGGGGAAACGGAAAATTCCTCTTTGAATCTTTATGATTTTGATTCTTATCGTTTTGCTGTTCCCGCAGATTGCGATGGATTTCGGATCAGGGCGGTTTCGATGGAATCTTGGATCGGGACGGAAATGGGGTCTTTGCGTGCAGATGAGATTTTTGATACAGCGGAAACACGGCTTGTGGATTTTCGGGCGGCTGTGGTTCATAACGGGTTACTGGCGGTAGTATTCGCCGACAAACTGTGGTATGACGGAGTGTGGGTGATTGAGCATATCTCGGACTACGCAGAGCACTATACCGGCGCGTGCTGTCTGCTCTCTTACGGGGCGGAACTGGTGATTCTTCCGCAGGGTGTAGCTTATAACACCATCACGGGGACGGTGCGCTCTCTGAGCGCTACGACGACCATTTATTACGATAGAGATGCATCGGATTGCATAAAAAGTGAAAAAATCATATATTCCGTCTGCGATGCAAATGGTGAAACGATTACAGCAGCCGCCTCTGAAACGGCGCCTGAGAATCCGGCTGACGGACAATACTGGATTGACACGAGCGGGGAAACGCACCAGCTCAACAAATGGTCGGCCACAAATAAAATGTGGGTTGGGATTGCCGCAACATATGTGAAGCTGACGGTTTTAAACAAGCCGTTTTTCAGCAGTGCGGCTTCCGCAGAACATATTCAGAATGAGCTTGAAAAAGCGTGTGCTGTTTTTAAGGATTTCAAAGCGGGCGACGGTGTAAAGATGCAGGCTGCGGCGCTCTATGATTTATTTCCGAAGGATACTTATTCCATCATTCGCAAGGTGGGAATCGACTATACGGAAGCAACGGTTAACGGTGCTTCCCTTCAGATCCCGAACCCCTATCTGATTTTTACCGGGATTCTGGATCAGACGGTTGAAACCTCGCTGACAGAACAGGATGACTATTTGCAGGTACTTCGGGATATTCCGGCAATGGATTTTTATACGGTAAGCCGGAACCGTATTTGGGGGTGCGTTGCGCGAGATGATCTGAACGAAATTCGCTGCTGCAAGCTGGGGGATCCGACGAACTGGAATGTATATGCGGGAGTGACGGCAGACAGCTATTCTGTATCAATCGGTGAGCCGGGTATCTTTACCGGGGCTGTGACCTTTGAAGGGGAACCGTACTTTTTCAAAGAAAACGCCGTAATGAAAATTTATGGCAGCTACCCCGCTTCCTATCAGCTGTACACATTCTCCTGTGAAGGAATACAGCCCGGTTCTGCCGGCAGCGTGATTACATCAGGCGGATATTTATTTTATAAAGCCTCCCATGATTTCTATATCTTCTCCGGTTCAAGACCGCAAAGCATCTCTTACAAGCTTGGATTTGATTGTTATAAAAAGGTAAACGGGGGTGTTTGCGGCAATAAATTATATTTTTCTTGCGTAACGGAGGATGACGAACCGGTTTTACTTGTATACGACCGGGAAACCGAAGCATGGTATAAAGAAAAGGACGACCGGTATCTGGGCTTTTGCCAGGATTATGCCGGGCACATGTATGGCGTGACGGAGCATAAGATTGTAACTTTTGAGAAAAAGGCGGCGCAGAATGGGGAAGGTTTAAGCTGGTTTGCGGAATTCGGCGTGCTCGGGCTTGAGCTTTCGGATCAAAAGGCTGTTGGGCGGTATACCATTCGGGTTCATATGGAGATCGGTGCTTCCATGTCGGTTCTGGCGTCTTATGATGATGGGGAATTCGAACATCTTTACACCTGTGTTGGGGAAGGAAGGATCGTTTCACATACCTTTGCGCTGAAGCCGGTGCGCTGCGATCATCTCACGCTGCGCCTCGAGGGCAACGGCCGCTGCACGATCTATACAATCTCCTATTCTATGGAGCAAAGGAGCGATATTGCGTGAGCTTTAATATAAATAAACCAACCATCAATAAAAACGCGCCGGAGCAGGTACAGATTGCACAGATCATTGACTATCTGGAGCGCCTCTGCAACGACCTGAATTACGGAATAAACCATTTGGATGAAACCAACTTTTCTTTGAAGGAGATGAAACCCGATGCCGAAAAAAAATCCATATGAGCTTTCTGATTACGCTGATTTCAGCAAGGCGAATGAGGCGGAACAGAAAAAGAAGGAAGCGGAAAACGCAGCAGATCATTACGGACCTTTTCAATACGGACGGCAGGATGCTTACGATCAGGCGATCGATGCAATTATAAACATGAAGCCGTTTCAATATAACATGAATGCGGATGCGCTTTATGAACAATACAGGAACCAATATCAAAATTTGGGGAAGCTGGCAATGGAAGATACGGTTGGTAAGGCCTCCGCCATGACCGGGGGATATGGGAACTCTTATGCCGCGACAGCGGGGAATCAGGCGTATCAATCTTATCTGGATCAGCTGAACGGCGTCATTCCGCAGCTTTATTCTATGGCTTTGAACCGTTATCAGGCGGATGCGGACAGAACGCAGAATGCGCTCTCTGCGCTCTCGGCCGACCGAAGCACGCAATACGGACAATATCAGGATCAGCTGAACCGTCTGCTGACCGATCGGGATTACTACGGGAATGAATATAACAACGCCTATAACGTTGCTTTGCAGATCGCCCGAAACGCCATTGCCGACGAGCAGGATCAGCGCAATTTTGCCTATCAGCAGGAGCGCGACCGCATTGCCGATGAACAATGGCAGAAAAATTACAATTTGAGCGCAGCTTCCGCCGCGAGAAGCGCTGCCAAAAATACCAGCTCCGAGAACGCTTTATCGCTTAGTGATTACAACAAAATTAAAGAAACGGCCGAAGGGTTTACAACACAGCGTGTGAGAACTAATAAGGATGGGGAAGAGGAAACATATACCGTTTACGACAATAATGGTTTATATGATTATTTGGCCGGATTGGTAAGGAACGGCATTATAACGGAAGACGAGGCCTATAACCTATATAACTCTTATAGGGGAGAAGAAGACAGCCGAAATAAGAACACAGGCACAGGCTGGCGTAATATTTTTGGAGGAACAAAATGAATCCATTTGAGTTAAGACGCTTACAAGAAAAAAGACAAAGAGCGGCAACGGAAGAGCGTTTAAGAGCCGAAAAAGAATATGCGCGGAAAACAAGCCGAAATAGTACCTCCGACAGCAACAGAGTGAACGAGCTTGCGCTGAAATATGCTGTTTCATCAATGGGAGAGGATACGCAAAAGCTATTTACTGAATGGGCGGAGACCAGCAACAGAAAAAACGATTTAAATCCGCTTGAATTTAAGCAGGATATTTCGTCTATGGACGATCAGGCAAAAAAGCTTTATGCCAAACTGGCCGGCGTGGATCCCAAATATGAAAGACGCTTTCTTAAAGGGGTGGATATTGACTATTATAACGATGCAATTGAAGCTTTGGATGAAAAAATACAAAGTAAAAAAGAAGGAAACTATCGTGTTGCTTTACCAACAAACTTGATACCAAAGCTGAGAAATCCAAATTCACTTGGTACAAAAATAGTCGATCTGCTCCGTGATGAAGTTACGGATCTTGAAGAGGAAAAGGCGCGTTTGGAAGCTGAACGCCGTATTTATGAACACGAAAATTATTTTGATCTCAACTTTGCGGATCAGCTGAAGAATGATGATTTGGAAGAATTCAGCAAAAAGGGCGCGGCCGTTACAGATCCAGAAATATCTTATTTTGAAGACTATGATACTGCTTCCGGAAACGAATCTCAAAAAGTGCAGAATAAGCTGGATTTTTATTTGAAAAACCAGGATGTTGCAACAGAAATTTATTTAAAAGATCAATCAGAAAATCACGATACTGATTATTGGGTAAACGTGCTAAAAGAAGGAGATAATAAGGGTTGGAAATATATAACAAACGAAGAGCGCCGTTATTATAATTACCTTCTTGGAAAAGAAGGGAAAAAAGCTGCGTATGATTTTTTAAATAAAATGGAAACATCGCTTTCTAAGAGACAGCATGATGCGGCCTCAAAATCTATTAAGAATTTGATAGATCAAGGCGGCATTGGCGCCGTTGCTGCAAACATTGCTTCTGTTCCGGCGAATGTTTATGGAGGCGCAACGGGATTTATAGACGATGCTTTCAGAACGATAACAGGACAAGCGGTCAACCCTTATTCTCCCGCGCATGGTTTGACTAATTTTTCCGGGGCTGTGCGCGATGAAACCGCATCAAACATTGCAGAGAGTAATAAGCTGAATCTTTTTGGAACGAATATACCGGCCTTTCTCTATCAAACATTGATGTCGGTGGCGGACAGTGCGCTCGGGGCGGCAACGCTCGGCAACGGCTATACGGTTTTTATGGGGGCGGGCGCTGCTACGAACGAGGCTAAGCGGCTTTATGAACAGGGGGCTTCCAATACCCAGATCCTCGGCGGTTCACTGGCTGCCGGCATCGCAGAAGCGCTTTTTGAAAAGGTTTCTTTAGACCGCCTGTTAAATCCCCGGGAAATTAAGAGCATTGGAGCGCTGACGAAATCCATTCTGACACAGGCCGGCGTTGAAGCATCGGAAGAGGTCTTTACGGAAATTGCCAACACCATCAGCAATTCCATTATTATGGGCGCAAACTCAGACCTGAGCAACGATATTAACGCCTATTTGCAGCAGGGCCTGACAGAGGATGAGGCCAAAAAGAAGGCGCTGATTTCCAAAGTGGCGGATATTGCTTGGGCCGGAGTGGGCGGCGCAATTTCCGGCGGCGTAATGGGCGGCGCTGTGGATACCTATAATCTTTCTGCACAAAACGCCCGCACAGGAAGCGAGATTAAGCAGAACGGCGGGACGCAGATCCTTACTCAGGCTGTCTTAGACAATCGGGAGGGCTACGGCGACCGGCTTTATAAGCTGGCGCAGAAGGTGGCGGCAGGAAAGACCGCGGACGCTACGGTGGGCAAGCTTTATAACCGCGCAGAAAACGCCTTAATTAAAAAAGATGCAGCCGGAACGAAAAGCGCCATTCAGGAGCGGCTGCATGAACTGGGCGTAGAGGGAGCCGATGCAGAGACGGCCGCGGAAGGGATTTTTAAAAATTTCGTTGGCCGGCAGATGAACCGGAAGGAAACGAAGCTCTTTCAAGCGAATGAAAACGTAAAAAAAGTTTGGGTAGAACTGACTTCTCCCAATAATCGACAGATCAATTCAGAAGACAACGCTACTCGATCTTATGAAACACCGCAGAGGTCCGCACTTTACAATGAAGTAAGTGCGCGATTTGATACGGAAGCGAAAAAGCTTGCCGACGTGGCCCGCGGACTGCGCCCGCAGGCAGAGGGGATCGAATCCAGCAGGACGAATGCCAGCGTAAACCGCGATACCGGAGAGCCGGTAACAATCAAAGAGGACCATCCAGTTGCGGCGATTTCGGAAAACGGCATTACGCTCAATACATCGGCCGGAGAGATGGATTCCGCCGGGCTGCAGCTGCAGGACGATTATGCGGCACTTCTTTCATACGGAAAAAAATACCGGATGAATGCGGAAGAAATCAACAGTATGATCGCCGGGTACAGTGAAGGCACGGACGCAGATGTATATGCGCGCGGATATATCAGCGCATATAATGACGCGCGTATGGGCTATGATCTGAGCAGCACGCGCGCAAGAATTTCGGAGTATTTCACCGGCCATTCTATCGATGAACAAATTCTCGCCGAAGCATGGGAGGCGGGCAATACCCGCAGAGTGGATACCCTTCGGAAGAAAGAACGGCAAAACAGGCAGACGGTAGAAACCGGGAAGAGCAGGAACGGGGGAACCATCCGTGTGCGGAAGGGAAAGACGGAGCTGCACACCGGTGTATATCATCTGAGCGAACAGCAGGAGGCCGGATTGCAGCTGTTAAAGATGCTTTCCGAGACTACCGGGATAGATTTTGTTGTTTATAACAGTATGGTTGAAAAACAATACAAGGATTTCAACGGAAGATACATCAAGAAGAATGGCCAGGCTGAAATCTGGCTTGATCTGAGCGTTGACCAATTCGGTGAAAGCGCCATGCTAGCAACCCTTTCGCATGAGCTGACCCATTTTATTGCGGAGCAGAGCCCCGCCGCCTACGAGAAGTATAAAAACTTTTTATTCCACGAGCTGAATCAATACGATGAAGAAACGGTTGCCGGGCTGGTTGAGCAAAAGAAAAAAGCCTATGCCCGGCTTTCAGACGAGGCATTGGCCGAAAAGGTTGCGCTGGAAGAGGTGGTAGCCTCCTGCAGCGAACAAATGCTGAAGGACGGAAGCGCGATCAAACGGCTGGCAAAGACGGATCTTTCCACCTTCCGGAAAATTAAGGCCTACATTGACGAATTTTTGGAGAAGCTGATTGCAGCCTTTAAAAACATGCATGGCTTACAGAACGCCCTGCTGGAGAGCGTGAACGCCGATATTGCGGAATTGCAGCGTCTATGGAACGACGCCCTTGCAGACGCGGTTGAAACGTATAATGCGGAGAGAATGGAGCTCAGCGGCAAAAGCGCGCGGAATAAAAAAGGAAGCCCCGCAGCCGGCAAATCGGCTCAAGTACAGGAACAAAGTTCCATTCCTTTCGTTGCTTCCACAATTAACAGAATATCACAGGATCATTCATCTGTCAATACTCAGTCTATGCAGGGAGATGAAATTAATTCCGGCAAAAACGACCCGGATCATAAGTTGACCGATGGGATCAAATTCCGCCTCAACCCGGAGTTTGAAAGCCAATATGACGCTTGGGACAAGAAAAAAGCAAGATTCAGTTTTTTGCTTGGGCAAACCTCGGAAGCCTTGCAATCCATTGGCGTAAGAAAAGCGGATATTCGCTGGGACGCAACCAAAATTTTAAAAATTCAGGAAAAGCATCCCGCTATGACGGATCCCGTTATAAAGCAGGTGCCGCACATTTTAGAACAGCCTATTTTAATAATGCGCTCTAAAACCGTGGAGGGAAGACTTACGCTTTTTGGAGAGATTAACGATGCAAAGGGAAATCCTGTTTTAGCTGTTTTGGAATTGAATCCAAGCTTTAAAAACACAAAAACACTTGACATAATTAAAGTTGCAAGCGCGTATGGAAAGGATGTTGCACTGCAGAAATTTATTGACACAAGCGTGATTCTTTTTGTGGATAAAAAAAGAGCCGACAGCTGGTTGAACCTGAATAGGCTCAAATTGCCGTTAGGCAACCAGCTCGACTCCAATAACAGAATATCACAGGATCATTCATCTGTCAATACTCATTCTATGCAGGAGGGGGAAAAAGATTCAGCGCAGCGCGAAACAACGGACAGGCCGGACGCCCTTCGCCAATCTGCCATACGGCACTTTGGGCAAACGGAGAACTGGAATGAAGCCGGATATTTGCTGACTACCGGAGAATGGCTGGATTTCTCTGGGAAAAATAATGGAAAACGCGGAGGCCGGAGGAATCTCGACCACAGTGAGATTATTGAAGCGTATACCGGCGAGGAGCAGGACCGCTTAGACGGAGAGGCCGCCGTAATTGATTTTATGCGGCAGGGCAACATTCGCCTGATGCCGGAGAGCAACGCAATTAATCTGTGTGCTGTGCCGACAGATGCGCAGGAGGAAGCGCTTCGGTCTTATCTCTCTACGCTGGAAGGAAATATCTACCTGGACATCGATGATCAGCAGGGCGGGCTTGCCGTGAGTGAAAGTTATCCTGCCGGGACCAAAGCGGACCGGATTTTAAGGGATATTCGGAAGTATTTCAAGGACGGAACCAGGCCATTGGTTTCGGGGCTTTCTGAATTTATGTATTCCCTGCGTGATTATTCCTATGAATCGCTGATTGCAAAGCCGGATATGAAGGTGACGGAGGTTGATGATACAATTCGTTATACGCCCAATAAGGAAAGCCGCAAGCAGATTGTGGATCAGGCAATTAAAAATGCCGCTTCCGTTGGGCATATCAACGAAAACGGCAATGCTGTGGTTCATGTTGATGATATTGATACAGATGTAGTTGTTTCCAAAAATAGTTTAATTCATGGGCTTGATCGTAGGTTAAATAACTTTGCCCCGGTTACGAATAAAGTGGGGGAGATTCTTCAAAGATCAATTTGTATCAATGAATTAATCCCAAAAAAGATATCGGCAGCAAAGAGTTATACGTTAATTGGGACGGCAAAAAATAAAAAGGGTGATATATCGGTTGTATTATTTATCGTAAATCGTTTTACAAATGAAATTCTATCAATTGACGTGTTATACGCTATAAACACAAAAAAAGAACCGGCTGCGCTCAATGCGCCCAGATTTACGGCGAAGCCGCTTTCTGTTACCGGTTCCACTATCAGTATAACCGATTTACAGGATTTCGTCAACACTGATTCCACGATTCGTATAGCTGATTTACTCGATTATGTCAATCGGTATTTTCCGGATATTCTGCCCGAATCGGTGTTAAGACATTATGGATATGAAGCCCGGCCGGCCGGCAAGCTGGGAGAAAGTGCGCTTTATGCGCTGCGCTGGGATACAGACCGCGCAGTTTTGGCAGCGCAGCTTTCTGAAAACGCCGAAACCGATGCGGAAAAAAGGCGGCTTGCGGATTACAGGCGCGCAATCAAAAGGATGCAGGAAAAGGTTTCGGCGCTGTCAAAGGTTCATGACGCACTGCGGCAGGATTTTGGGGGAACCGGGGCCGAGCGGCGGGAAAGGACTGAAAACCTAATCGCCAGGCAAAAGAAGCTGGAAGGAAGCATTAACTGGTGGCATAACCGGCTTACGGAACTGGAGCAGGAGCAGCCCCTTCAGGACATTTTGCGCAGAGCACAGAAGAAAAGCGTGGAGCAGGCAAAACAGAAAGGCCGGGAAATGGTGCGTGAATACCGAAAAGAATATCGGGATAAACAGACGAAAAAAGCACTGCGTGCAAAGATTAAACGAACAATTTCAGAGCTGGCACATCTACTTGCACATGGAAATAAGAAAAAGAACATCAAGGCCGGTGTGCAGAATACGGTGGCTGCTGCGCTTGCATACGGAGAGCTCCTGTTTGGAGATAAAATTACCAATGAAGATATTGTGCGTGCCGGTGTAACGAATACAACACCGGAGGAAAGCGCTCTGCTAAACCGGTATAGTGATCTTTTATATCAGAGGGACGCCCTTTCTGATCAAATAGAGAAGGCATTACAGGCATCAACAAAAGACTATAAGCCGAATATCGCAAGACTGGAGGAAGAATTACGCCGTGTAAACGCAGGCATTACAGAGCTGAATGGAAAGCTCAGGAACGTTTTTGAACGGACGCGAATTGCTTATAACAACACAGACGCGGCAACTCTTTTGGATGATTTATCCAGATCCTATTCTGATCTTCAAAATGCGGAAGAATCCCATATTGCAGATGCATATGATCCGTTTGTTGAAGAACGGCTTTCCGTGCTTAAAACCTCACTGGAAGGCACAACGATCAACAGCATGAATGAAGCGCAGTTGCAGGAGCTTTGCGATGCTTTTACAATGGTGAGAACACTGGTGAAGCAAACGGATACTCTTTTCAGGAACGGAAAAAGAGAACGCGTTTCTGAGATGGGAAATGCTGTTATGGCCGAAGTGGCTGCTTACTCCCGGGAAAACCGGTTTAAATCGGCTGCGGCCAGAAAAGTAATCGATTTTTCCACAGACAAGATATGGAAGGATGCGAAACCGGTTTATGCCTTTGAACAGATCGGCTCACCGACCTTAATGAAGCTTTTCCGGGATAACATTGGTGCAGAGGAGGTCTATGCCCGGGATATTATTGAAGCCGGAGAGCGGATCAGAGAAGCGAAACGAAAGTATGGCTATTCGACGTGGGAGCTGAATACGACCCACAGCTTTAAGCTTGCAGGTGGCGATATACTTCATATTAAATCCGCGCAGATTATGTGCTTATATGCGCTGGCTCAGAGAGTGCAGGCCCTAAAGCATTTGCTTGGCGGAGGCATTTCTTTTGAACATGGCGATAGTTATAAGCTCGCGAAAAAGTTTTTGAAACAGGCGCGGGAGATCGGAAAACTATACCGCTTAACACCGGAAATAATAGAGCGGATTACCGGCACATTGACAACTGATCAAAAGGCGTATGTTGACGATATGCAGCAATTTGTAACAGAGACGTTGGGCGGCAAGGGAAATGAGGTTTCCAGGGCATTATACGGCATCGATATTTTTACGGAAGAAATCTACTTCAAAATAGAATCACGGGAGACCTTTATCTCGATTGGAAAGCAGGCTGACAGCAAAAACAGAACGCCCGACTCTCTGAAGAACTCCGCAATGACAAAGGAAACCGTGCCGAACGCAAACAATCCGATTATAATAAGGGATTTTGACGACGTGTTGCTTGACAGCGTGGAGCAAATGGCAAAATATCATGCGTTGGTTCTACCAATTGAAAATATGAATCGGGTATTAAATTATAAAACCGTGGATCAGGAAGGCAACCACATTTCCGTTTTAAGCGAAATAGAGCGCGTACATGGAAAAGCCGCGGTAGATTATATACGCAAATATATTTCGGATTTAAACGGCGGTGTGATCAGTGAAAGGGATCCGGGCCCGTTTGCTTCGATGTTTTCAAAAGCAAAGAAGTCTTGGGTTGGTGCCGCGGTATCTGTTGCCGTGCAACAGCCTACAGCAGTTCTTCGCGCAATGTCGATGATTAATCCGGGATATTTCGGTCTCGGCCGATCAAAAAAAATCGACGGAATGGAAAGAATGAAGCTATATGATGAGATGAAAAAGCATGCGCCGATCGTTGTGATTAAGGAAATGGGCGGCTTTGATGTTGGCTCATCGCGTCGGCTGAAAGATTATATCGGCATTACAGAATATGATGGTTTTGATAAAGTGCGCGCTTTAAAAAGGGACAAAGATTATCGCCGGGCAACCGCAGACCGGACGTTTATGTATCTTTCTGAAAAAGCGGATGAATTAGGCTGGACCGTGATTTGGAGCGCTGTAAAACGAGAGGTTGCGGCAACACAGGATTACAAGGTGGGATCGGAGGATTATTTCGCGGCGTGTGGCAAGCGGTTTACGGAGGTTATTGTTTATACGCAGGTGTATGATTCCGTTAATTCCAGAAGCGGGTTTATGCGAAGCGACAACGATCTTGCAAAGGCAGCAACCGCATTTATGGGTGAGCCAACTACAGATATTAATATGCTGGCACATGCCCTTGTGCAGTTTACGAGAGCACCGAAGGGAGAAAAGGGAAGGGCCGCCGCACAATTTGCAAGGACGGTTGGATCGATTTTAGCTTCAAAAGCACTGGCGGCAGCGGCAGCTGCTGTAATATACGCAATGAGGGATGACGATGATGAAAAAGAGTTCTGGGAAAAATACCGTGACCATTTTACCGATAAATTTACATCGGAGATTTTTCTTGTGAATATGCTTCCCTATATTCGTGATATTGCCTCCATATGGCAGGGATGGACTGTGGAGAGGCCGGATCTTTCAATTATTTCTGATGTTATTTACGCCACGAAAAAGCTTTTAAAAGACGATGTTTCCACCTATGAAAAGCTGGAAGATTTTGTGGGTGGTATTGCCGCCATCTTTGGATTCCCAGCTAAAAATCTGATGCGGGACACAAGAGGTATTTTCTACACTGCAAAATCTTTCTTTGAGGACCCTACTGCTACGGTAAACAACTTCAAAGCCGGAAGCGTAGCCGAAAATAAGGCACAGATTAATGCGATGATTGAAGCGGCCAAGACCAAAGCGCTTGCAAATATTGAAGAAAAAATTGCCGATGGACGGCTTAAACCCATGACAGAAGCCCAAAAAAAGAAAGAGGCTGAAAAAAATGCCAAATCCAGCGTGAGGTCTTCCTTTACCAAAAGATACAGGGAAGAATATTTTCAGGCATGGCAGGCCCGTGATGTTAATGCAATTGCGCGTATAAGGAAAACATTGCTCGCCACAAAGCTATATGATGACGTAGACGACACTTTGCGAGAGTGGCGAAAAGACTGGGTACGAACGAAATAGACGGAGGTTTAAAATGGAAAAGGTTACATATCGGATTGCCTTAGATTTAGATCGCGCAAGCGGTCATACCAGAATTTATACCAAGCAGACCAGCGTTGGCTCAATACGGATTATTCTTCGCCTTTATAAAGACGGAAAGCCATTTACCATTTCGGAGCAATATACAGTCAGCGCTTATGCGTTGCTGCCCGATGGTAGTAATTACCTTTACGATTGCAGTGTGGAAGACGGCGCGGCTGTATATGATGTTAATTTTCAGATTCCGGCCGGAAAAGCAGAAGTGGAATTTACCATAACGGATGGTAATAACTACACGCTGGTTACACCAAAATTCTTTATATTATCTATCGCGCCTTTGTTTTTGGACGCATTGCCGGAAGCGACAGATGATTTTTCTGCCCTTCAAACGGCACTGGGGAATGCAAAAAACGCACTGGATCTCGCATCGGATTATGCGGAAAGAGCCATTGAGACGGTTACGGTTTCAAACAGCAAGCTTACGATCACTTTTGCAAATGGACAAAGCTATGTCAGCGACAGCCTAAAGGGAGATAAAGGGGACAACGGCGAAAAAGGCGAAAAGGGGGATAAGGGAGACAGTGGCGAAAAAGGTGAGAAGGGGGACAAAGGAGACAAAGGAGACGCTGGTTCTCCTGCACCGCAGATCGACGATTCACAGGCTGCTGCCGACCATCCGTGGAGCGGCCAGAAAATAGCAAATGAACTACTTGAAAAAGCCAACAGTTCCGCCGTTACAAAATGGCAAAACCAGCTGGTATTTACTGACGCAATAGATCCTATAGCAGTAACGACAATTTTACGCGCCACCGGGGATGACGTTAACAAAAAAGTATTTTTGCTGGTTAAATCGACCGGACTGATCTATAACGTATCCGCACAGGAGGTATCGGCCTCACTCGGCGGACTTGGAGCCTTAACCCCCGTTTGGGGGATCCCAACGGATTTTTATGATCCGGAGGGCACTGTTGCGGTAACCGGTAAGGCGGTAGCGACGGCTGTCGCCGGCAAAGCGGATACAGAGGATGTGAATGCTGCGCTTGCGCTGAAAGCGGATAAACCGGGGACAATCACGGACAGTATTATAGATAACGATGATCACAGCCAATATGTGCAGTCTTATACCTACACACTGCGTGCGGACAATACAAAGATACACTGTGTGGATCCGTGGGGCATATTTGAGTCCCTGCGCGTGGGTGGCATGACGTATGTATTGGATGGCACGCAATGGCCTGCAGGAGACGTTGTTCTGCCGGACGATGTTGCGACAGTATTGCGCAATAACAGCACCGGCAATTTTGATCTTGCCGAGAAATGGAAAGCCGGGCTGCTTGTTGAACACAGCTTAAACTCGGATACATTTGGGACGGTTTACGCATCTACGGAGCAGACCTACGCAACCCAAGCATATGTACAAGCCTTGATAGGAGGCATTGAAAATGGCTCTTACTGATAAATTAACCGCGATCGCAAACGCGATCCGCGCCAAAACGGGTGGAACGGATACATTAACATTAGATGAGATGGCGTTGGAGATTAGCAATATAGGGGGCGGCGCCGATAATGCCCTTATAGATGGATCAATAACGGAATACAGCAACGAGACCGCGGAAAACATCAAAGATTACGCGTTTTCTTTTTGCCGCAAACTAACCAAACTGTCACTCCCAGCTGCTAAAACAACGAGTTTACATTCTATATCGAACTGTACGGCACTTACTTCAGTGGAGGCGCCTTCTCTGGAGACGATAGGGGCTTACGCATTTTACAATGATACGGCTTTACCATACATCGATTTGCCGTCAGTAACCTCTATTAGCGTCAGCGGTTTTGCAGTATGTGCAGCGCTCGCAACTGTAATCATTCGGGCTGGAACTGTGTGCACACTGGAAAATGCGAATGCTTTTGGCAGTACCCCAATTGCGAATGGCACCGGCTATGTCTATGTGCCGGACAACCTTGTAGAGAGCTATAAGGCCGCGACTAATTGGGCTACATATGCCGCCCGAATAAAGGGGCTGAGCGAGCTGCCGGAGGAGGTGACCGCGAATGTCTGAGGCCGTGATCGTGGCTCTCATATCCGGCGCCGGTACGCTGATCGGTGCGTTCGGCGGAATTTTAGCGTCGAGCAAATTAACCGCGTACAGGATCGGGATTCTGGAAAAAAAGGTAGATAAGCACAACAATTTTGCATCCAGGATCCCAGTGATCGAAGAGCAAATTAAGGTGGTGAATCATCGGATTAATGATCTGGAACAATATCACAAGTAAAATGAAAGGAGAAACAAAAATGGAAAGGTTTAGAAAACAAACCAGCGATTTTTCAAATGGTTACGGGAACTCAAGCCGATGCTTTTGTCAGATTTGTTGTCGATGGCGTTCAATTGTGGAAAGATCCCAATTTAGTGGAATCCTTTACTCATTTTTATCAAGATCAATTGAGGAATAAAGAAAGAATTGATTTAGACTTAATCACAGGTCAACAGATGCCTGTAACTATGAGAATTCCATCAAAAGTTAGAAATTCAGCGG
>ERZ779894.2662-NODE-2662-length-15337-cov-7.652663_pt1 | contig 15337 bp, 10 predicted proteins | sample MGYA00511587_ERZ779894 | MGnify/ENA primary metagenome ERZ779894 (study PRJEB29588, sample SAMEA2160490) | human gut metagenome | biome: human gut; feature: human-associated habitat; material: faeces | place: Denmark | collected 2008/2010 ... | reverse complement strand
TCTTTTGGAAGATGGCAATGTTATAGAGAGTGTGCTGATGCGCTACAAACATGGCAATTCGGTGTGCATCTCTTCGCAGGTGGGCTGTCGTATGGGCTGCCGTTTCTGTGCCTCGACCCTGGATGGACTGGTGCGAGGACTTAAGCCGTCGGAAATGTTAGACCAGATTTATAAGATTGGAAAGGACATTGGGGAACGGATTTCCAACGTTGTTGTAATGGGAACGGGTGAGCCGATGGATAACTTTGATAATCTTCTGAAATTTATTGAATTGCTCACAGATGAAAACGGGCTGAACATCAGCCAGAGAAACCTCACCGTATCTACTTGTGGTATCGTGCCGAGGATGCGGGAACTGGCGGACCGGCAGCTTGCAATCACACTGGCATTGTCACTGCACGCATCCAACCAGCAGAAACGTCTTGAACTTATGCCGGTTGCCAATAAATATGACATTCATGAGGTGATAGATGCCTGTCGCTATTATTTTGAAAAAACAGGGCGCAGGGTTACGTTTGAGTACAGTCTGGTGGGTGGTGTCAATGATACCGATGAGGATGCCAGGGAACTTTCACGGCTGATTCACGGCATGAATTGTCATGTAAATCTCATTCCGGTCAACCCGATCAAAGAACGCAATTATGTGCAGTCGAATGCGGCTGTGATCGCGGCCTTTAAAAATAAACTTGAAAAAAACGGAATAAATGTTACTATAAGAAGGGAAATGGGCTCTGATATTGACGGAGCCTGCGGTCAGCTCAGGCGCCGCTACGTAGAAACTGAAGGAGAATAGAAGGTATGAAGACATTTTCAATTACAGATGTTGGAATGGTGCGACAGGTAAATCAGGACTACGTCTTTACGACGGGAAAACCACTGGGTATTCTCCAGAACCTGTTCGTGGTAGCGGATGGTATGGGTGGCCATCAGGCAGGAGATTATGCTTCCAAGTGTACTGTGGAAGTGATGATCAAAGAGATTGCGAAGAGCGAGGGAGAGGATATCGAACGTGTTCTAGTGAAAGCAATCAAGTCTGCCAATCGTGAGATTATCAAAGAAGCATCCGGTGACGAACATCTGAAGGGGATGGGAACAACGGTTGTTGCCGCTACTGTGAAAGAACAGATGCTATATTTTGCCAATGTGGGAGACAGCCGTCTGTATCTGATCAATCAGGGAATTCAACAGCTAAGTAAGGATCATTCTCTTGTAGAAGAGATGGTTCGTCTCGGTGGAATTAAGCCGGAAGAAGCGAAGCATCATCCGGATAAGAATATTATCACAAGAGCGATCGGTGCAAAAGCTGATGTGGATGTGGACTTTTATGAACACCGTCTGAAACGGGGAGACATCATTCTGATGTGTACAGACGGATTAAGTAATATGGTGGAAGATGAAGAACTTTTCCATATTGTGCAGGGAAGCCGGGATATCGTCGAGGCAGGTGAGATGCTGGTGGAAGCAGCAAAAGAGAATGGAGGAACAGATAACATCGGAGTGGTATTGTTTGAGCCATTTGCAGATGAGGTGAGTGTATGATTAAAGAAGGAGTATTTTTAGGGAAACGATACGAGATACTTGGCCGTATCGGTTCTGGCGGAATGGCAGATGTCTATAAAGGCAAGGACCATAAGCTGAATCGTTTTGTTGCAATCAAGGTATTGAAGAGCACATATCGTTCGGATGAGACGTTTATTAAGAAGTTTTTAAGCGAAGCTCAGGCAGCAGCAGGATTGATGCATCCAAACGTAGTCAATGTCTATGATGTAGGACAGGATCGTGGTCTTTATTATATGGTCATGGAGCTTGTAGAAGGAATTACGCTGAAGGATTACATCGAGAAGAAAGGAAAGCTTTCAGCAAAAGAGACGATCAGTATTTCTATTCAGATGGTGACAGGCATTCAGGCAGCGCATAACTGCCATATCATTCATCGGGATATTAAGCCACAGAATATTATTATTTCCAAAGATGGAAAGGTTAAGGTTACTGATTTCGGAATCGCGCGGGCTACGACATCAACGGCAACGCAGGCAGTAACAACAACGGTGATGGGATCTGTACATTACACATCTCCGGAACAGGCCAGAGGCGGTATTGTAGATGAGAAGAGTGATATCTATTCAGCAGGTATCACGATGTATGAGATGATCACCGGGCATGTTCCGTTTGACGGAGATTCGACAGTGACGGTTGCTTTGAAACATTTGAATGAAGTGATTAAGTCTCCTGCAGAAGAAGTACCGGATATTCCGTACAGTCTGGAGTGCATTATTATGAAATGTACACAGAAACTGCCGAATAAACGATATATGAGCTGTGAGGAACTGCTTCAGGATCTGAAGCACTCATTGGTAGATCCGGATGGAGATTTTGTAGTTCTTGATGGTGTGACAAAACGTATGCCGGCAGCATCCCAGGATACAGGACGGACTACGGTTGTTATGTCACAGGATGAACTGAATCGTATGAAGAATCGTCAGAATTATAATGATGATTATGACGACGATTACGAGGATGATTATGACGATTACGATGACCGCCGCAGAAGCCGCTATGATGATGAAGATGACTACGATGACCGCCGCAGAAGCCGTTATGATGATGACGATGATTATGATGATCGCTGCAGAAGCCGTTATGATGATGATGATTACGACGACCGCCGCAAAGACCGTTATGATGATCGCCGTAAGAAGAATGAAGTGAATAAAGACACGAAGAAGATCATGAAGATTCTTATGGTTGTTGCCGGTGTTGTAATCGCACTTTTGATCATGTTCCTTGTAGGAAATGCAGTGGGCATATTTAAAGGTGGAAAAGGAACGACTACACAACAAACGGATTCAGAGATGGTAAAAGTACCGGATGTGACAGGCAAGACATATGAAGAAGCCCAAAAAGAACTGAACAAATATGATCTTGGAATCCATAAGTCAACTGCGCCTTCCGATACTGTTGAAAAAGGAAAGATCATCAGCCAGGATCCTGCAGATGGAAAGAAAGTAAAGAAGCATACAACAGTCAATGTTGTGATTAGTTCCGGTGAGGAAGCAAAGACAACAACCATTCCAAATGTTGTTGGAATGTCGGAAGCTGATGCGGAAAAAGCACTTCAGGATAAGAATCTTGTTGTGAAGAAAGGTGATCCGGTCTACAGTGATAATGTGGAACAGGGAGAAGTTGTTTCAGTCAGTCCAAGTGAAGGGGCAGAAGTAAAAGAAGGAACAACGGTTACTCTTGTAATAAGCAAGGGAAATCAGCCGGCAACAGTTCCGAAACTTACTGGAAAGTCCAAGTCGGATGCTGAAGCAGCACTTTCACAGGCAGGCTTGTCCGGAAATGCAACGGAAGATTACAGTGATACTGTAGAAGAAGGAGTTATTATTTCACAGGATACAGATGCCGGAAAAGAAGTATCCAAGGGTACAACGATTGGATATGTGGTGAGCAAAGGACCAAAGATGACGGTGGTTACTGTACCAAGCATATTATCCTTTGATAAGAATGCAGCAGAGAAAAAGCTGAAAGAAGCTGGTTTAGTACCAGAATATCTAGGTGAAGATGATAGTGTTAATGAATATGGCCAAGGACAAGTGAGTTACCAATCAATTAGCGCTGGTACGCAGGTGGAAAAAGGAACAACTGTCCAGTATAAGGTCAGCAAAGGATCTCAACCATCAGCCCCGGATAGTGGAAATTCCGGAAATGATTCCGGAACAGAAGAGAACACGAATCAATGATAACAGAGAGCAAGTATATGCAGGGAAAGATAATAAAAGGGATTGCCGGATTCTACTACGTGAATGTAGTAGAATCCGGAATTTTTGAATGTAAAGCAAAGGGTGCTTTTCGAAAAGACGGGATCAAGCCGTTAGTCGGTGATGATGCTGTGATCGAGGTACTTGATGAAAAAGAAATGACAGGAAATATTATAGAGATCCTGCCGCGTAAGAATGAGTTGATTCGTCCGGCAGTAGCCAATATTGATCAGGCACTGGTTGTGTTTGCGGTGACAAAACCGAAACCACATTATAATCTGTTGGATCGTTTTCTTGTCATGATGGAACGAAAAGAGATACCTGTCGTATTATGTTTTAATAAGACAGATATTGCAAGCCATCCTGAAATTGCAGAATTGAAAGAAGTTTATACCGGATGCGGATATCCGGTAATCTTCACAAGTGCGAAGGAAGAAGAAAATATCAGTGAGTTAAAATCACTTTTAAAAGGAAAGACAACTTCGATTGCAGGTCCTTCCGGTGTTGGAAAATCATCCCTGATCAATCTTCTGCAGTCTGAAGTGAAGATGGAGACAGGAAGTATCAGTAAGAAGATTGACCGAGGGAAACATACAACAAGACATTCCGAACTGATCGTGATTGGAGAAGATTCTTATATTATGGATACTCCGGGATTCAGCTCTCTTTATGTCAATGATTTCGAAAAAGAAGATTTAAAATATTATTTTCCGGAATTCACACCATTTGAAGGACAGTGCAAGTTCAATGGCTGTGACCATATACATGAACCCGGATGCGCTGTAAAAGAGGCAGTTGAAGAAGGGAAGATCCATAAGATTAGATATGAAGATTATACGGAGATGTACCGTGAACTAAAGGAAAGAAAGAGGTATTAAGTTTATGAAAAATATTTTGGCACCATCTATTCTCTCAGCAGATTTCAAAATTTTAGGAGAACAGTTGAAATTAACAGAAGAAGCAGGCGCAGAGTATATTCATTTTGATGTGATGGACGGAATGTTCGTTCCAAGCATTTCCTTTGGAATGCCTGTTCTCGCATCAATCAAGGGAGCAACAACACAGACACTGGATGTTCATCTCATGGTGACAGAACCGATCCGTTATGTGGAAGAATTCGTGAAAGCAGGAGCAGATATCGTTACAGTTCATTATGAAGCATGTGAAGATCTGCAGGCAACAATTGATAAAATCCATGCAGCAGGAGCGAAAGTGGGAATTTCTATTAAACCAAAGACACCGGTTGATGTACTGCTTCCATATCTGGATCAGGCAGAGATGTTTCTGATCATGTCTGTAGAACCGGGATTCGGCGGACAGGCATTTATTCCGGAATCACTGGAGCGTATTAGTGAATTGAGAAACCTTTTGAATGAAAAAGGACTTACAACTGATATTGAAGTAGATGGTGGAATCTATCATAAAAACGTGGCAGAAGTACTTGCAGCCGGAGCGAATGTAATGGTCTCAGGCTCAGGAGTTTTTAAAGGTGATATCAAAGATAATACAGCAAAGTTTATGGAGATTTTAAACGGCAATGTGTAAGAGAACAGTTATTGTGAGCGGGGGAATGCTGGAAGAAGATTTTGTCCTTCCAATTCTTGAGGCAGAAGAGACAGAATTTATTATCGGAGTAGATAAAGGACTCGCATTTCTTTATGAACATAAGATCAAGCCGGATTACATTGTGGGAGATTTTGACAGTGTACCGGAAGAAGTGATCGATTATTATAGAAAAGAAGCAAGTGTACCGATCCGGGAGTTCAATCCGGTAAAGGATGCGTCTGATACGGAGATTGCACTTCGTATGTGTCTCGGACTCAGAAGAAAAGAAATCTGGATTCTTGGAGGAACAGGAAATCGTCTGGATCATTTCTGGGCTAATGTTCAGTGCCTGAATATTGCACTTGAAGCAGGATCTCAGGCGATGATCTTAGACAGTCATAATAGAATTCGTCTGCTTGATCATGGAATCGCAATTCGCAGAGAAGAAGCTTTCGGAAAGTATTTTTCAGTATTTCCGATGCAACTTCCGGTTGAGGATTTCTGTATCAGCGGTGCAAAATATCCATTGCAGAATCATTTGCTCTCATCAGGAGACAGCTTGTGTGTGAGTAATGAGTTTGCAGAAGGTGAAGATGAAGTGAAGATCTCTTTCGTGTTTGGAAAAGTGATTTTGATGGAGACGAGAGATTGAAATTCAAGCCCCATTATAGTATAATATTAGATGCTATTTTGGGGCTTCTTTTTGTGAAAGAGTCACATAACAGAAAATAAGAGAAATAGACCTTGTGGATTTAGCTTTAGAAATCAAGGTTTTAAGGAGGAAATAGAGAAAATGAAACTTGGTATTGTGGGATTACCGAACGTAGGAAAAAGTACACTGTTCAATTCACTGACAAAGGCCGGTGCAGAATCTGCAAACTATCCATTCTGTACAATTGACCCAAATGTCGGTGTCGTAACAGTTCCGGATAAGAGACTGGATGTGCTTGGAGAGATGTATCATACAAAGAAGATCATTCCGGCAGCAATCGAGTTTGTTGATATTGCAGGACTTGTGAAGGGAGCATCAAAAGGAGAAGGACTTGGAAACCAGTTTCTTGCCAACATCCGTGAGGTTGATGCAATCGTTCATGTAGTAAGATGCTTTGAGAATACTAATATTGTCCACGTAGACGGAAGCATTGATCCGCTGCGTGACATTGAGACAATCAACCTTGAGTTGATCTTCTCGGATCTTGAAGTTCTTGAAAGAAGAATCTCCAAGACAGTGAAGCTTTCAAGAAACGATAAGATGGCGGCGAAAGAGCTGGATCTTCAGAACCGTCTGAAAGCGCATCTGGAAGAGAATAAGATGGCGAAGAGCTTTGTGACAGAGGATGAAGATGAGCAGGCATGGCTTGCAGAGTATAATCTTCTGACAGCAAAACCGGTAATCTTTGCAGCAAATGTATCTGAGGATGATCTTGCGGATGATGGTGCGAATAATGAAGGCGTTAAAGCTGTTCGTGAGTATGCAAAAAAAGAAAACTGCGAAGTGTTTGTTGTATGTGCTGAGATTGAAGAGGAAATTTCTCAGTTAGATGATGATGAGAAGGCTATGTTCCTTGAAGATCTTGGATTGGAAGAATCCGGACTTGAGAAGCTGATCAAGGCAAGCTATCATCTTCTTGGACTGATCAGTTATTTGACAGCAGGTGAGCCGGAAGTTCGTGCATGGACAATCAAGAAGGGAACTAAGGCACCACAGGCAGCTGGTAAGATCCATACAGACTTTGAACGTGGATTTATCCGTGCGGAAGTAGTAAGTTATGATGATCTGATGGCATGTGGAACTCATGCGGCAGCGAAAGAAAAAGGATTAGTTCGTCTGGAAGGAAAAGATTATGTCGTTCAGGACGGAGATATCATGCTGTTCAGATTTAACGTTTAACAGATATAGGGAATATGCTTAAAAACCGGTTAGATTCATTGTTTTCTAATTGGAAAAGCAGTAAAAACAGGAATCAGGGACAACTAGATTTGTTCCTGATTTCTGTGGATATGAAAGGAAATAACATAATATGCATTACAATATCAGCTTTCCGAATTTAGGGATTTATCTGGATCATGTAGGAAAAAGCATCAGCATCTTTGGTTTTTCCATTGCTTACTACGGCATGATCATCGGTGCAGCAATTTTGATTGGATTTCTGATTGCCACATCGGAGGCAAAAAGAACAGGGCAAAATCCGGAAGACTATCTGGATATGGGAATTGTCGGAGTGATCGCAGGAATTGCAGGCGCAAGAATCTACTACGTGATTTTCTCCTGGGATTTATATAAAGATAATCTTTTATCTATCTTTAACCTCAGAGAAGGTGGTCTGGCAATTTATGGCGGCGTGATCGGAGCAGTGATCGCAGTTTTTGTGATGGCTGCTGTTAAGAAAAAATCCCCATTTCAGATTTTGGATACAATTGCACTGGCGCTTCTGAATGGTCAGATGCTTGGACGTTGGGGGAATTTCTTTAACAGGGAAGCATTTGGAGAATACACGGATTGTCTGTTTGCAATGAGGCTTCCGGTTGATGCTGTAAGACCGGGAGATATCACAGAACTTATGCGCGAGAACATGCAGAGAATTGACGGAGTCAGTTATATTCAGGTACACCCGACATTTTTGTATGAATCATTATGGTGTGCCGGACTTCTTATTATATTGTTTCTGTATAGGAAACATAAGAAATATGAAGGTGAGCTCTTTCTTATGTACCTGTTTGGTTATGGGGCAGGACGCGTGTGGATCGAGCGGCTTAGAACAGATCAGCTTGTTCTTCCGGAAATCGGATTTCCGGTGTCAGAACTTCTGGCAGGTTGCCTGGTGATTGTGACAGGAATTATGCTGATCTATTGCAGAAGGCATTGCAGAAAAAGAAATGAGAAGAAAAAAGTGGATCAGTATGAGCCGGTGCCAACAAAGATCAAAGGGAAAAAACCACCGAAGTGGGATGACCGGTTGTTTAAAAACAGATAGAATGATAAGAAAAAAGTATAGTGATTCATAAGCCAGAAGAGTTAATGTTCAACAGAAAGTACTCTTCTGGCTTTTTCTATTTCTGCCTGTTTTAGTTAATAATCTCCAATAACAGCACTGATAACTATTCTCAAAACACTGCTCTGCACACGAAAATATACAAAAGAGGATATTTATAACTCTAGACTTTTGTGACTTTTGGAGATATAATGAAACTACATGTGAATTAATTATACTTAACTCAGTGTAAAACCTATGTAACACCTAAGGAGGAATAAAAATGGCAAGAAAAATGAAGACCATGGACGGTAATCAGGCAGCAGCTCACGTTTCTTATGCATATACAGAAGTAGCAGCTATCTACCCGATTACGCCTTCATCCGTTATGCCGGAGCATATCGATGAGTGGGCTACTGAAGGAAGGGAGAACATTTTCGGACAGACTGTACAGGTTACAGAGATGCAGTCCGAGGCCGGAGCAGCAGGTGCTGTTCACGGATCATTAGCAGCAGGTGCTCTTACAACAACATTTACTGCTTCTCAGGGACTCCTTCTTATGATTCCTAACTTATATAAGGTTGCTGGTGAGCAGCTTCCGGGAGTATTCAACGTATCTGCCCGTGCACTTGCAAGCCACGCACTGTCAATTTTTGGAGATCATTCTGATGTTTATGCATGTCGTCAGACAGGAGCAGCTATGCTCTGTGAATCCAGCGTACAGGAAGTAATGGATCTTACTCCGGTTGCTCATTGTGCAGCACTTGAAGGAAAGATTCCATTCATCAACTTCTTTGATGGATTCAGAACATCACACGAGATTCAGAAAATCGAGACATGGGATTATGAAGATCTGAAAGACATGGTAAGCATGGAAGCAATCGACGAGTTCCGCGCACATGCACTTAACCCGAACCACCCATGCCAGAGAGGTTCAGCTCAGAACCCGGATATCTTCTTCCAGGCAAGAGAGGCTTGTAACCCATTCTATGATGCACTTCCGGGAATCGTTCAGAAGTACATGGATAAGGTTAATGAGAAGATCGGAACAGACTACAAACTGTTCAACTACTATGGAGCAGCAGATGCAGAGCACGTGATCGTAGCTATGGGATCTGTTTGTGACACAATCGAGGAGACAATCGATTACCTGACAGCTGCAGGAGAGAAAGTCGGAGTTGTTAAAGTTCGTCTTTACAGACCATTCAGCGCAGAAGCTCTGATCGATGCTATCCCGGATACAGTTAAGAAGATTTCTGTTCTTGACAGAACAAAAGAGCCAGGAGCACTTGGCGAGCCACTGTACCTGGATGTTGTTGCAGCACTTAAAGGATCTAAGTTCGATGCAGTTCCGGTTTACACAGGACGTTATGGACTTGGTTCTAAAGATACAACACCTGCTCAGATCGTTGCTGTATACCACAACGATGAGAAAGCTAAATTCACAATCGGTATTGAAGATGATGTTACACATCTTTCACTTGATGCTGGTAAGCCACTTGTTACAACACCAGAAGGAACAATCAACTGTAAGTTCTGGGGACTTGGAGCAGATGGTACTGTTGGAGCAAACAAGAACTCCATCAAGATCATTGGTGATAACACAGACATGTATGCACAGGCTTACTTTGATTATGACTCTAAGAAGTCCGGTGGTGTTACAATGTCTCACCTTCGTTTTGGTAAGAAACCGATTAAATCAACATACCTGATCCATCAGGCTAACTTTGTTGCATGTCATAACCCGTCTTATGTTGACAAATACAACATGGTTCAGGAACTTGTTGATGGAGGAACATTCCTTCTTAACTGCCCATGGGATATGGAAGGACTTGAGGAGCATCTTCCAGGACAGGTAAAAGCTTATATCGCTAACCACGGAATTAAATTCTACACAATCGATGGTATCAAGATTGGTAAAGAGATCGGACTTGGCGGACGTATCAATACAGTTCTTCAGTCTGCATTCTTCAAACTTGCAGCTATCATTCCGGAAGAAGAGGCTATTGACCTTATGAAAGCAGCTGCTAAGGCTACTTACGGAAGAAAAGGTGACAAGATCGTTCAGATGAACTACGATGCAATCGATGCTGGTGCAAAACAGGTCGTAGAAGTAGAAGTTCCGGAAAGCTGGAAAGATGCAGCTGATGAAGGACTTGCTACACCACACATCGCAGACGGCGGAAGAACTGATGCAATTGCATTTGCTAAGAATATCCAGGCGAAAGTTAACGCTCAGGAAGGAAATACACTCCCTGTATCTGCATTCAATGATTATGTTGATGGATCTACACCGTCAGGAACATCTGCATATGAGAAACGTGGTATCGCAGTAGATATTCCGGTTTGGAATCCAAATCAGTGTATCCAGTGTAACCGTTGTGCATATGTATGTCCGCACGCAGTTATCCGTCCGGTAGCTCTGACAGAGGAAGAAGTTGCTCAGGCTCCAGAAGGACTTAAGACACTTGATATGATTGGAATGCCGGGAATGAAGTTCACAATGACAGTATCCGCTTACGACTGTACAGGATGTGGATCTTGTGTGAATGTCTGCCCAGGAAAGAAGAATAAAGAGACAGGCGAAGTTGAGAAGGCTCTTACAATGTCTAACATGGAAGCTAATGCAGGAGAGCAGACATTCTTCGACTTTGGTAGAGAGATTCCGGTTAAACCAGAAGTTGTTGCTAAATTCAAAGAGACAACAGTTAAGGGAAGCCAGTTCAAACAGCCACTCCTTGAGTTCTCAGGAGCTTGTGCAGGATGTGGTGAGACACCATACGCTAAGCTGATCACACAGCTGTTTGGTGATAGAATGTATATTGCGAATGCAACAGGATGTTCTTCTATCTGGGGTAACTCTTCACCGTCTACACCTTACACAGTAACACCGGAAGGTAAAGGACCTGCATGGAGCAACTCCCTGTTTGAGGACAACGCTGAGTTTGGATACGGTATGCTGCTTGCACAGAATACAATCAGAGACAGACTGAAAGCAAAAGTTGAGAAGATCGCAGAGAAGACTACAGATGAGGCAGTTAAGGCTGCAGCAGCTGAGTATCTTGAGACATATACAGTAGGCGCTACAAATGGAACAGCTACAGACAAACTTGTTGCAGCTCTTGAAGCACTCGATTGCGATTGCGAAGAGAGAGCAGAAGTTCTGAAGAACAAAGATTTCCTTGCTAAGAAATCCCAGTGGATCTTCGGAGGAGACGGATGGGCTTACGATATCGGATACGGCGGAGTTGACCACGTTCTTGCAAGCAAGAAAGATATCAACATTATGGTATTCGATACAGAGGTTTACTCCAACACAGGTGGACAGTCCTCTAAGGCTACTAAGACTGGTGCTACAGCTCAGTTCGCAGCAGGCGGAAAAGAGACTAAGAAGAAAGACCTTGCAGGAATGGCTATGACATACGGATACGTATACGTAGCTCAGATCGCTATGGGTGCTGACTTCAACCAGACAGTTAAGGCAATCGCTGAGGCTGAGGCTTATCCGGGACCATCACTGATCATCGCTTATGCTCCATGTATCAACCATGGTATCAAGAAGGGTATGAGCAAAGCTCAGACAGAGGAACAGCTGGCAGTAGAGTGCGGATACTGGAATAACTTCCGTTACAACCCGGCTGCAGAGGGAGACAAGTTCTCACTTGACAGCAAGGCTCCGAAGGCAGAAGGATACCAGGACTTCCTGAATGGTGAAGTACGTTACAACGCACTGAAGAGAGCTAACCCGGCTAAGGCTGACAAGCTCTTCGCTCTCAATGAGCAGGAAGCTATGGAGAGATACGATTACCTGAACAAACTGGTAACTGTATACGCTGCAGAAAAAGAAGATAAATAAGGATATTTCATGAGTGAATGAGATATGAAAAGAGGAGATCTCCGTAAGGGGATCTCCTTTTGCGTGAAAAAATGATGGAGGTTAACCTGTTTCGCAATTTTTGATTACAGTGGTGCGCGAAGATATTTCTTCGGTGTCATTCCTTTATATTTTTTAAAGGTTTTGATAAAGTAGCTTACATCGTTAAATCCACAGCTAAGTCCAATGTCTGCGATTGATTCATTCGAAGTAACGAGCTTGAAACAAGCTTGTTCTATTCTATAGTAATTCAGATAGTCAACAGGAGTTCTATGGGTCATATCTTTAAAGTAGCGACAGAAGTATTTTGAATTCATACCGGCGGCCTGAGCCAGATCTTCCAGTGTGATACAGTCAGCATAATGGTTTTCAATCACTTCAAGAGCTTTCTTTAAATGTTCTATTTTTCGACTATCCTTTTGACTGATGATTCGAACGTTTTCATACAATTTATTTTCCAAAATATAGCCTAAGAATTCGTACAGAGTACCAATCACCATAAGCTCGTGCCCTTCAGTACGCTTTTTGATATGTTCAAACATCATGGAGGTAATATGCTCTAAATTCTTTACAGGTGCTTTGATAAGGGAAGGGATAGTCAGAGTGTCACTTCCGATCTTCTTAAGCAGACGTTCGCTGGCATGATTTACTGCCATGAGCGATTCAAGGTTAAAAACAAGGCATTCATAGACACAATCCTTAGGAATTCCGCCATGAAGAAGCCCTCCTTTTATAAAAATAAGGTCGCCGGCTTCTGCAGTGAATTCACTTTCACCAATTGACATAAGTAATTTCCCTTTTAAAACACGAATAAGTTCATATTCGATGTGCCAGTGATAAGACATTTCATACCGTGGATGATTCGGCGTAACATGATAAAATTCAATTGGAAAATCAATGGTTCCGTGATTACGTTCTTCTCTGTAATTGATGTATTTCATGCAATAATCTCCTTTAAAAATCTAAATAGTGTAAAAACAAACACATATGTGGAAATATATGTTTATAAATTGTACTTTGTTGTATAAAAGGTGAATATCTTTATATTTTTATTCTAGTATACCACAAGACAAAAAGAAAGGAAAGAACTATAATGATACTTAAAGAAGCGGTTCTGCGAAGGAAGATAAGCAGAGCAAGGCAAACAATTAAGGAGGAATGTAATTATGGCAGAAAGAAGATTAGTAGGATCTTATCCAGTAATTGGTATCAGACCGACAATTGATGGACGTAGAGGAGCTCTTGACGTAAGAGGATCTCTTGAAGAGCAGACAATGAACATGGCAAAATCTGCAGCAAAACTGTTTGAGGAGAACTTAAGATATTCAAATGGCGAGCCGGTTAAAGTTGTTATCGCTGACACAACAATCGGACGTGTAGGTGAGAGTGCTGCTTGTGCTGATAAGTTCAGAAGAGAAGGCGTAGATATCACAGTTACAGTTACACCTTGCTGGTGCTACGGAGCTGAGACAATGGATATGGATCCACAGACAATCAAAGCTGTATGGGGATTCAACGGAACAGAGAGACCGGGAGCTGTATACCTTGCATCTGTACTTGCTACACATGCACAGAAGGGACTTCCGGCATTCGGAATTTACGGACATGACGTTCAGGAAGCTGATGACACAACAATTCCGGAAGACGTTAAAGAGAAACTTCTTAGATTCGGACGTGCAGCTGTTGCAGCAGCATCCATGAGAGGAACATCTTACCTTCAGATCGGATCTGTTACAATGGGTATCGGTGGATCTATCATTGATTCTGATTTCATCGAGTCTTACCTTGGAATGCGTGTAGAGTCTGTTGATGAGGTAGAAATCATCCGTCGTATGTCAGAAGAGATCTATGACAAGGCTGAGTTCGAGAAAGCTCTGAAATGGGCAAAAGAGACTTGCAAGATTGGTTGGGACAAGAACCCAGAAGAGCTTCAGGCTACTCCAGAGGAGAAAGAGGAGCAGTTCGAGTTCGTTGTTAAGATGGCAGTTATCATCAAAGACCTTATGAATGGAAATAAGAATCTTGACGAGAAGTTCTCAGAGGAAGCAATCGGACACAACGCTCTGGCAGCTGGATTCCAGGGACAGAGACAGTGGACAGACTTCTATCCGAACGGAGACTTCGCAGAGGCAGTTCTGAATACATCTTTCGACTGGAACGGAGCTCGTGAGCCATACATCCTTGCTACAGAGAACGACGTTCTCAACGGACTTGGAATGATGTTCATGAAACTTCTTACAGGACGTGCTCAGATCTTCGCTGATGTTCGTACATACTGGAGCCCAGAGGCAGTTAAGAAAGCTACAGGATATGACCTCGAGGGTGTTGCTAAAGAGAACGGTGGATTCCTTCACCTGATCAACTCTGGAGCAGCTTGCCTTGATGCATCTGGTGTTGCTAAAGACGAGAACGGTAACGGCGTTATGAAAGAATGGTGGAACGTTACAGAAGAAGACCAGAAAGCAATCATGGATGCTACAGAGTGGTGCATGGCTGACAACGGATACTTCCGTGGAGGCGGATACTCCAGCCGTTATGAAACACGTGCTCAGATGCCTGCAACTATGATCCGTCTGAACCTTGTAAAAGGACTTGGACCGGTTCTTCAGATCGCAGAGGGATGGACAGTAGCCCTTCCGGAAGAGGTATCTGACAAGCTCTGGAAACGTACAGACTACACATGGCCATGTACATGGTTCGCTCCAAGATGCGATGGCAAAGAGGGACCGTTCAAAACAGCTTACGATGTAATGAACAACTGGGGTGCTAACCACGGTGCGATCTCCTACGGACACATCGGTGCAGACCTGATCACAATGTGCTCTATGCTGAGAATCCCGGTATCCATGCACAATGTTCCTGAGAAGGATATCTATCGTCCGGCAGCTTGGAACGCATTCGGTATGGAAAAAGAGGGTGCAGACTTCCGCGCTTGCAAGAACTATGGACCACTTTACAAATAAATCATATTGTTAAGATAACGGAATATCGAATCCTCCGGCATGCATGTGCCGGAGGATTTTTTTGTGCCATAGTATATGGATAGTTGGGAAATATACTGTTCGGATCTACGGAAAAAAGTTATAATAGAAAAATGTGTGAAATATTTAATGCAGAAATAATTGTATGCAATGTAGATAAAGTACAAGAAACAATAGAAGAGCAAATACAGAAAAAAAGGGAGC
>ERZ779894.2652-NODE-2652-length-15373-cov-2.768638_pt1 | contig 15373 bp, 10 predicted proteins | sample MGYA00511587_ERZ779894 | MGnify/ENA primary metagenome ERZ779894 (study PRJEB29588, sample SAMEA2160490) | human gut metagenome | biome: human gut; feature: human-associated habitat; material: faeces | place: Denmark | collected 2008/2010 ... | reverse complement strand
GATTTTAAGATTAGTTTTTAGGAAAAAGATTGTTTTGATTAGGTATTAGGAAAAAAGTAGTTTTCAGGTAACAGGTAAATTGAGATGCAGAAAAAAGAATCCCATTTATGGGGGATTCTTTAGGTGGGGCGGAGTTATTCGCTCTTTTTTTATTTTATGCCCCTTTATTCTATTTTTTTATATGAGGGGTGAACTTACATACTGAAAAAACAGATATATTTGTAAGTCATATCTATTATAACCAGTTTTTGCAGTAATTTGAAGAGAGTCTTTTATTGTTTGATTAATCTTGTTGCCGTATGAGCGATAAAGATGATTTGATAGTAGCAGGTGTCAACCAGAAAGATAAGGGAATCTGGAGGGACTTTTATGATCGCTATTATGCGGCCTTGTGCTCATATGTCGAGAAAATCCTGTTCCTCACCGATGCCGTTGAAGATCTGGTTCAGGAGGTGTTTATATCCGTGTGGGAAGGTAAGCGTACTTTTTCCGACTCCCGTGAGCTGACTAATTATCTTTATCGTGCCTGCTATAATAATGCACTGTTGTATATCCGCAACCATCAGATTCATGATTCTATATTGAATGGCTTGCCTCAGGAAGAAGATTTTGAAGACGAGGAAATGCTGTATGCTTTGACTGTGAAAGAAGAAGCTATCCGACAACTTTATTTCTATATCGAGGAGCTTCCCGCCGAACAACGCCGTATCATCCTGCTAAGAATAGAGGGACATTCATGGGATGAAATCGCATCCCGGCTGGGAGTCAGCATCAATACGGTTAAAACTCAGAAAAGCCGTAGCTATAAATTCTTACGCGAGAAGCTGGCAAATTCCAGTTATTCTGTACTTCTTGCTCTTATATTTTATTAGAAACCGGGCTGTGCATCCTTGCTTTTGTGGGGGTGAAGTGACTGTGATGTGGCTTATTTAAGTGGATGAGCCGGTATGTTTAACAGGTAAACAAAGCTTGGTTAGCATTTTTAGTAAGCTATATGTGTTCGTTCCATGTCTGTGTCTTATTGCATTGTATATCAATCAGCTAAGTCCGAAAGTGACGGATGATGATAAAATATGAGTTTCAAACTCCTTGATAAAAGCTAAAAAATACATCATTTTAATAGCGGTAACGGAAAAAAACAAATATTTTTTAAGATGCCTAATTGTCATTTATTGATGGCTGAATTTTGATTCTGAAAAGGAAATGATTTGTTAAATATGTCATTTTTGTTGCTGAATAATGTCATAATGATAGTTTTTCATTCTTTTCCGTTTTCGTACGGAGAGTGTCTCATAAAAAATAATCATCTTTTTGTCACCCATTTATGGACGTTATGTATAATTATAGTAAAGCAAAGATAAAATCCTCATTAGAAATAGATAAAATTATGAAAAAGTTAGAAAACACATATCAAGATGCCTCTTTGATAAAAAAGGCTCTTTTGGGAGATGCAAGCGACAAAGAGCAGCAGGTGTTGGAACAACGTTTATCTATGCATCCGGAACTGAAAGCCGTGTATGAGAAATTGCAGGATAGTGAGGAATTAAAAGATGCTTTTAATAAGTATAAAGAATATTCATCGGAAAAGGCTTACGAGCATTTCCTTCAACAAATTCAACAAAAAGAGAATTCGTCCGGTGGAAAGATTCGTCGTATCCGGACATGGTGGTATGCTGCCGCAGCAGTGGTAGTACTGGCAGTAGGAATTTCTTTTTATGCCGTGAATCATTATCAGGCAGTGGAGGAGTCCCAGACACGTATCGCGCAAATCAAGCCGGGTAGCAAACAGGCAGTGTTGACTTTGCCCGATGGAAGCACTATTGATGTACAAAAGAAAGATATAAATGTAATAGTAGACGGCGTCCAGGTGAAATACAATAAAGGGGTGCTGTCATATCGACCGACCGTTACAACACAACAACACGAAGAAGAAAACGTCGATGAAAGTCCGGTGAAGTCAAATGAACTGGTTATACCACGGGGAGGGGAGAATACTGTCCTTCTTGCTGATGGAACCACTGTTCATTTGAATGCCGGTTCTAAATTGCTTTATCCGGTCCGTTTTGTCGGAAAGCGCCGAATTGTGACACTGGAAGGTGAAGCCTATTTTGATGTGAGAAAGGATGAGGAACATCCGTTTGTGGTCCGGACTCGTTTCGGAGAAGTAACGGTACTTGGTACGGCATTTAATATTAATGCTTATAATGATGCGGATGCATGCTATACCACTCTTGTATATGGGAAAGTAAATTTCTCGACACCCGATCAGAATACAATTACGCTGGCGCCGGGTGAACAGGCAGTCGCCTCTTCCCGTGGCATTGAAAAGCGGGTGGTGGATGTCAATGAATATATCGGCTGGGCACAAGGTGTATATGTTTTCAACAACAAACGGCTGGGCGATATCATGAAAACCTTCGAGCGCTGGTATGATGTTCATGTCTATTATGAGAAGGAGTCTCTGCGCGACCTGACTTATAGTGGTGACTTGCAGCGATATGGCACGATCAATACTTTCCTGAATGCATTAGAACTAACCGGCGATATCTACTATAGAATAAACGGAAGAAATATATTGATATATGAGAATGAGTAATATTGAGTTTTGATTTAAAAATTATGAAAAAAAGAAGAGTCTTTATGCTATGTCTTTTTGCATTGAGTATGGTTCTCAGTGCATGGGCACTTCCACCTGATGAGAAGAAAGTGACACTTGATTTGAAGGATGTGCCGATGGAAACATTTTTAAACACGGTAAAACAGAAAGCTGGAATCAACATGCTTTATAACTCTCAGATGTTTAAAGGAGTTGAACCGGTGACTGTAAAAGCTACCAACGAGCCTTGGAAGGAATTGCTGGACCGCGTTCTTTCACCTAAAGGTTTCACTTATGCTACCAAAGATGGTATTGTGGTCATCAAGAAGAAAGATCAGAAGACACGTACGTTGGAAGGTAAAGTGGTGGATGAACAGGGTGGCGAACTACCGGGAGTTACGGTTTTGATACTGGGAAAAGAAAGAAATATCGGAACAATGACTGATGCAGACGGTGCTTTTTCTTTAGGACTTCCTGAAGGAGATGTAACAATTCGTCTTTCCTTTGTAGGCATGCAAACTTTGGAAATACATACTGGCAAGCTCAATCTTGATAAAGTGCATACCTTTAAGTTGAAACCCGATTCAAAGCAATTGGAAGAGGTGGTGGTAACCGGTTATGTAAAGATCAGCAAAAATAGCTTTACGGGTACTTCTGTGACGGTTACGGCAGATCAGTTGATGTCGGTTTCCAAAACAAATGTATTAGGAGCTTTGCAAACGTTCGACCCTTCTTTTCGTATTGCTGAAAATAATTTAGCAGGTTCGAATCCGAATAATGTTCCGGAGTTATATATCCGTGGACGTTCCGGTATTGGAACTACTCAGTTGGATGCGCAAAGCCTTTCTAAAACATCATTGAAGAACAATCCTAATCTTCCGACTTTTATCATGGATGGTTTTGAGATTAGTGTGCAGAAGTTGTATGATATGGATCCTAGCCGTATTGAGAGCATTACTATCTTGAAAGATGCTGCTGCTACGGCTATGTATGGTTCTCGTGCAGCTAATGGTGTAGTTATTATTACAACGGTAACTCCGAAAGCTGGTAAAGTCAATATCGATTATAACTTTACTGGAACATTGGAATATCCTGATCTGACCGATTATAATATGATGAATGCGCGGGAAAAGCTTGAAACAGAGGTTGCGGCAGGTATGTTTAAAGCTAAGCCGGTGCAAGTGAGCAAAATCGATTGGATCAAATCTATAATAGAAAGTTGAATAATGTAGTTCGTGGAGTAGATACCTATTGGTTATCGAAACCGCTTCGTACTGTATTCAATCATAAACATAGTTTGTATCTAGATGGAGGAACGGATGACCTGCGTTGGGGAGCTGACTTTTCTTACAATTCAGGAGATGGCGTAATGAAAGGTTCTTATCGTGATCGTATGTCGGGCGGGTTATCTTTATCTTACCGTTTCGGTGCTTTTCAGGTAAAAAACTATTTTTCTTATACTTATACTAAATCTGAAGAATCTCCTTATGGAAGCTTTTCTGATTATACTTCAAAGTTGCCATATGATGAGTATTTAGATGAGAATGGGAATTATTTGGAAACCACTACCTCATGGACTGGAGGAACAGAAGAGAATCCATTATATGAAGCTACGTTGAAAAGTTATGATCGTAGCAAATCATGGGAACTGATTAATAATACTGAATTATTGTGGAATATAGATAACTATTGGTTACTGAAAGGACAATTTAGTGTTACGAAGTCAAATTCAGATTCACGCCAATTTTTAGATCCTCGTTCAAAAAAGAATTCTGAACCGCTAAATGCTAACAATGTGATTTCTGGACAGTTGGATGTTGCTACCGCCAATAGCTTAAGTTGGGACGCTACGGCTACTTTATCATATAACCGAAATATTAAGAAGAACAATTTGAACTTCTTGATTGGGATTAATGCTACTTCAAGTACTGGCGATAGTTTCGGTATAGCTTATAAAGGCTTTCCTTCTGGGGAGTTATCTTCTCCGGGGTATGCGAACAAAGTACCTACATTACCAGTAAACTCAGATAGTAAAAGCCGTTTGTTCGGTGCATTAGGAACATTCAATTATTCGTTCGATAATATTTATTTGGCTGACGTTTCTCTTCGTTTTGACGGAAACTCGGAATTTGGTTCCGATCAACGATTTGCCCCATTCTTTTCGGGTGGTCTCGGATTGAATCTGCATAATTATAAGTTTATGAAACAATTTGAATGGATGGAGCGCTTTAAGATTCGTGGAACATATGGTATCACTGGTAAGGTGGATTTTTCTCCCTACGAAGCACAGACAATTTATCAAGTAATCACAGACAATTGGTTTAAAACAGGTTTAGGTGCAACACTGATGGCATTGGGGAACAGTTCATTGGGATGGGAGAAGACGCATAATATGGATTTGGGGTTGGATGTTGACATGTTCAAAGGTTTACTTCAGATGAACTTTTCTTATTATCGTAAGAAAACAGTAGATCTGGTGAACAGTGTGACTTTACCTAGTTCTACAGGGTTTACCTCATACAAAGACAATATCGGTGAAGTAATGAATAAAGGTGTCGAAATTCAGTTGCGAAGCACTATCCTGAATTCAAAGGATTGGTATGTGGCAGCCTTTGTCAATATGGCTCATAATAAGAATGAGATAACCAAGATTTCTGATAGCCTGAAAGAGTATAATAAGAGGGTACAAGAGAAATATGCTGATTATAATTCCGGTATTAATAAAGGTAAAGCCGAATATAGTGCTACTTATTTACAGTATGTAGAGGGTGGGTCCTTAACGTCTATTTTTGGTGTAAAGTCGTTAGGTATCAATCCGGCAGACGGTAGAGAAATCTTTGTTCGTCCTGATGGAACGATTACTTACGATTGGAATGCAGCTGATCAAGTTGTAATTGGAAATGAAGAGCCGAAACTTCAAGGTACCTTTGGTTTTAATATGCGTTGGAAGCAATTCTCCGTATATTCAACATTTATGTATGAGCTTGGAGGACAACGGTACAATTCAACATTGGTAAGTAAGGTTGAGAATGCATATATACAAAGTAGCAATGTGGATCGTCGAGTATTAACAGGACGTTGGCAGAATCCTGGAGATTGTACTCCTTACGGACGTTTGCAAACAGATGGAGTGGTTGCAGTAACTCGTCCTACAAGTCGTTTTATTCAGGATTACAATGTCTTAACATTTAATTCTCTGACGGTAGGTTATGACTTTAATGCAGAATGGTTGAAAAAAGCACGTATTGGCTTATTACGTGTAGAATTGTCGGGTAATGATTTATTCCGTGTTTCTACTGTACGTGCCGAGCGTGGTTTGGACTATCCGTATTCTCGTTCTTTTGCAGCTTCGGTAAAGATGAGTTTTTAATAAACAATACTTAGAGTAGATGAATAATATGAAGAAAGTATATGCAATGATATTACTGACAGCTAGCTTGTTTACAACAAGTTGTAGTGATTGGCTGGATGTAGCACCAAGTAATCAAGTTAATGGCGATAAACTTTTCGAAGTTGGTGATGGTTATCGTAACGCTTTGAATGGTATTTATTTGAATTTGGGAACCTCCTCAATGTATGGTAAGAGTATTTCATGGGGGTTTATGGATGTAATAGCACAATATTATCAGTCGGGAAGTAGCTATATGAAAAGTACCTCGTCCTATTATAAAGCTGCTAATTATAAATTCGATGATTCAGATGTAAAAAGTATTATTTCCAGCATTTGGTCTGTTGGTTATAATAATATAGCTAACTGTAATAACTTGATTGCTAATGTAAGTGAAGCATCTCCTTCTGTGTTTGCAGAAGACGAGTTGGAGAAGAATATGATATGGGGAGAGGCATTGGGATTGCGTGCGTTAATCCATTTCGATATGCTTCGGATGTTTGCTCCTTCTATGCTTAAAGACGATGGCAAAGCCTATATACCTTATGTTGATGTATATCCTACTATTGTTCCTTCTTATGAAAACAATAAGGAGATTTTGAGAAAAATAGTTAATGATTTAAAAGCGGCAAAGGACTTGTTGGCAAAGTGTGATACTATTAAAGAAAACAAACATTGGATGTCCACCGAAAATCGTATGTTGGCTGTTAATAGTGGCACTAGTGGAGAACTGGCTAAGGATGTATTTTTTGCGTATCGTGGATATCGTATGAATTATTATGCGGTAACAGCGATGTTAGCTCGTGTTTATTGTTGGGCTGGCGAATATGGTAATGCTTACAAAGAAGCAAAAGAAGTAGTAGATGCCACTTATTCAACAGGAAGCACGTCTACAGCTTCTTGTTTTAACTTCTCTAATAGCTTGACCACTAATCGGAAAGATTATAATAGTATAATTATGACTTTCTTTAAGTCTACTTGCTATGAAGATTATCTTCCGTATATGACTAAAGGGAATGATGTGGTATTAGTTGTAAATACTACAAATCTTTTTGGTGATGAAGCTGGTGCTGACGATCGTAATCTTGATTTGTTTGGGGACTGGGATGGAGGAGATATTAAGTATTCCTTTAAATATGATATAAAAGAAGGTACTTCCGGTACAGACATGATTCCGGCTATACGCTTGAGCGAGATGTATTATATTATGGGTGAATATTTTGCTTATAAAGATGAGTTCTCTAAAGCAGGTGAGATGTTAGATAAAGTACGTTATGCGAGAGGTATTAGTACTACTAATCTAGCATCAAGTATTGGTTCTCTGGAAGTCTTTCATACACATTTGATAAAAGAAATGCGTCGTGAGTTTGTAGGTGAAGGACAGATGTTCTTTCAGTATAAACGTTTGGATCAGAAACCGAAAGATAATGTAGTTTTTGTATTTGACAAACCGAATAATGAAGACATTTAATATTGCTAATCAAAAGAAGAAACGATGAAAAAAAATATATTATTTGCTTTAATCTCTCTTTGTCTTTGGGCGTGTTCAGAGGATGAAATAAAACCCTATCAGGGAGAACAGTATCTTTATTTTAGTCAATTGATAAATACGACAAATGATTACGATAAAGAGAATGGATATATGGAGGTGTCATTCAATAATTATCCGACGAGCGAAGAAATAACGGTAAAGATTGGTATGAGTTTGATTGGTAAGCCTCTCAACGAAGATACTCCATATAGTGTAGTAGTGGTAGAGGAGAATGAAAAAGAAGATCCTACCCCAAATGCGGCTTCAAAGAATTTTCGTTTACCAATTAATCCAAAATTTGGAGCAGGATTGTCTAATGATACGCTAGAAGTTACTTTGGTGAAGACGGATGATTTGAAGGAGAATGTAAAATTGTGTCTGAAACTGGTTCCGAATGAATATTTCCAAGGAACAATGCAGGAATATGAAAAAATAAAAATTGTATTTAATAATGTGGTAAGTAAACCAGAGTGGTGGACTACTCAGGTCACAAGAGTATATTTAGGTACGTACTCTAGAAAAAAATATGAAGAATTTGTGAAGTGTACAGGAGTAACTAATTTCGGGGCATTAAATACGGCTGAGAAGAGAGCTTATTCATTGACATTTAAACGCTATATTGCACAGAATAATGTGATGGATGTGGATGCTGATGGTAAAGAATTTCCAATGACTGTGCCTATTAATTAATAAATAGACTACTTGAATATGAATATGAAAATAATATTTATCGTTGTATTCCTTTTAGGTATGGCATCTTGCTATGATGATAAAGGGAATTATGATTATAAAGAAATGAATGATATAGAAGTCTCTGTTTCAACAGAAACCTCTTATTATTCCTTGGGAGATAAGGTTATCTCAAAACCGGAACTAACTTTTGCTTTGGGACGCGAAAGTCAGAACTTAGCTTATGAATGGAGCTATGACGGGCATGTGATAGCTCACTCTAAAGATTTGGAATGGGTGGCGGATACGATAGCCAAAAATAAAGATCTGCGATTGGCAGTATTGGATAAGTCCACTGGAGTATCTTATTTTGGTTCAACGACAATCTCAATTAGTTCTCCATATGTGAAAGATGGCTGGGTTATTCTTTCTGAAAAGGATGGTAATAGTATGTTGACATTTATGAAATTCCAAACAGAAGAGGGAGTACTTAAACCTGTAGTTACTCGTGATATTTATCAAATGATAAATAAAGAACCGTTAGGTAGTCAGCCTGTTTCGATATATCCTCATTGGGTAGAGCAATGGGATGGTGAGGATCCAGGTATAAGTTGGCTATGGATAGCGCAAAAAGGTGGGCAAGGAGCTGTAGATGTATCAGGCAGTAGTTATCAGCGTGAAGGAGTATTATCGCAAATGTTCTTGGAGGGTTATCCACAAGATTTAGTACCGGAAGCAGTGATTGATTTGCAGTGTCTGACGATGGCCGTCGGCGAGGATGGTACAATTTATACACGTGTAAAAGAGAGTAATCTTCTTTTTAATACGAGCCGTTTTATTAATACTCCACTAACATCGGATGCGGAAGGTAAAGTGAAAGTTGATGGTCGTATGATTGCTTATGCTCCATTTTCAGGCCATGGAGGATTACTATTGTATGATAAAAATTCAAGTCAATATTTACACGTAACAGATAAGCTTAGCTCTAATGGAACTTTTAATTCGGGCAAAATACTAACATTGAATGTAGATGAAACGACATACACAAATCATCCTACATATGCTCGTTTAGATAATATGAAAGATTATACAGTACATTATGTAGGAGCGTGTGAATCGGACTCTTATGATTATGGTAAGATGATGTATTTTGCAGTAATAGAGCATAAGCAGTCTCATAAATTCTATATCCAGAAGTTTGCGGTAAGAGACTTTTCCGGTAGTACTACAGTAACTAGTTTGGCTACAACGTATGTGTCGCAGGTGGAAGCACCTGCTGAGTTGGGACAGATAATTGATGGTACTTCAAAGAATAGTTTCTCATTGTTCCGTTATCAAGATACATGGCAATACCTTTTTATTAGTAAAGGGAATGCCCTATATCTGTATTATCTGAAAGAAAATATGTTATTTAAGTGTGCTACATTTAACTCTTCGATTACTTCTGTTGATACACAGTTCTACAATAATCAATATATCATTGTTGGTTTGGAGAGCGGAGATGCCTATATTATGAAAGGATATACTTACAACACTTCTGATGAATATACTATTGATAAATACGTGATAAATAAGGGACAAACAATTCAAGTAACGGAAGTTGATGGGAAATTTGTTCTATATCACGAAAAAGATTTAGGACGTATTGTACAGGTACGTTATAAGCCTAATACAGGCAATGGATGGGATGATAATTTCGATTGGCAATAAACTTAAAAATGATAAAACCTTGAAAAAACTGTATTTACTTCTTCTGGTTGCACTATGCGGGGCGTTGATTACCCCCGCTGTGGCTAAGAAGAAAAACAAGAAGAAAGCTTCTACTGAAGCGACTACAAAGAAAGAGAAGAAGGAAACCAAGTACGACAAACTGTTTAAAGACAAGAAAGTCACCACGGCTAAAGGTTTCATTACTCTTCACAAGTTGGACAATAAAATCTACTTTGAGTTGCCGATTAAGGTGATGAATCGGGATATTCTACTTGGTTCTACTATCGTGGAAACGACCGATAACCAGTTCGGCTGTGTAGGAGAGAAGTCAGGTGATCCTTTTCTGATTCGTTTTGTGCAACGCGACTCAACTATTACATTGCGTCGTGTACAGGCAGGTCAGTTCTCTGAAGATCGTGAAATCAAGAAGCGCTTGGTAAGCAGTACTATGCCGGCAATCGCTGAAACATTCGAGATCAAAGCATATAATAACGATAGCACGGCAGTGGTATTTGACATGACAGACTATCTGCTGAGTGACAAGAAGAATCTTTCTCCGTTCTCACCATATTCAATGATGGAGATGATGGGAGCCGATATTAGTAAGGATTTTGAGAAGGAAAGCTCATTTATTCAGGGAGTCAAAGGCTTTGAGGATAATGTGAGTATACGTTCTTTACTGACCTACAAAATCAGCGTGGGTATGAAGGGAAATTATGCAGTGAAGAAAATGCCGTTTACTGCGGTTATGAATCGTAGCTTCATTCTGTTGCCTGAACAACCGATGCGTCCCCGTTATGCTGATCCACGTATTGGTATTTTTGAACACTCTGTAGTAGAATTTGCTTCCGAAGGTCGTGGGTTGCGTACTCGTCACATTGCTCACAGATGGAATCTGGAGCCATCGGATTCGGCAGCCTATCTCCGTGGCGAACTGGTAGAACCAAAGAAACCTATTGTTTTCTACATTGATGATACTTTTCCGTTGAGTTGGAATAAATATATCCATAAAGGAGTTGAAGTATGGCAGAAAGCATTTGAGAAGATCGGTTTTAAGAATGCCATCATTGCAAAAGATTTCCCGAAAGATGATCCGAACTTCGATCCGGAGAATATCAAATATTCCTGTATACGTTATGCTCCGTCTACGGTGGCCAATGCGATGGGACCTTCTTGGATAGATCCGCGTTCCGGAGAAATCATTAATGCATCTGTTACGGTATTCCACAATATTGTGCAGTTGGTTCAGTACTGGCGCTTCTTGCAGACTGCCCCTGCTGATGAGGAAGTACGTGATGTTGTTTTGCGTGAAGACTTGCTGGGAGATTGTATCGCTTATGTGCTCTCGCATGAGGTAGGACATACATTGTCATTGATGCACAATATGGCAGGTTCTTCTTCTATCCCTGTGGAATCTTTGCGCGATCCGAAGTTTACTCAGGAGTTTGGTACGACCTACTCTATTATGGACTATGCCCGTAACAATTATATTGCTCAACCGGGTGATAAAGAGAGAGGCGTGCGTTTGACTCCTCCGGAACTGGGAGCGTATGATTACTATGCTATTGCCTGGCTGTACACCCCGATTTTTGAGGCTAAAACGGCAGAGGAAGAAATTCCTATCTTGGATAAATGGATCAGTGAGAAGTCTGGAGATGTTAAATATCGCTATGGTAAACAACAGTTCAGACGTCGTTTTGACCCAAGTTCAGTAGAGGAAGACTTGGGAGATGACCCGGTGAAAGCTTCTGAATATGGACGTCGCAACTTGCAATATCTGCTAAAGCATATCAATGATTGGGTAGCGGATAAGGATAAGGATTTTGAGTTCCGCACGGCTGTTTATGACGAAATTGTATATGCTTACGTACGTTATTTGACTTTCGTTTTGGGAGATATCGGTGGTATTTATCTGAACGAACGCTATGACGGTGATCAGCGTCCAAGCTTTAAAACTGTATCGAAGCAACAACAAAAAAAGGCTCTGAATTTCTTATTGAATGAACTGAAGGACCTTTCGTGGCTGGATGCACGTGAAACTCTGAAAGAATTCCCTATTCGTACTTCTGTGGCCATGCAGATGGAAGATGCAATTATTGATGGTATCTTGTCTCGTTGTGGTGCGGTGGCTATCTGTTCGGGTAAGGCGACATCAGCTCCTTATACCCAGAAAGAATATCTTGCCGATATAGAACGTTTTGTATGGGCTCCTACCCGTGCCGGAAGAACCTTGACAGAAACAGAAATGCGTTTGCAGATGAATTATCTGACGAAGCTGATTGAAGGTTCGGTTGCAGGGGTTGCAAAGAATGCTACCCGTAAAGGTATCGCAGATATGTATGCTCACATTGAAGTGCCCGAATGGCTGAAAGCTGCTTCGCGCGAACGTTTCGGAATCATCTCGGAGGAATTTATGGGATGTTTTAATAACAAGCCTCGTGAGATGCAGGCTGCCCGTTTGGAGGAAATCAGTGGATTTGATGATGATGTAGATCTGAAAGCACCGATCGAACCGATGGAACATATATACTACGGTGAGTTGAAGAAGGTTCGTAGTCTGGTTGCAGCGAGTGCTTCTACCGGTTCGGCTGATACACAACGCCACTACCGCTTATTGTTGTACAAAATTGACCAGGCATTAAAATGATAGGAAGTATGAGAAATAGATATAGTAAGATACTTTGTTTATTGCTTCTTTTTGCATGTTGCCTGCCACAGGAAGGAAATGCTTTCTGGCCTTTTAAAAAGAAGAAAAAAGAAGATAAGAAGGAAAATCTGACACCATATCAGAAGCTGTTCAAGAATAAGAAAGTTCAGACAGCACACGGGCTGATGACTATCCATAAGGTGGAAGGGAAAGTGTATGTGGAATTCCCGGTTGACATGTTGGGACGTGAGATGCTGTTTGCTTCTTCTATTGAAAATACGAGTGACGGTGGTGAAGGAGCTCCCGGACAGTTAGGGGGTACTGATGTACGTTTCCGTTTTGAGATGATCGATTCAACTCTTGTGGCACGTATGCCTTTATTGAGTAAGCCGGTAAATACCAGTGGTGATGCTTATATCGCACGTGCGTTGGACAATGCGCATAATCCGGGTATTTTCAAAAGCTTTAAGGTATTGGCTTGCACTCCGGATAGTTCTGCACTTGTGGTAGATATGAAGGGATTATTTTTGGAGGGATCTGCTTTTACCAAACCTTTCCCTTCGACATCGGCTAACGGATACTATGGATTCGTGTCGCGCGATCATTCTCTGCAATCGGATAAATCTGCTATTTTGGGTGTATCGGCTTCAGAAAATCATATAAGTGTACGTGAAGAGTTGTCATATACTGTCGACCATACGCTGATGGGAGCATACAATATGTACAAAGACGTACCGTTGACAGCGGTCGTCACTAAAATGCTTTGTATTCTGCCCGAGGAGCCGATGACTCCTCGCCTGGCTGACTCACGTTTGGGATTGACTACACAATTGAAAAGTGATTATTCAGGGGCAACTCAGGAAGTGAAGAGTATACGCTATGCAAAACGCTGGCGTATCGAGCCTTCCGACTCTGCTGCCTATCGCCGTGGCGAGCTGGTTCGGCCAGTCAAACAACTGGTGTTCTATATCGACAGTCTGATGCCTGTCAAATGGAATCCGTATATCAAGGCTGGTGCGGAATCATGGAATAAGGCATTTGAGAAGATCGGCTTTAAAGATGTTATTTGTGTGAAAGAATTCCCGAAGAATGACACATTGTTCAATGCAAACAGCTTTGACTGTATGACAATACGTTATTCGGCTTCTTGGCTGAATTCGGCACAGACAACGATACACTCAGATACACGTACCGGTGAAATATTGAACGCGTCTATTCTGATTAATGCAAATATGATCAGTGTTCAGTATGCTGACCGTATAGGGGCCACTGTTGCTATTGATCCTCGTGTGCGTACTACTGTTTTCCCGCAGGAGATACAGGGTGAGTTGATTCAGGCTGCTATTGCTCAGGCTGTAGGAACCGGATTGGGACTAACAATGAACTGGGGAGCTTCCTGTGCTTATCCGGTGGATTCGTTGCGTTCGGCAAGCTTTACTCAAAAGTATGGTCTGGCTTCTTCTGTTATGGGAGGCGTAATCATTAATGACGTAGCTACGGAGGAGGATGTTCGTAATGGAGTGTGTCTGGTTAATACAAAGCCTGGTCCATATGACGAACTGGTGATTAAATATTTATATCAGCCTATCTATGCTTCTTCATTACAGGAAGAAAAAGAGACATTGGATAGCTGGATTCGTGAACATACGGGAGATCCATATTATGCTTATATACGTAATCAGTCACGTTTTGATTCTGATCCTCGTAATAGTCGCGGAAGTTTGGGAGATGACCATTTGAAATCATTCGACTATATGCTTCCCAATGTTCGTAAAGGATTTGAGAACTATTATAGTTGGTTTGCCAAGGAAGACCGTGATTTTTTAATGCGCAGACGTGTACACTCTGCCCTTAGTGAAAGACTGAGCGGGCGTATTTATGCAATACTGAGTTATATTGGCGGTATTTATTTGAATGATATTCGCGAGAAGGATGCGATACCAAGTTATTCAATGGTAGATCGTGAGAAACAGAAAGCAGCTTTGAGCAAGGCATTGGAACTGGCAAAGAATCTGGATTGGGTGGACGATACCGCTCATTTGAATGAATTTGAAATTTCAGATAAGAAGGCTGACCGTTTACGTTTGGATATCTTTAATGGTATTTTCGGACGTCTGCCTTATGTTGAGGTTTGTACAGAACGCTTCCCGGATGCAGCATATACTGCTTCGGAATATCTGGATGATATCTACGGAATAGTTTGGGAAGGTGTCTTGAAGCATCGTCCGTTGGAGAATTTCGATAGAGCACTGCAGACAGCGTTTCTGGAAAGTATTATTTCAACATCGACAGCAACTGCGCCTATTGGTAGTTTTAAAGCCTCAAAAACAGGATTTGCGGCTACCGGTAAACCGGAGATCAATCTGGCTGCTTTGAGAAATGGCGGAAAGGTGGATATGAAGATGTATTCATTGCAAAATGCAGAAGAAGTAGCAGGCTTCTCTTCAATTCCGCCGATCTATACCAACCAGACAAAAATAGCTGCTTACTATTTTGACTTGTTGATGCGTACGAAAGACATGCTCAAGAAAGCAATTTCGACGGCTCCTGAGGCAGATCGTTCTCATTATGACCTGTTGATCTACCGCATCAATAAAGCAACGGAAATTGAATAAATCTCTATTACATAAACTCTCTCTTAATTAATTTGTCTCTATGAAAACAATATTGTAAGAGATGTTTTTAAAGATTTCTTCTATGCAATATTGAGCATTTTTCACCCGGGTTTACATTGTCGAATGTAAATCCGGGTGAATCTTTTATAGGCGGATATCTTTTGGAAAGTACCATACAACTAGATTGTCCGAAAGAAAAATATCAGTCTTTCTGTAT
>ERZ779894.2648-NODE-2648-length-15386-cov-12.780380_pt1 | contig 15386 bp, 9 predicted proteins | sample MGYA00511587_ERZ779894 | MGnify/ENA primary metagenome ERZ779894 (study PRJEB29588, sample SAMEA2160490) | human gut metagenome | biome: human gut; feature: human-associated habitat; material: faeces | place: Denmark | collected 2008/2010 ... | reverse complement strand
CGGTACGTCTTCGGGGCGGATTATTTCCGCGGCCACTCCCCGACCTCCATGTCGCGCATGTCGGCGCCGTCGATCACCAGTCGCACGGCAGTGCGGACTTTGTGGAAACCGTATTCGCCGGCTGCGCCCGGGTTGACATGCAGCAGGTCGTAAACCGGATCGTAGACCACCTTGAGGATATGCGAATGCCCGGCGATGAAGAGTTTGGGATGCAGCGCCTGTATCTTTGCCGCTGCGCGCGGGTCGTAATGGCGCGGGTAGCCGCCGATATGGGTCATCAGCACCCGCACGCCCTCGCATTCGAATGCGAGGAAATCAGGGTAGACGCGGCGTGTGAGCCCTCCGTCGATGTTGCCCGAGACGGCGCGCAGGGGTTTGAACGACGCGATCGTGTCGGCCAGTTCGAGCGAGCCGATGTCGCCCGCATGCCAGATTTCGTCCACGTCCTTGAGGAATTCGCGCAGCGTGTCGTCGAATGTCCCGTGGGTGTCGGATATGATGCCGATGCGTTTCATTTTATAGTCTTGATGCGGATTGCCGGGCCGGGAATCGTGCGTATGCCGCGCGTGCCGCCGGAAATCTTCGATGTACTATTTATACTTGTCCTTCCACAACTCCTGCATGCGCTGGGCGATCTTCGCCTCGGTGGCATTCCCGGTGTTGGGTTCGTAGAATTTCGTCCCTGCGAGGCTTTCGGGCAGGAACTCCTGCTCGGCGAAATTGCCCGCGTAGTCGTGTGCATATTTATACCCTTTGCCGTAGCCTGCCTTGTCCATCAGCTTGGTCGGGGCGTTGCGCAGGTGCAGCGGCACGGGGCGGTTCGTGGTGTCGTGCTCGACCAGCGACATCGCCTTGTTGATGGCCATATAGGCCGAGTTGCTCTTGGGGCTGGTGGCCAGGTAGATCGTCGTTTCTGCCAGCGTGATCCGCGCTTCGGGCATGCCGATCTTGTGTACCGTGTCGAAACAGGCGTTGGCCAGCAGCAGTGCGTTGGGGTTCGCCAGCCCGATGTCCTCCGAGGCGAGGATCACCAGCCGCCGTGCGAGGAAGCGTGGCTCCTCGCCCCCGGCCAGCATGCGCGCCAGATAGTAGATCGCGGCATTGGGGTCGCTGCCCCGCACCGATTTGATGAAGGCCGAGATGACGTCGTAGTGCTGCTCGCCGTTCTTGTCGTAGAGGGCGATGTTCTGTTGCAGGCAGTCGGTGACGTACTGGTCGGTGATCGTCAGTTTGCCCTCCGTCGCCCCGGCCAGTATGTCGAGGATATTGAGCAGCTTGCGGGCGTCGCCGCCCGAGAATTTGAACAACGCACCCGTCTGCTTCACTTCGATCTGGCGTGCTTTGAGTTCCGTGTCGGTCGTCAGCGCCCGGTCGAGCAGCGTTTGCAGGTCTTTGTCCTCCAGCGATTTGAGGATGTAGACCTGGCAGCGGCTCAGGAGCGGCGAGATCACCTCGAACGAAGGGTTTTCGGTCGTGGCGCCTATGAGTGTCACGACGCCCTGCTCGACGGCTCCCAGCAGCGAATCCTGCTGGCTTTTGTTGAAACGGTGGATTTCGTCGATGAACAGGAAGGGCGGCTTGGCGTCGAAAAAGCGCTGTTTGCGGGCCGACTCGATCACTTCGCGCACGTCCTTGACGCCCGACGTGACGGCCGAGAGCGTGAAGAACGGACGGTCGAGCTGCGTGGCGACGATCTTCGCCAGCGTGGTTTTGCCCACGCCCGGCGGGCCCCAAAGGATGAACGACGGCACGTTGCCCGTTTCGAAGAACTTGCGGAACACACCGTTCTTACCCACGAGGTGCTCCTGCCCGATATATTCGTCTATCGTGCGGGGGCGCAGTCTTTCGGCTAAGGGAGCTGACATGATCCGTGTCGTTTTATGATCCAAAAATAGGTATTTTTCCCGGAACAGGCAAATGCGGTGCCGTGGATGCGGGCAAAAAAAAGTGCCGCCGTCAGGCGGCACCCTGTATCGCACGGAACCCGGCCGGGCGTTACTCTTCCGGCTTTACCAGCGAGAGGCAGAGCTCGTCGAGCTGCGCCTGGTCGATGCAGCCCGGGGCGTCGAGCATCACATCGCGGCCCGCATTGTTCTTCGGGAAGGCGATGTAATCGCGGATCGAGTCCGAGCCGCCGAAGAGCGAGCACAGGCGGTCGAAGCCGAACGCAAGGCCCCCGTGGGGCGGTGCGCCGTATTTGAAGGCGTCCATCAGGAACCCGAAGCGCAGCTGGGCCTGTTCGGCCGTGAAGCCCAGCACTTCGAACATCTTGGCCTGCAGCTTCGAGTCGTGGATACGGATCGAACCGCCGCCGATTTCGGTGCCGTTGCACACGAAGTCGTAGGCATTGGCACGTACGCGGCCGGGGTCGCTGTCGATATACTGTACGTCCTCCGGCTTGGGCGAGGTGAACGGGTGGTGCATGGCGTAGTAGCGCTGCGTTTCGTCGTCCCACTCGAAGAGCGGGAAGTCCACGATCCAGAGCGGCGCGAACTTCTTCGGGTCGCGCAGTCCCAACTGCTGGGCCACTTCCAGACGCAGGGCGCAGAGCTGTGTCAGCGTTTTGAACTTCTTGCCGCAGAGGATGAAGACCATGTCCCCGGCCTTGGCGCCGCAGCGGCCGGCCATCTCCCGGATCTCGTCGGGCGTGTAGAACTTGTCGACCGACGATTTTACGCCCTCCTGTTCGACGCGGATCCAGATCAGCCCCTTGGCGCCGATCTGCTGGCGCTTGACGAACTCCGTGAGGGCGTCGATCTGCTTGCGCGTGTAGGCGGCGCAGCCCGTGGCGGCGAATCCCGTGACGTATTCTGCGTCGTCGAAGACCTGGAAGCCGTGGCCTTTCGCAAGGTCGGTGAGGTCGGCGAACTCCATGCCGAAGCGCAGGTCGGGTTTGTCCGAACCGTATTTCTCCATCGCCTCGATCCACGGCATACGGCGCAGCGGCTCAGCCAGTTCGATGCCCATTACCTCCCTGAACATGTGCTTGGCCCAGCGCTCGAAAATCTCCAGCACGTCTTCCTGCTCGACGAACGACATCTCGCAGTCGATCTGTGTGAACTCGGGCTGGCGGTCGGCGCGCAGGTCTTCGTCGCGGAAGCAGCGCACGATCTGGAAATACTTGTCGTAGCCGGCGACCATCAGCAGCTGTTTGAGGGTCTGCGGCGACTGGGGCAGGGCATAGAACTGGTTGGGGTTCATGCGGCTGGGGACGACGAAGTCGCGGGCGCCTTCGGGCGTCGAGTTGACCAGATAGGGGGTTTCGATCTCGAGGAAGCCTTCCGCGTCGAGGAAGCGGCGGATTTCCTGCGCCATCTTGTGCCGCAGGATCATGTTGCGCTGCAACGGCGGGCGGCGCAGGTCGAGGTAGCGGTATTTCATGCGCAGGTCGTCGCCGCCGTCCGAAACCTCTTCGATCGTGAACGGGGGAACTTCGGCTTCGTGGAGTATGGTCACCTTCTGGGCGGCGACCTCGATGTCGCCGGTTGCCATCCTGGGATTTTTCGATTGCCGCTCGATGACCTTGCCGACCACCTGGATGACCCATTCGCGGCCCACGCAGCATGCCGTTTGGCGGGCTTCGGCGGGCGAGTGCTCCTCGATGACGACCTGAGTAATGCCGTAGCGGTCGCGCAGGTCGATGAAGGTCATGGCGCCGAGGTTCCTCACTTTCTGCACCCATCCGGCGAGGGTGACGGTCTGGTTTACGTTTTCGGCTCTCAGGCAGCCGCACGTATGGGTTCTGTACATAGGGGTTTGTATTTTTTGTTTGTTTTGTCCTTGCAACCCGCAAAGTTAAATAAAAGAAGCGAAATACGGAACGCGGGCCGGGATTTTTATTTGGCGCGGGGCGTGCCGCGGCGGCTACTGCGCGGGAGAATCCGCCGCCCGACGAGGCCGTTTGTAAAAGTTTGTCTATTTTTGCGGAAAATACCCGAAATGGAAGAACAGCGGAAAACCGACGAAAAATTCATGCGCCTCGCACTAAACGAGGCCCGCAAAGCGTTAAATGAACAAGAGGTGCCGATCGGTGCGGTAGTTGTAGCCGACGGTGCGGTGGTGGGCCGTGGCCACAACCTTGTCGAAACGCTCTCCGATCCTACGGCCCATGCCGAGATGCAGGCCCTCACGGCCGCGGCGTCGACCCTCGGCGGCAAATACCTGCAAGGGTGTACGTTATATGTCACCGTCGAGCCGTGCATTATGTGCGCCGGAGCCATCGGCTGGGCACAGGTAGGGCGTGTGGTGTGGGGTGCCGACGATCCCAAGAAGGGTTACAGACGTTATTCCGAGGCGGTCTTCCATCCGAAAACGACGGTCGTGCGCGGCATCCTCGGCGGGGAATGCGAGGCATTGATGACCTCTTTTTTCGCCGGGTTACGCGATTAGGCCGCATTTAGATTTTGAAAAAAAGGAAAAAAAACATACTTTTGCATCCAACGTATCCGCAACCCGGGATACATGAACTGAAAAACTTAAAAAACGAATAGGAGAATGAAAAAATTATTAGTATCGGTAATTGCGCTGTTCGGGGCCGTATCGCTCTCGGCGCAGGATGTCACGGCAATTTACAATGAGGCGGCCGCCGCATTCGGGGCAAAGAATTTCACCGAGGCAGCTGCCAAGTTCGAACAGGTCATCGACCAGGGCATGGACAACGAGAGCGCCGCTTCGATGGTGGCTACGGCAAAATCGACGCTGCCCAAATGCTATTTCATGCTGGGCGGCGGTGCGTTGAAGACCAAGAATTACGACGAGGCGCTGAAGAACTTCGAGAAGTCGGCCGAGTTGGCCGAGCTTTACGGCGACATGAACCAGATGGCCAAGTCGAACGGCTGGGTTGCCAAGATTTACCAGATACAGGGCGGCGACGCTTTCAACAATAAGGACTATGCCACCGCGTCGGAGATCTTCGCCAAGGGCTATGCCGCCGACCCCGACAACACGGGCATGGCGCTCAACCTGGCGATGAGCTATTGCGAAATGGCCATGAGCAGCGGCGACATGTCGCAGTACGAGAAGGGTATGGAAATCTACGAGGCCGTTGCTGCCAAGACGCACCCCAAATATGCCGAAGATGCCGCCAAGGCCAAGGAGGATATGGCGCTCTATACTAACAATATGGTTGCCAAGATGCAGGCTGCCAACGATTTCGACGGGATCATCAAGATGGCCGATGACCTGCTGGCCAAGAATCCCCAGAGCGCACTGGCGCAAAATGTCCGCCTGCAGGCTTATGCCAACAAGAAGGACTATGCCAAGGTCATCGAATTGGGACAGGCTGCTGCCGATGTACAGACCGATCCGGCCGACAAGAGCCTGATGTACTACCTGCTGGGCGCCGCTTACAATGCCAAGGAGATGAAGCCGCAGGCTATCGCCGCCTTCAAGCAGGTGACCGACGGCCCGGCTGCCGAGAATGCCAAGGCTGCCCTGGCCGAACTTTCCAAGTAAGAGGGTAAGTGCCGATCGTAAGCGGGCTCCGGAAGGGGCCCGCTTCTTTTTGGTACGGAATATGCGTTGTCCTGCGCAAATCAGCTTTTTATTATGGGACGAGAATCGTATATGCGACCCGAAACCGAGGTGCTCGACGTCAGTGTCGGGCTGGGTTTCGCGGCTTCGGTAGAGGGAAAGGTCGAAGGTTTCGACCGGGAGGACTGGGATGAATAGGTTTACGTGGATTGTGGCGGCCTATTGCGTGCTGCTGTGCGGTTGCGCCGACGACGGCCTGCAGGATGTACTGCCGTCGCGGACGGTGACGCGCAACGTGCGGATCGCTGCTTGCGTCCCGTCGACGCGCACCGAACTGGCGCCGGACGGGTATAATGTGCTTTGGTCGCCGGGCGACCGTATCGGCGTCTATGTCAAGAGCGGCGACACGTTTACTGCGGAGAATGTCCCCTTGGCCTTCGAAGGGAAGGAAGCGGCTTCCGGAGGTTTTTTCAGCGGAGACATTACCCTTGCGGAAGGGGCGTCGGAGTACACGCTCTATGCCTATTATCCCTATTCGGAACAGACGTCCGCGGATGCGACCGGCGTGGGTTTCACGCTGGCGTCGCAGCAGGTGCAGGCGGCAACGGGCGATTCGTCGCACCTGGGGGATTACGACTTCCTGGTCGCCGGTGCCTTGACCAGTGCCACGGGGGATTTCGGTGCCCTGCTTTTCAGGCACGCTTTTGCCGTCATCGAGGCAGACCTGACGGGATCGGGAGAAATGGCCGGAAAAAACATCGCTTCGGTAATGCTTTTCAATACGGACGCCGCTTCGGTCGCCTCGAACGGTGCCCTGACCGATATGGCCAATATGACGGGCGGGTTCTCGTTCGACCTGACGGCGCCGGCGGGCAACAATACGGCGACGTATACCTATCCGTCCGTGCAGCTCAACCTGTGCGGGCTGACCTTTACGGAGCCGCCCGTACTCGGGACGTCGCCCGTAAAAACTTATTTTACGGTGAATCCCGCCGACTATTCGCGCGGCGACGGCCGGGTTTATGTCGTGGTGAATACGACCGACGGTTATACGGCGACCTATTCGCGGCCGGGACTGGTCATCGGCTCCGGGCAGATGAAAGTCATCACACAGGATATTGCCGCGGGAACCGCGCGCCAACCCGTCATAGACCTGACGGCGGATGGTAAGACGGCCAACTGCTACATTGCCACGCTTTCCTCGCAGGCCTATTCGTTCGATGCGACGGTCGCCGGCAACGGCGTGATTACCGACGGTTTGCTGCAGGCCGTACAGAAGTTCGAGGGACGTACGCTCTCGGCCTCGCTTTCTGGCGGTGAGGCCCGCCTGCTGTGGCAGAGCAACCCCTATCTGATCGAACCGGGAAGCATCTCCTATGCCGGCGGCAGAATCGGATTTTCCCTCTCGGGGCGTCCCGTTTCGCTCGGGGGAAATGCCGTGATCGGGCTTTTCGCCGATGCCGCAGCTACGGAGGCGCTCTGGAGCTGGCATATCTGGATTACCGACAAGACCAATGACGAGCTGCTCGCACAGGCGGAAACGTATACGATGTACCCGGCCTATGAACAGGCTTATGGAGCCGGAACGGCCGTCATGATGGATCGAAACCTCGGGGCGATCTTCAAGGAGGACGGCGCTTACGCCCGGTCGTTCCGGGCCCCGCTCTACCAGTGGGGACGCAAAGACCCCTTCCCGTGGGGGCTGGTGGTGTTCGATGCGCAGAGCGTACCGCATAATTACATCGACGGATGGCGTCCGGTGCAAACGACGGGTGCCCCCGGCCAGTATGTGGGCTACGTAGGCAATACGTGGTACGCCACGGCGCATCCCGACCTCTTTATCGCGACCGTGGCCGGGACGTCCTATGACTGGTATTACGGAGGGGGCAAGGGCAACGGGCCGGATTACCGCAACAATGAACTCTGGGGTAACCCTACGGGCTATACCGTGGGGCAGACTACGACCAAAACACTCTTCGATCCCTGTCCGCCGGGATGGAAGATGCCCCACCCCTATGTTTTCAGTGCATTCACCAAGACAGGCAATACTGCGACGGTGGCCAGCGGCGACGTGAACACTACGGGCTCTTTCGTCCAGGGGTGGAATTTCGTCTACGACGGTACGAATACGACCTATTACCCCGGTGTGGGTTACCGTTACGACGAATACGGTACCTTCTCGTTTACGCCGTCGGGATATTACTGGTCAAGCGCCCCGGCGCCCTCGGATACATTCGGGGCATGGGTGTTCGGCCTTACGGGCGCCAGTATCTACCAGCGCTACTCCGACCCGCGCGGGTTCGGGTTGCCCGTGCGGTGCATGAAGGAGTGATCCATCCTCCCCGGGATGAGGATTGCTTCCGAGTCGCTTTGCTCCGGGACGGTGCTGCTCCCAGCGATGTTGCCGGGGCGGGGTTATTCTCTGCCGATGTTGCTTTGGATGCGTGCCAGTCCGCTGCGGGTCAGCGGTGTCGTGCCCATGCGGGCTTCGAATTCCGTTTCGTCCATCGCCAGCCATGCCTCGGCGTCCATCGCCAGCGGGTCGAACACGGGGTCGAAGGCCGGGTTGGTGTGCATCGGGGCCTTCTGGTTGTGGGGGCAACAACTCTGGCAGCGGTCGCAGCCGAAGATCCAGCCGTCGAGGCCGATTCCTTCGGTGGGCTCTTTCTCGATCGTGTGGCAGGAGATACAGCGTCCTGTGTCGATCACCTTCGGGGCGACGATGGCGCCCGTCGGACAGCTTTCGATGCAATTGTGGCAGCGTCCGCAGCGCGACCCTTCGAAAGGCGGGTCGTAGGCGTCGGCATCGTCCGTGAGCAGCAGTTCGCCCAGCAGGACATAGGTGCCGAAACGGGGTGTCACCAGCAGCGACTGACGGCCTATCCAGCCCAGCCCGGCTTCGACGGCCAGTTGTTTTTCGAGCAGCGGGGCCGTGTCGACGAACGCCCGCCCCGACAGATCGGGGCGGGAGGCGCAAAGTGCATCGAGCATCCGGCCGAGCATTCCCCTGATCGTCGTGTGGTAGTCGGCCGCACAGGCGTAGGAAGCTACTTTCGTGCGGTGTCCGGGAGGGTAACCCTCGCCCGCGCGGTTTTTATAACTCACGGCGCAGACCACGGCCGTGCGTGCGCCTTCGACCAGCCGGCGCGCGTCGAAGCGTTTGTCGACGTTGCGTTCCAGATAGCCCAGCGACGATTGGCGGCCGCGGGCCAGCCATGCGCGGAACAGCGCCTCGTTTTCGGCCAGATGGCGGCACGGGGCGATGCCGCAGAGGTCGAACCCTGCGCCGGCGGCGAGCCGTTTGATGTACAGATGGTCGATCATCGTGATAATTTATGTCAAAAATAGTGTTTTTTAGCCGGAAATTAGTAATTTCGCCCCGAACTTTTGCGTTATCCGAACGTAGCTAAAAAAGAACACATGATGACTATCAATACACTGTACGAACTGGTCCGCAACAGCGTGGAGAAGTTCGCGTCGAAAGTCGCTTTCTCGATGTACGAGGGCGATGACGTGACTTATGCCGAGGTGGGCCGTCGTATCGCCAGGGTGCAGGAAATCCTCACCGGAGCGGGGCTTCGCGCCGGGGACAAGGTGGCTCTCCTGAGCAGCAACATGCCCAACTGGGGCATCAGCTATTTCGCCGTCACGTCGGCGGGCATGGTGGCCGTGCCGATCCTGCCCGACTTCTCGGACGAGGAGCTGGACATGATCATCGAGCATTCGGAGGCCAAGGCCCTGCTCGTGTCGGACAAACTTTTCACCAAGCTCTCGAAGCAGACCATCGAGCGGCTCAACGTGGCGGTCCGCACCAAGAACCTCGGCGTCATCTCGCAGCGCGTCCGCGGGGAAGGCTCGACGGGCGTTCCCCGGCCCGACGACCTGGCCGTGATCATCTACACGTCGGGAACCACTTCGAAGCCCAAGGGCGTGATGCTGACCCATGCGGCGCTCTGCGCGCAGGTCGACATCTCCGCCTCGATCTTCCCGGTCGACGGCGGCGACACGTTCCTTTCGGTGCTGCCCCTCTCGCACACCTACGAGTGCTCCATCGGCATGATCTATCCCTTCTCGATGGGTGCGCGGGTGGTCTACCTCGACCGTCCGCCCACGGCCTCGGCGCTGATGCCCGCCCTGCGTGCGATCCGCCCGACGGTCATGCTGATCGTGCCGCTGATCATCGAGAAAATCTACCGCCACCAGGTGCTCGCCAAGTTCAATTCCAACTCCTTCTGGCGCACGCTCTACCGCATCGGCTTCATGCGCCGCTACCTCCACCGCGTCGCGGGCGGGAAACTGATGAAGCTCTTCGGCGGCCGCCTGCGCTTCCTGGGAATCGGGGGTGCAAAACTCGACGGCGGGGCCGAGAAATTCCTGCTCGAAGCCCGCGTCCCCTATGCCATCGGCTACGGGCTGACCGAGACCGCACCGCTGCTGGCCGGCGCGGCCCCTTCGATGGTGCGGCTGGGATCGACCGGTCCCCAGGCCCCGGGCGTCGAACTGCGGCTGGAGAACGTCAACCCCGAGACCCGTCAGGGCGAGATCGTGGCCCGCACGCCGAGCGCGATGGTGGGCTATTTCAAGAATCCCGAGGCTACGAAGGAGGTTTTCACGGCCGACGGATGGTTCCGCACGGGCGACCTCGGGGAGCTGGACAAGGACGGCTGGCTCTACATCAAGGGCCGTCTGAAGAACATGATCGTGGGTCCCGGCGGCGAGAACATCTATCCCGAGGACATCGAGACGGTGCTCAACTCGCACGTCTGCATCGCCGATTCGATCGTCACGGAGCAGGAGGGCCGCCTGATCGCCCTGGTGCACTTCAACCGCGAGGAGATCGAGTCGATGATCGACGACTGGCGCGAGGAGTGGGAGAGCAAGAAGGAGGCCTGGGAGGCCAAGACCGAACAGCTGAAGAAGGAGATCATGGATTTCGTCAACGCCAAGGTCAACCGTTTTTCGCGGATCTCGGAGGTCGTCGAGGAGAAGGAGGATTTCATCAAGACCCCCACGCACAAGATCAAGCGTTTCCTTTACAACAAGAACAAGAACGGCCAGACTCCGGACCAGCCTGCCGCCGGAAAATAAGCAAAGCCCCCGCTCCGAGAGCGGGGGCTTTTTCTTAATCCGGAGCAGCCGGAGCGTTTCCGCGGGGCGGTCGGCTTTCGGCGAGGGACCGGGGCGCTTTCGAGGGGCCGCCTCACTTGAGGTGGATGCCGTGGGCGGCGCACTCGGCGATCATCCGCTCGGGCCAGATGCTGACCTGGACTTCGCCGATATGGGCGCAGCGCAGGTAGAACATGCAGAGGCGCGACTGGCCGATGCCGCCGCCGATCGAGAGCGGCAGCCGTCCTTCGAGCAGCAGGCGGTGGAACTCCATTTCGCGCCGCTCGGGACATCCGCAGATCGCAAGCTGGCGTTCGAGGGCCTCGGCGTCGACGCGGATGCCCATGCTCGAAAGTTCGAAGGCGCTCTCCAGCACCGGGTTCCACACGATGATGTCGCCGTTGAGCCCTTTGTAACCGCCTTCGGTCGGGGTGCTCCAGTCGTCGTAGTCCGGGGCGCGTCCGTCGTGCCGCTGCCCGTCGGAAAGTTCGCCGCCGATGCCGATGAGGAACAGCGCGCCGTATTTGCGGGCCGCCGCCTGCTCGCGCTCCTTGGGCGTCAGCGCGGGGAACTCCTGCAACAGCTCCTCGGCCTGCAGGAACGTGATTCGCTCGGGCAGTATGGGCGTGATGTGCGGATAGAGTTCGTAAACCTCCTCCTCGACGGCTTTCATCGCCTCGTAGATCGTTTCGACGGTCGCTTTCAGGAAGTTCAGGTTGCGCTCTTCGGGGCGCATCGTGCGTTCCCAGTCCCACTGGTCGACGTAGAGCGAGTGGATGTTGTCCAGCTCCTCGTCGGCGCGGATGGCGTTCATGTCGGTGTACAGCCCGTATCCCGGGGCGATCTTGTAGGTCCCCAGTTTCATGCGTTTCCATTTGGCCAGCGAGTGCACCACCTCGGCCCGGCGGTCGCCCAGATCGCGGATCGGGAACGACACGGCGCGCTCCACGCCGTTCAGGTCGTCGTTGATGCCCGTGCCCGAAAGGACGAACAACGGCGCCGTGACGCGGCGTAGGCGCAGGCGGCGGGCCAGCATGTCGGGAAAAATCTCCTTGAGATAGGTGATGGCCTGCTCCATCGTTTCGGGAGCGAGCTTGGCCGTATAGTCTTCCGGAATGAAAAGCGGCATAAGTTCAGGGTTTGGATTCGTGAAAAACGGTTTATTTTGCAAATATAGTGAAAGGTGAGGGCAATTGGGAGTGTTCAGGCTCAAAAAATGTCGGTTTTAACCGCGGAACCGGATTTTGGCCTGCCCGAAATCCGTTCCGGGTGGGCGGCCGCATAAAAATAACGCACGTAACAGAAGCGTTACGTGCGTTATTTCATTTCCGGTTCCGGTTATTTCGCGGCGGGCAGCAGCGCCGAGTCGGGCTGCTGGCGTTTGTCGCCCACGTCGATCAGGTTCTCCTCGGAGACCCCCAGCGAACGGTAGTAGTCGTTCAGTTCGGCCACCACCTCCTTGCGGTCGGCGTAGCTGGCCAGGTAGTAGATGTCGCCCAGCTGGTCGAGCTTCTCGTCGATAAGGCCCGAGACCATGTCGCCCTGCGCCCCTTCGAAACGGAGGTAGTGCTCGATGTATTCGATCAGCGTCTGGGCATACTCCCTCAAGAGGGCGTCGCCCTTCGCGGCGGCTTCCTTGTCGCCCATGGCCGAAGCGGCGTAATAGGCCTCCAGGAAGGGGTAGGTGTTGGTGTCGGTGAAGCGCACCTGCGAGGTCGGCATCCGCTCCAGCCCCAGGTCGAGCAGCTCGACGGCCTCTGCGACGCGGTTCTGCCGCAGCAGCTCCTTGGCCACGCGGGCGAAGGCGTCGCGGGCGTGCGAGGCCGAAAGGTTGTACTGGATGAAGTAGTCGGCGTAGACCCGCGGGTCTTCGAGGTTGCCGTAGCGGAACGTGTCGCGCAGCAGCGGCGCGGCGTAGTCGGCGTCGATGCGTCCGATCTCGTAGGGGTTCTGCGTCGGGGTGAGGATCGGCACCAGGCGGTAGGCGTAGCCGTCGAACTGGAGGTAGTCCATCAGCCCGAAGTCCTGGAGAATGTAGACCTGCGTCATGTAGATCGGGCGTTTCCAGTCGAAGTTGGCCAGCATGTCGAGGATCATCAGCTGGTTCTTGTCCAGCGAATTTTTCTTGATGTTGATGAACACCGTGTCGACCATCTTGTCGCGGTCCTTTTCGGCCACGATGCCCGACGCCAGGGCGTTCTCCTTGTTCACCGGCAGGGCGATGCGCTTGGCGGGGATGTAGTCGGCCAGCGTGCCGTCGGCGAGTTTGACCTTGCTGCGGGGGTCGTCGCTGCGCACGAAGTCGATCACCTCCTTGATCTCCACCGGGCGGTCGATGCTGTTGGTGACGTAGATCATGTCGTTGTTGAAGGTGTACTTGTGCTTGGGCAGCGAGAAGGGGACGCCGGGAGCGTCGTTGGCCTTGGTCTTCATCTCGTCGATGTACCACTCGCCGCCGAGGTAGGAGGTGTTCATAATCCGCACGTCGGGGCGCACGCCGTAGACCTCCTGATTGTTCCACAGCGGGAAGGTGTCGTTGTCGCCGTAGTTGAGGATGATCGAGTTGGGGAGCGTCGACTGGAGGTAGTTCCAGCCGATGTCGCGGGCCATCGTGCGGTGCGAACGGTCGTGGTCGTCCCAGTTCTGGGCCGCGAGGATGGCCGGGACGCTCATTGCGACGACCGTTGCCGCGGCTGCCGTCGCCACGTTGTCGCGCTTCGAGAGCCGGGCGATCAGGTCGCGCAGGGCCAGCACGCCGAATCCGATCCAGATCGAGAAGGCGTAGAACGATCCCGCATAGACGTAGTCGCGTTCGCGCGGCTCGCCGGGCGAGGTGTTGAAGTAGAAGACCAGCGCGATGCCCATCATCACGAACAGCCACAGCACGATCGAGAAGTTGCGCTGGTCGCGGTTCAACTGGTAGACGAGTCCGATGAGTCCCAGCAGGAAGGGGAGGAAATAATAGGTGTTCCGGCCCTTGTTTTCGGCGATTTCGCGCGGCAGGTTGTCCTGCGGGCCGACGTATTTCTCGTCGATCCAGCGGATACCCGAGAGCCAGTTGCCGTCGGTGATCGTCGTGCGCGAAGGCTGTATGTCGCTCTGGCGTCCCACGAAGTTCCACATGAAATAGCGCCAGTACATGTACGAAAGCTGGTAGTTGAAGAAGAAATGGACGTTTTCCCAGAACGTCGGTTCGGTGACCGTGCGGGTTTCGCCGTAGGAGTCGGTGTAGGCCCGTTTGCGTCCGAAGTCGAGCGTCTCGCCGCGCATGGGACGCCCCTGTGCGTCGCGCAGGACCTCGCCCTTGTCGTCGCGCAGCGTCTCGGTCTTGGTGCGGTAGGCGGCCCACTCCTTGTAGGCCTTTTCGCCCTTCGAGTAGTTCCACATGCGGGGGAAGAGCTGCATGAACTCCGGAGCGTGGGTGTAGCCCGTGAGCACCGTGGCGGTCTTGTACTTGCCGTCCTCGTCCAGATACCACACCTTCTTCTCCTTCACGCCCTCGGGGGGAGCCGAATACTGCGCGCCGTACAGCAGCGGGCGGTCGCCGTACTGGTCGCGGTTCAGGAGCGACAGCAGGGCGTGGGGGTTGTTGGGGTTGTTGGAGTTCATCGGCGGGTTCGCCGCGGCGCGGATGGTCACCGAGGCGTAGGACGAATAGCCGACGAGAATCATGGTCGTCGAGAGCAGGATGATGTTGAGCAGCACGCGGCCCCGTCTGTGGGCGGCCCATGCGGCCCATCCCAGGCCGATGATCAGCGCCAGCGCGAAGAGCGTGATGCCCGAGTTGACCGGCAGGCCGAACGTGTTGACGAACAGCGTGTCGATCTGCGCCCCGATCCAGACGGTGTAGGGGATGATGATGTTGTTGACGAAGACGATCATCGCCCCGGACACGAGCGTCGAGAGGGCGATGCCTCGCCAGGTCACCGTGGCGGTCTTGCGGAAGTAGTAGATGAAGACCAGCGCGGGGATGCAGAGCAGGTTGAGGATGTGCACGCCGATCGAGAGGCCCATCAGGTAGGCGATCAGCACGATCCAGCGCGAGGAGTGGGGTTCGTCGGCCTGCTCCTCCCATTTGAGCATCAGCCACACGACCAGCGCCGTGAACATCGACGAGAGCGCGTAGACCTCGCCCTCGACGGCCGAGAACCAGAACGTGTCGGTGAAGGTGTAGGCCAGGGCCCCGACGGCTCCGGCGCCCAGGACGGCCCATGTGTTGGCGGCGGTGAGCTGCGCGCCGTCGCGCGTCACCAGACGCCGTGCCAGGTGGGTGATGGTCCAGAACAGGAACAGGATGCAGAAGGCGCTGGCCAGCGAGTTCATGGCGTTGACGGCGATGCCCACGTAGTCGGGGTTTCCGAAGGCGAAGAGCGTGGCCAGGCGCGCCAGCATCATGAACAGCGGTGCTCCGGGCGGGTGTCCCACTTCGAGTTTGTAGGACGTCGCGATGAACTCCGAGCAGTCCCAGAGGCTTGAGACGGGTTCCATCGTCATCAGATAGACCATCGCCGCGACGGCGAATACGGCCCAGCCCGTGATGTTGTTCCAGCGTTTGTAAAAGTGCATATCCGAGAAAACTTTTTTCGTAACTACTTATCGTGCAAAAGTAATGATTTAACGCATTTTTTCCAACCTTATTACGCGAAATGCGTTTACAGCCACCTTTTCCACCATTTTTTCTGCGGGGCCTCGGCCGTTGCCGCCGGCGCGGCGATGGCGGCGGAGGCCGGGCTGACCCGGCTGGCCAGCGCCATCTCTTTTCTGGGGAGCAACGCGTCTCTGATTGTCGCCGGCTTTAAGATCGGCGG
>ERZ779894.2640-NODE-2640-length-15426-cov-3.553510_pt1 | contig 15426 bp, 22 predicted proteins | sample MGYA00511587_ERZ779894 | MGnify/ENA primary metagenome ERZ779894 (study PRJEB29588, sample SAMEA2160490) | human gut metagenome | biome: human gut; feature: human-associated habitat; material: faeces | place: Denmark | collected 2008/2010 ... | reverse complement strand
CAAGCATGAGGTTTCTATGAAAAGAGGATTTACATTAGCAGAAGTTTTGATAACACTTGGCATAATAGGTATCGTTGCAGCAATGACCTTGCCGGCTTTGATAAGTAACCATAATAAAAAAGTAATTGCTACACAATTGAAACAAAATTACAGCATAATCTCGCAAGCTTTCACAATGGCGCAGGCTGAATACGGGGATAGAAAAAATTGGGATTTTTCTTCTGTAGCAGGGAATAATGATACTACTGTGGCAACGAAGAATAAATATGCTAAGATTTTGGGCGATAAATACTTTGTTCCGTATTTAAAAAATGTAAAAAATTATGGAATTTCTTCATTGAAAGATGCCGGGTTTAATAAAGGGTATAAATTGGCAAACGGAAATACTCCGACTTACAATATGGCATCTGAAAATGATACCCGTTATATTATTGAAATGGCTAATGGTGCTACGTATTTTCTATTTTGGGATTCCAATACTTATAATGTTTTGACAGACTTTGTTATATATATTGATATAAATGGTAAAAAGAAACCTAATGTATTCGGCAAAGACACTTTTAATGCACGTGTTAAACCGGATGGTAAACTGCAATTTTACACTGCTGAATGCCCTGAAGGCGACAGAGAATGTTTAAAAAATAGATGTATTACCACCTACACTTGCGGCGCGCTTATTATGAACGATGGCTGGGAAATCGCTGACGATTATCCTATAAAGCTTTAACTTTTACTGAAAAATCGGATAATCTTTTCAAGAAACCCCTCATCTTCAACCATGTCGCTGTTTTCGATTTTATTCAGTGCCTTCTTAACCTTGTCGTAATCCTCAGAATTCGGTGCAACTTGAAGGTATTTTTTGTAAAATTCGACAGCAGAAGGTTTGTTTTTTGCTCTTGCGTAAGCTTCTGCCAAACGTTTTATGAGAGCGTAATTTCTTTTGTCAGCTTCATACCATTTTTCAAGGTAATCGCATTCCATACCGTAATCGCCTATGCTGTTTCTGAAATCAGCCAGTTTTTCCAAAGCTTTAATGTTATTCGGCTCAAGGCTTGCAATTTTTTCATAGAACTCTATTGAATGGTTTTTGTCGCCGTTTTCCTCCAGCAAAACCGCAAGAGTTGTTAATAAATTTACATCATCATCTTTAATCTGATGAGCAATCAAATATTCGTTAATTGCGATATCTGTGTTTTTACGGATTAAATTATATTTGCCCCAGTTTAAATGGGCGTTGTATTCGTCTTTTTTATTTTCGTAAATCAGTGCGCGCATTTGATACGTTAGTGGCGAGTTTTTTTCATATTTATCAAACTCGTTTACATTCTCAAGCGCCTTATCGTAATCCTCGGTTACAAAATAATATTGAGCCAAAAGAGAATAAAAACGAGAGTTAGTTTTGTGTTTAAGTTTATTTTCTTCTAATATTTTAAAAGCTTCTTCAGGCTGGTTAAGCTCCAGAAGGCATTTTGCTTTTGTTAATTCATCGTTTGTAGTGTCTAGTGCTTTTTGGCATTCATTATTTTTAATATATAAGTTAGCCAGACTTTCTCTGATATTGTTTGAGTCTATACCTTTATTAAATGCTCTTTCAAGTACATTTACAGCACTTGATAGTGCATTTTCTTTTAAATAAAGGTTTGCAAGGTTCAGATAGGTTTCATCCGGAATGCCCTCGTAATCCAAAAGTTTTAAATATTCGTCAATGGCTTTCATATTAGAACCAGTTTGAGTGTACAAGCTTGCCAAAACAAATCTTGTAGTTTGAATTTCTTTATCATCTTCGGCATTTACAAGTGCTTTTTTAAAATCATTTATGGCATGCTCAAGCTGGTGTTCTACAGAATGAAGATTCCCGCGATAGATGTAATATTTATACTTGTCTTTAAATTGATAAATGTCCATCAATTGCTCATAAGCCATTGTGTTAGTTGCGTCTTGTTCAAGAATTTTAGAGTAATACTCAGCAGCTTCATCTCCTTTATTCAGCATCATTGCAAGGTGTCCGAGGCGTTCTAAAATCTGTAAATCATTAGGTTTATGTTCATACAATTTCTTGTATTCAGTGTAAGCTTCATCGTATTGTTCGTTTTCTTCAAACTGTTCTGCTGTCTGTATACTCATTTTTGACTCCTTGATAATTCTATTGAAATTATTATAACCTAAACAAAATCTCGCGTATAGCTTATTCAGGTTAAGCAGGTTAGTTGTTAAACTTGTTTTGGGCCTGTTCGAGGTTGTTAGATATGTAGAATTCTACAGCTTCAATAGCTTTGTTTAAGACGGTTTTAAGCTCATCAAGCTGATCTTTTGAAAAGTTTTGAAGGACAAACGCTTCTGATGGTATTGGCGGCTGGGGGCCTATGCCGATTTTTAATCTGTTAAAATCCTTGCCTCCAAGGTGTTTGATGATAGATTTAATGCCGTTATGCCCGCCGTCAGAACCGTTTTTTCTAAAGCGCAGTCGCCCCAATTCCAAAGAAATGTCATCGTATATTATTAATACATCCTTAACCTCAATTTTGTAATAATTCATGACGGCAATAAGCGCTTCGCCGGAAAGATTCATATATGTTGTCGGCTTTATCAAGAGGATATCTTCGCCATTAGCTCTGTATTTGCACATAAGACATTTTAACTTTTTATCTTCTTTAAATGTTATGTTCTTATTTATGGCAATCTTGTCGACAACCATGAAGCCTGCATTATGCCGCGTAAATAAATATTTATCCCCAATATTTCCTAATCCTGTAATAAGTTTCATTTCTTTTCACCTTTTATATTTCTTATTTTAACGCAAATAAATATTACCGTTTTGATTTACCATATCTGCGCTTAACAAAAAGATAAAAAAAACTTAATGTGATAATGAATTAAAATTAAGTGAGGATAAAATGATGAGTGCAAAAAACAAGCCTATAATCCAAGAAAAAAGCTCAGAAAAAGTTGCTAAATTTTTAGATAAAAACGGTATCCACAAAAAAGACTTTGCTGAAATGATAGGTGTAACCCTTTCTTATGTATATAACCTTATTGATGATACAATTCCATTTTCAACCCGTTCAACGACGTTAGAACGCATTGCAACGGTAATGGAAATAGAGCCCGAAGATTTTGAAGAATATAAAATTCCGCAAGAACCTATCTTGATAGACGATACAGTCGAATTTTTGAAAAAAGTTATGAATGAAAAAGAAATGAGTGTCGTGAATTTTTTGAAATCATTTCCAAGAAAAAAACGGCTGGAGATAGTTGATATTTTGCGGGGTGCAATTCCTATACCAATAGACTACAAAGAATTAAGCATGATTGCACAAGTTTTGGATATAGATAAAGATGAATTATATGACATGTGGGAAAAGCGTATGAAACAAGTGTTAGAGACAAATGGAATGAATATCTATGCAAATGCCGCTTTAGTAAATGCCATGTTTGATTGTGCAAAAAAATATATTGATTTACAGTAAATCAATAATGATAAATTGGAGCCGTCCTATACAATTATGTTGTATAAGGCGGCTTTTGAATATAAGAAAAAATATTTAATTAACCTGTTGACATTAAAAATTGTTTTTGCTAACATAAAATTACTGACGAAATGAATAGCAATTAGACAGTTGCGCTTGAAGCTCAGCAGCCCAGAGAGGCTTGCCGAACGTAATTCAAATAGGCTCTACCTGCTGGGAACACGCAATGACAATTGAATAAAAGTTTTGCGCTTGTAGCTCAGCAGGTAGAGCACTCCCCTTTTAAGGGATAGGTCGCGCGTTCGAATCGCGCCAAGCGCATTTTTTTATGCCCTTTTTAAACAAAATGCTCACAGAATGCTCACAGTTTTTTCAATTACATCTATGGCATGCTCATTCACATCTTTTACCAATTTTGAATAAGCATTCATTGTTGTTAGAAAGTTTGAATGTCCGACTTGCGATTGAATATATTTAAGCGGTATTCCTTGCGATAAAAGAATATCAACATAAGTGCCACGTAAATCATAAAATCGCATATATTTTTTATCGCCGTATATTTTTTTCAGTAAAGGCTCAAATCGTCTTTGTATTAGATTCCTTGGATTGTGTAAATTACCCTTACTATTTGTAAAAACAAATTCATTTATTTTAGCTTGTTGTTTTCTATGGTCTTTAAGTATTTTTATCAAAGTTGGACAAATATCTATTGTGCGATAAGAGGAACTCGTTTTTAAGGTTTCTTTGAGTTCTCCTTGTGTATATTGCCGTTGAATTTTTAACTTACCATTCTTAAAGTCAATATCCTTCCATTTTATCGCCAACAACTCCCCTTCACGCATTCCTGTAAAGATTTGCGTTGCAAGTATCGGATAAAAATCAGGATATATTTTTTTGCATTCCCTTAAAAGTTTCAAAGCTTCATCAATGCTTAACCGTTTCCAGTCTTTCGGAATACTTTTAGGCTTTTCTAATCTCAAAAAAGGATTTTTTACGACAATGTCATGTTTTATGCCATAATTAAAAACTGCTTTACAAAATTTTACACATTCTTCAATTGTTGGTGGTGTCTTTCCGCATTCATTTATCCATTTTTCGATTAATAATGAAGAAATGTCTTTTATCCTTATATTGTGAAAGTATCCTAAATGATTATTAAAGCTATTATTATAATTCCGATTGATTGATTTTGATTTGTTTTTACAAGTTTCCAAAAACATTTCGGCTAAAATTTTAAAAGTTAAATTTTCTTTATCAAGGTTATAACCTTTTAATTGCTTTGATACTGCTTCGTATTCTGCTTGTTGCGCTTCGGTTTTGGTTTTGAAGCCACTCTTACGGTATTGTTTTCGCGGGTGTTTTTGAATTGTTATACAAAATTCCCATGTAAAACTACCATCACTTTTATATCTTTTTCTTACACTCATATATCAACCTCTTGCCGGTTCAAGACCGTCATTCAACCATTTAATGACATCTCTTTCGCTTACCTTTAAACCGCCGCGTGTATACACTGGGATTTCATTCAAGGTTTTTGTGTATTTGTACAAAGTAGGATATTTGATTTTATACTTCAACCCTACTTCTTTAAACGTCATTAAATCGTTAGGAATTTCTATCTTACTCTTGTTTAAATTAATAACATTGTTCATACCATTTCTCCTATAAATTAAAAAAACTTCATGAAGTTTAGTTCATGAAGAAATGTTGCATAAATAAATTTTTGAGATTATCTCCAATAATCTTTAGTTGTGTTGTCGAAATCTTTAATATCAAAAAAAGCCTGCTGAACTATTTCAGGGACTTTTTTGTCGTAAATTTTTTTCAAAGAATTTCTAATCATCTGCATAAGCTGAATTTCTCTGTCAGCTTGTTCTTTTGTCATTTTTCCGGAGCGAATTCTACCAGGATAAACTGCATATCTTAAAGAAAGTTCTCTTGCTACGCAGTCAATCATCTCTTTTAAAAGATGGTAATTTATTGTATTGTTCATTTTCCCTCACTTTCCCCGAATAACGCGCGGACTTGGTGGTAAAAGATTTCTGAATTGTGTTGGTATATATCCATTATTAAATCTTTAAGAGTATCTTTTTGATAATTAGCAAAATAATGGTCAATATCTGTATCGAATTGGCCGTGGTATGAGCCATTAACTTTATATAGTTTTAATATGTCGTAATCCCTTTTTATAATAACTTCAATCAGCTCAAGCAGTATGCGGTCGGTGATTTCGGGGTAAATAAATCCCTTAAAGATCTCTTTGCCTTTATAGTTAGGATAATATTCATAAGATGTTGTTGTAATTAAAGGTTTAATCCCAAACGTGTTAAAAAACATCTTTTCTATTTCGTTACTCATATTTCCACCCCTCCGATTTGATTGCATGTTTGATTCTTTCACCGCAAATTGGCAGAACTTTCCAAAGTATAAATAAAATCAAACACTCTGTTCTGTCTTCACGCTCAACAAACCAGTTGTCGACTTTAATACCGTTGTGCACGAATTTAAATTTATGACCGCTTTTTGTGATTAAAATATATTCATGCATTAATGTATTATCAGAATAATAATGCACCCATTTTACAACCGTAAGGTGTTGTCTCGCCAATTCTGCAAGCATTATTTCTTCCAGCTTCACAAAGTTTTCCGGCAGTGTAAAGTCGGGATAAGCATCAATAATTACCCCGCCGCTTTCAAATGCTGAAATCTCAGCAAGGTCTTTATCTTCGGTGATATTCATTAATGTACCATCTAACATTACCTTGTATATAGGTTTAATCCCGCAAATTTCGCACAGCTTACGCGATAAGTCTTGAGTGGTCATACTTTCTCCTTTCTAAGTTCAAATTCAATAATCAACTAAAATACCTCTTGTATAAATCTTTAATAAGCTTTCCATCTTTTCTTGGCATATAGTCTTCAAAGTTAGTTGAAAACTGTATATACATGTTATTTGTCCATCGGGCTAAGTCTGTTAAGAATTGAGAGTGAGTGCCTTTTTGATAAATCATCACATACGGAGTAAAGCCCAATTCTTTAACTTTCCTTACCCTGTACCAATCCTGCTCGGGCGTTGTGTTGTAATTTGTTAGAATGTATACCCGCTTTAAACGTTCGCCCTTTTGAAAATATTTAGAAAATATTTTCAAACCTGTAAGGATTTGTTGTTCATTTTTCATTAAGTCAAATGCAAAATGTATTATTTTAATTTTAGTTTTGCAAATCAACTTTGCTATATCATCATCTACTAAGCGTGCGTCAAGGCCTTGAGTATAATCAACATAAGCTTTAGAATTGATTAGCTGTTGTAAAAGATTTTCTCTTTCCTGACATGCAAGTATATTTGCGTCCAATAATTTTATTTCTTTTTGACCTCGCCAAAACTGATTTAAATCTGCTACTTTTCGAGAACACAAGCCTTCCTTCTTTGAAACAATACAAAATGGACAATTGTTAGGACATCCCCTGGTTAAAAATCCGTAAGCAATACCCATTGTTAATTCAGGATAAAGCGAATAATCAGGGTATATATTCTCAATTTCTTCAGGTAAAGGTTTGTCTTCCTCTTTTTGGTAAATTTCTTTGCCCTCCTCTATCTTGATTGCAAACCCTGTACCGCCTTTGAAATATTGATCAGCTTGAGGAATGTAAAAAAGTTTCGGGATCTTGGGCAAGTCTAAATTAAAAGTCTTTGATAAATACAAAATGTCAAAATGTTCAAGGTTATTATCAACAAGTTTAACATCATGACCATTGCGCTTATGGAAAGCTGAAATTTTCATAAGCGCTATAGATGGGAAGTTTATACAATCAGACATTAATCCTATTTTATTTGTCATTTTTAAACCTTTTAACTTTAATATAAAACCAAAGCGGGTCAATGCCCGCAAAGGTTAATCGGCCACGTTTCTTAATTCTTGCTCAAGGGGGTCAAATTCCTGGGCCTTTTTGAATTCCCAATAACCACAAGGAAGAACACAATCGTCGTGGCGTTCTTTTAATACGCAACCTACAGTTGTAGGCTCGTTTACTTTTGCATAAAGTACACCATCTTTTTCGTAAAATTCAATATCTTTATCTTTAACTAAAACTTGATGATGATTTCCTGTAACTTCACTTTCGGCTATTCTAACATATCCGTTTTCAGGCTTAACCGGTGTCAAACCTTGTGGGAGTTTGTCAATTTGGCGGCATACACATTCGCCATGGAATAACATTTTTTTCATTTTTTTTATCCTTTCTGCCTATGTTAGGCTATTGATGTAATTTCTAATTCTTCCGGGTTTATACCATTCAAGCGTACTCTTAAGCCATCAAGTATTGTTCTTGGCTGCTGAATAGTATCGGGATTATAACAGCACTCAAGATGATAAATCCCTTGTACTGTTTGATTTTTCATATATAGATACGGGAGGTAATCATAAGTTGTAAAGATTGAACTCATATCAATAAGCTTATATTCAGATTTTTTATACCATTCAAAGTTATGGGTATTAGGATGATTTTCCCAGGTATCAATCAATGTGCCCAGCGACACCATTCTTTCAATGCCGTATTTTCTGATGAATTCAGCTTTAACATCGGCATTTTGTTCTTTTTTAAAAAACTCAATATCTAAAGCACTAGCCGGGGTTTCAGCGAGATATTGCGGAACTCTGACGCCATTCAATGTGTATACACCAAAAGTCGGCTTATCTAAACTTGATTTAAATTCCACACTTGCGCCACCATCACGATGAAGTTTATTATCTTTATAATAAGCTTTAATAGGCGGCTCACTGATGAAACACATGTTTTGATAAGGTATACAAAAATAAACGTGTGTTAAGAAATTGTGAAACAAATCAAGTTTTTCTTTATCAAAAGATACCCCAATACTATCAGCCCATTGATAATAACAATCCCAAAAACGCCACCATAGATTTAAATACCAGTGCGAACTTACCTGGTAAAGCTGGTCGCCAAGCTGGCTGCCAAGCTGGTCGCGAAGCTGGTTGCGAAGCTGGTCGTCAAGCTGGTTGTCAAGCTGGTTGTAAAGCTGGTTGTAAAGCTGGTTGTAAAGCTGTCTGCCAAGCTGGTCGCCAAGCTGGTCGCGAAGCTGGTCGCCAAGCTGGTCGCCAAGCTGGTTGTCAAGCTGGTTGTCAAGCTGGTTGCGAAGCTGGTTGTCAAGCTGGTCGTAAAGCTGGTCGCGAAGCTGGTTGTAAAGCTGATCGCGAAGCTGGTTGTAAAGCTGATCGCGAAGATTGACTATAGCAGCCATAACACAAGTTTCAAATGGGTTCTTTCCAACTACAATAATTGGTTTATCATATCCCATTACTTTATACATTTGTTCTACCGCAGCTTCAGATTTTTCTCTGTTAAAAATCGGAAATTCCGATATATCTTTTTTATATTGCTCTATCATTTTATCAAATTTTTCTTGTTGTTCTTTTGTTAGTTCAGTTAGCATTTTTCTCCTTTCGCTAAATCAGATGTAATTGTTTTTCTCGTTTTACATAAGGCTTGGCACTGACTTTTTCTAGTTCCGCCAGGGCCTGACGGTTCCAGCGCATTATTGTGTCTTTGTATTTCAAGTCCTTTTCATCCTCAAAATCCGGCTCAAATTCAAAAAATTCTGCTGTAATCTCTGACCATTTCCATTTTTCAAGGTAGCGAAGGACGAGGACTTTTCTGTAATTCCATTTTTTAATACGTGCAATTTGAGTTTTGATTATTTCGTGCTCAGGCGGAAGCCAGGCGCGGTATTGGTCAATTTTTTTGTTGATTTTCTCCAGCGAAATCGCGTAGTGCTCCTGTGTGCTGGTTTTCGAGCCGTTACCGGATGTAACTTTTATTTTGGAGTAATCAATACTTTGTAAAGACATGATTTTACTTTTCAGGTTTTCTTTTTGCCTGAGAAGGTGGTCAAGCTCTTTGACTATTTCAGTGTAATTGTCCAGACGTTCTAACGTTATTGGTTCGTACATCTCTTATTTGTTCCTTTTATTTAAAAATTTTTCTGAAGTGTAAATAGGTTTAAAATCGATTTTTTTTGTTTGGATGATAAAATATACCTAAAATACATTTAGTCCATGTTAATGAGTATGCGGGTCATGTCTCGTTGAATGTTTTGTTTTTGTCTAAAACAAACTTTTTTGAGATATTGTGGTATTTTTCCATTGTTGATAGTTTTTCATCTTTGTTATTTCAACATCAATACGTGGGTTGAACTTGTCGTGAAATACGCGGCTTCCGTCGTGTGCGGCAATTATGTCGCGGTTGTCGTCTTCGAGCAAGCCTGACTTCACCATTGCGTCATCAATAGCGTTTAGAAGATTAGGTAAGTCGATTTTTCGTTTTGTTTCAGTAAAGAATGTACATTTTGAATTGACGGGATAGTTTATAACTCCTACAGTGTCCTTGACGCGGTAAAGATAGGGCAGGCAGTCTTTTTCAAACTGCTTATACTGTTTTGAGGGAATTAAAATACTCCGCCCTCTGACCTGAATTATTTGTCCTGAATTCTTCTTAGTCGCAGGTCTTACCGGAATTGTAAACTCTATCATCTCTTCTCCTTTTATCAGCTATCGCGATTATTCTTCATCTTCTGATGTTTTTTTGTTTTCTTTTTCAAATTTCCATAAGCTGAATTCTTTAGAAAGCTCTTTCTCTTTCAAAAATGCTGTGAACAATTCAGATTCTTTATCAAATTTTTCTTTAGAAAGCTTTAAGCTATCCAGTTTTCTACCAAGTTCCCAATATTCTGACCTTTTTTGGGATAAATCCTGCTCAAGCTGAACGGTTTTTGTAATTAAGTCTCTGTATTCATCTGTACCAATTTCTACTTTTCCAATGATTGTGTATTTGTTTTCTTCCATTATTTTTCCTTTCACTAGTTTTAAGGGTTAGGAATTCCTAACCCTCTGTATTGTCAACAATAAGTTTCATTTGTTTTGTTCTTGTTTCGCCGTTGATGTATGCTTTGGCTTTGGCGATAACTTCATGCAGAGCTTCTTCGTCTTTACCCGAGATGCAGAATGTGTTTTCAAATCCTTCTTTGTAGATGGGGAGCGGCGGAGTTGAAATGTTAATTACTGCGTTGTTTTGGTCATTAAATGCGTACTTAACCGAATATAGTGCGCTTTTTAAAAATTCGTCTTTGCCATAATCGAATTTAATCGCGTTCATCTGGATTTTATTTAAATCGCGATCCAGTCTAGGGATACAGCCTATAAATCCTTTTTTAGTCGCTGAAAAGGCCGTTTTAAATTCTTCTGTAACTTCTTCTTTGCCCTGAAAAAACACTTCTTTCGAGTTGCTGTCGCAGCTTGTTCTGTAGTAAATAGCGGCTGTGCCATCGTTGTTGAGCTTAACCTTGTTGATGAACATAAGGTTTTGCGATTTAGTTGTGTTCTTTTCTTTTGCTGCTGTTGCTGCTGTCATAATTCTCTCCTTTTTCTAATTTGTGTAACCTTTGCCCGAGCTTTAGCCCGGGCTTTTTCTATGTCTTCTAGCGTGTCTGGTTCATCCTCCGGCGGCGGAATAACTTCTTTTGCTTTTTGTCGTTCAAGTTTTTCCTGTTTTTCTTTTTCTTCTTTGAGGATAGCGGTATATCCTCCATTTTTAATAAGTGAGTGTACGTATGGTGCAATCCGTCTTGCGCCGTTGGCTTTTGCGTATTTTTTCAAAATCTCCAAGTCGGTATTGGATAAATTTTGAGAATTCACACACACACTTTTTTCTTTTTCTTCTCCTATAGTGTGTGTGTTATATATACCCTTGTTTAATGTTTTTGGTATAGTGTTGGAGTTCTCTTGGAAAGCGTCTTGGAAAGTGTCTTGGAATTTGTAATTTTTCACATCCTGGTAATAGGCATATTTAGTAACTTTTAGACGTATTCCGCGAGTTGTTTTCTGTGTTGTAATCTGTGTTGTTAGTTCTCTGGAGTTCCCTGTTTTCGCCCATCTTAGGAAATCGTAAATCTGAGAGAGCTTTACTCCGGGGATTTTCTCCTGTGTAAAAATAAACAACGCTTCGCCAATATCATTTTCCTTTGACTTTTTCCAATTAACTCTGCTTAATATATAAATCCATATTTTAAGATATGCTGGCGGTTTTCTCCATATTTCGGATTCAATGAGATTTCTAGCAAGAAGAATATAGCCTCCTTCTATTTTTTTCTCCATTTTTTTCCTTCCTATGTCTTTAACTAAAAACAATCAAATCATCAGGAAAAATCAGTTTTTCAAGCTTCTTTGTGGCCCTACAATAATCACAAACACCACATCTTGATGGCTCAGCGGTGAAATTTTTTACATCAATTATTCGCTGCATTTTCCAACGTAACTGATTTCTTTGGAATTCAAGCTGCTCATCAGGAATTAAGATACAATCCAAATCCGGGTAATCTTGCTTATCGACGGCTGCAATTATACAAGGAAGCATTTCACCGGTATTTTGTCTAACAATTTCCTGATAAATCCCTAATTGTAAGTCATAGCCCCATTTCTCAATAAAGCTTTGTTTCCATCCTTGTTTATAAGATATATCTCGGACTTTTTGAACAACTTTTAAATCGACAATTGCCTCATGTGGGATGAAACTATCCATTTTAATTTTCCAGTTAGCTCCGAAAAGTTTACCAGTCATTATGACTTGCTTTTCGCCTGACATACAGTTCATGAAGAGTTCTTCTTTTTCAACTCTTTTGATGATATTCTCAGCTTTTACATAGTCAGATTTTAAACTTCCGTCTTTTTTGAAGATTTCAGGAGTGCGGGCTTTGAAGTCATCTAATGTTCCCTCAAAGTAGCTGTCAATATATGAGCCGATTAACATTGGGGTTGTGGGCGGTTCTACCCACTCCCCGTTGATTTTAGCCATTGCATACGCTTCGCATTTAAGAAAATCTTTGACTTGAGAAACACTGAAATAAGCCTGATTTGCTTTTTGTGAATAGTAATTGTCATTATTCAGTTTCATGTCTGACACCGTAAATTTCTTCAAGCTGTTCTATTTCTTCAGTTGTTGGCTCATACTGTTTCTTTTTTCCGTCTTTACCTGATGATTTTAATTTAGCCTCGGTTTGCGCTTTTTGTTTTTCGGCTGCTGTCGGGATGTCGAAATACTGTTCAACTGGCGCAAAGTTGTTTTTGATTGAGTTATAAATCCCGCCCAAATCTACAATATTTTTTGCAATAAAGTTATCAGTTTTGGTTCCGATACGTTTTTCAATCATATCCTGACTAACGCCGATTTCTTCAAACAGTGTAAGCATATCTTTTACACGGTCTTTAATCGGTTTGTCGCTGCTGCCTTCTATTGTTTTTTCGCAAGCCTTAATAAAGTCCTCAACAACATCAGAGGGTAATACTTCCAAAATGGCAGCTCTTAAGCGTCTTGCGCCATCATTTGCAGTTTTTTCGTAAATATCGCGTGCATCAGTCAAAAGTTTTGTCCCCTGTTTTGTATCTCTTATATGCGGGACTTTGAAAATTCTTTCAACTCTTACATTGCTTTCCAAATCCCAGCAGTAAGCCATCATCTCGGAAGAGTGTTCCGTATTGTTCTGGCTTAATTCTTTTATGCCGTAGCTTAGGTTACCCCAGTATTTTGCGATTGTTTCGGCTGTTCTGATTGATGGGCCTTTTATCTGCTGTCCTCCTCTTGGATAACAATAAATTGCTTTTTCAGCCAAGCTCAAGCGTTTTGAGGCTTCAATAACTTTTCTGTAAGCCCGTGTTTCATCACGCGGGAACTGTCTTGCCATAAAGATTGCCGCTTGTACTTCCTGTAAAGCTCTTGATTTTTCAACTTCTTGTCCAACGTTAGGGAAGTTTGAAACTTGATTTCTGTCTTGTTGTTCTGTTAAATAATTCATATTTCTCCTTTCTTTAAAAGTCAACTTATACTTTATCGCCCTTATTTGAGGAATAAAACTCAAACCAACCAAAACAATATTCAAACTCTTCTTTGCTCATTGCGCCGCTGTAATAAAGGTCCTCAATGTCGTCCAAAGAAAGGGAGCTTGTCGCGAGTAAGCTAGTGAGCTCAGTATCGTGATTGCATGGATCAAGTTTTAAAAAATTATCTTCGCTAGCCACGTTACACCGCCTTGAAAGAGATGTTTTCTTTCAACGCCGGCGAATCCAGCAGGCAGAATTCCAGATAAAGCCTGTATGTGCAGGCGCAGGCATTAATTAAAAAGCCCCATACAATATTGCTTCCATGTTTTTCAGCATATTCTTTTAAAATCTCATTTGCTTCACGCATAAAATAAGCATTGTAGCATTCAGCTTCAGCTTGCATTGCAAGGTTAACCAAATTTGCTCTATCATCTAAAGTTAACATTTTTATCCTTTCTACCGATTTAGGTCGTTCTTTGATTGCTTTATAAAAAGCTTAATCCCCTACCAAAATAATTATTCCTGCTAAAATCCAGTAGAATACTGAAAACAAGGCTATGCCTTGTAGCGCGAGTTTAAATGTAATGTTCATAATGTATATCCTTATCTATTTTCTTTATGATAATTCATAGCAAAAATACTTATAGCTGTAGTTGAAATAAGTTTCGCTACTACTATGTCATTTACACATACATAGTAAACTGTATCATCTGCCGTTGATTGATAAATTCTTGTGTTTGTATATATTTGAGATAAACAAATTACTTTATCTCCATCTATTGTTTCTACGTGTTCAATTTTCATTATTACCTCCAATCTTTTTAGAATGCCCTGCCGTCGTAAGCTTTACGAAGTTTTCATAAATTGTTGACTTGCTTAAATGAAAAAAGGGGGTGATTTAATTTAAGATAGTATGATTGCCCCCTCTGGAATTAAGAAAATTCTTATGGCAGCTGTCAAGGAATCCTAGACAGCTGATTAAAGATTTTAATCTTTGATTTGTTGCCTATTGAATAGCTCAGATAAGCTAAAAAAAAGCGGGCGGAAAAGATAAGATGATAAGATTATGGTGGTTACTAATAGGGATATCCGCCCCAAGAAACTAAAAAAAAAAGAGGGCAATCTGCAAGAAATAGGAGTTAAAAAGCTGGGGTGCCCTCAGAAAAATTCTTAAAACTGCGCAGTACAGTGAACAAATATGGAGTAAGAAGTTATGTACAAACATCACCGCCTGCGCAGGGTAAAAACTTTGATTTTGTGCTACCTTCCGTATTATAGCCTGCCCTGCCGCTAAACGAGATTTACGGGTCAGTGTCTTTTTGACTTATAAACCGCTGACAGACAATTCCGGTCAGTCCGGTGATTTTTAGATGGCGGGTTTACTCCCTGCCGAGCTTTTGCTCAAATTGTAAACTTTTGCATAGCCAAGCCAAGCCAAGCCTAAAGCAGACTTTACTTTCTGAAATCCTTCTAATGCTTAACTGTTTTGTGTCTTATTAACCTTGAAAACTATTGTTATACCTTGCCGATTATAAATACAAATTCCAAGGTATAGGTACTATCCGTAAAGAAATTTTTTTACCTGTTCAGGACTATAAATAAATTTTTCCATAAAATCTCTCAACAGAGTTGACATAGTCATTTGGTGTTCTACTGATTTCACTTTAAAATTTTTTTTTAATGCATCTTCCATGTACAAATTAATATTAGCCATCGCTCTTTTCTCCTTTTTTATGTTATGATGGTTTTACAAAATCTATAATATGTTTTATAAGATTATAATAAGGTTAAATTTAACTTTTGTCAAGTTATTTTTAACTTGGGTGATTTACAAAACTTTACTTTGGTGATTCATGAAAACGGCTCAAGATAGAATTAAATTTATTTTAAACTACGTAATGTTAACTCCAAAGCCTTTTGCAGAGTTAATAGGTGTCAAGCCTACATTAATTCAAAATATTAATAAAGGACTTCAGAAAAGCTTTCCGTATCAAGTTGCAAAGTCAATAAACAAACATCTTTATTTCAGTATTGATTGGATTATGGATGGGGAAGGGGAAATATTTGAAAAA